>Ga0007854_10000736_pt1 | contig 21066 bp, 20 predicted proteins | sample CryBogCBH12Aug08_FD_60382 | JGI IMG/M metagenome (GOLD analysis project Ga0007854, IMG submission 60382) | Freshwater microbial communities from Crystal Bog, Wisconsin, USA - CBH12Aug08 | ecosystem: Environmental > Aquatic > Freshwater > Lake | place: Crystal Bog, Wisconsin, USA | collected... | reverse complement strand
CCTCCAGATCATCCTGATGAGCATAGACTTTCTTTCTCAATCACTTACGCCTGAGCAGAGCAAAAGCCTTGCAGGAGTGATCAATGGCATGCGTACCGCCACACAACGAGCTGATGCGATTATCAAGGGAGTGCTCGATTTTTCCCATTCTGACGACCTAGAGATGCAGCTCCATGACATCAATGGTCTGCTTGATAAAGCGCTGCTGCTTGTGGGACACAATCTTAACAAAAACCACGTTCACTTGGACCTCAATCTGGATCTGGAAATTCCGGACATTAAAATGGATCCTATGAAAATTGAGCAGGTGCTTATCAACCTATTTTCAAACGCAATCGATGCCATGTCAAAGGGCGGCACCTTGTCTGTGAGTACCTTCAGGGAGAAGCTAAAGGAATCTCATCATGATTCTGGCACCCGTAAGGCGGGAATCTTTTATGCGGGCGAGACGGTGGCCATTGTGAAGATAGAAGATACGGGTTGTGGTATTGCCCCAGAAGCAATGCATAAAATCTTCGACCCATTTTTCACGACGAAATCGACGGGCAAGGGAACAGGACTGGGGCTTTATATAGTAAAAAAAATCATCGATCTTCATGGTGGAATCATTGAGCTAGGAAATCGCCCCACGGGTGGAACATATTCACAGCTGATGTTCAGAATTCCAGAGCGCGGGTGATTGTGAAAAGCCTTGTTGGCCGACCAATTGGGAGTTAGTTACAGGATCAGAAGCCTAGATGAAGAAGAAAGTTCTGATTATCGATGATGAGGAGGCGTTTACTGAAATTGCCAAGCTGACCTTGGAAAGTGGGGATAGATACGAGGTTTGTGTGGAAAACAATCCACTGACGGCTGTTCAAACAGCGAGGAATTTCATGCCCGATATCATCATCCTTGATGTCGTAATGCCTGACATGGACGGTGGAGAAGTCCGCAATCAGTTGATGGCTACTCCGGTATTAAAGAATATACCGATCATATTTCTAACAGCCATTGTGCAGGAGAAGGATGTTGCAAAGAATCACGGTGTTATAGGTGGATCATTCTTCTTAGCAAAGCCAGCTAGTGCCAATGTGCTGATTGATGCTATCGAGAAACACACCCGTTCCTGACGTTTTATTTTAACAATACTGGAGCGTTTCTAACGCCTATGTAAGGCTTTGCTTCCGAGTTAAAAACTTCTGGAAGATCAGTGATTTTAATTGTCAGTCAAAAAAGAAAAAACTCTACAGGTCGTCGTCTATGTCTGCTGAGGAACCCTTTGTTACGCCTCTCAGTTTTGCTTCAATGAATGCATCCAAGTCGCCATCCATGACCCCCTGTACATTGCTGGACTGGACGCCGGTGCGGTGATCCTTGACCATTTGGTACGGCTGGAAAACATAGGAACGTATCTGGCTTCCCCAAGCAATTTCACCCTTTTCCCCATACTGTCGGTCGAGCTCTGCGCGTTTTTTGTCAGCTTCGAGCTGATAGATCTTGGCCTTAAGCATGCGCATCGCCATTTCCGAGTTGCGTCCCTGACTGCGCTCGGCCTGGCAAGCCACAACCAAACCGGTTGGAATGTGGCGCAGTCTGACCGCTGTTTCGACCTTGTTGACATTCTGTCCACCCTTCCCGCCCGAGCGAAAGGTGGAGCGCTCAATGTCGACCGGATTGATTTCGATTGGTGCATCTTCGATTTCCGGGGTGACATCGACACTGGCAAATGAAGTGTGACGGCGTTTGGCAGAATCAAACGGTGAGATACGTACGAGGCGATGGACACCCCTTTCGGTTTGCAGGTATCCGAAGGCATAATCTCCCTTGACCTCAAGCGTTACGGATTTTACGCCAGCTTCGTCTCCCTCCTGGATGTCAAAGATAGATGAGGTAAACCCGCCTCTTTCAATCCAACGCTGGTACATTCGGAGAAGCATGTTGGCCCAGTCACACGACTCTGTTCCGCCGGCACCTGCGTGTATTGTGAGGTAGGCATCGGTCTTGTCAAATTCACCAGAAAGAAGTTGTAGCAATTCGAATTTTTCTAGATCTGTGGTCACTTTGTTGAATTCACTTAGAACTTCAATCGAAGCCTGTTCCTTGGAGCTGGACTCCTTTTCTTCTTCTGCCATTTCCCTGAGGATTCCGAGATCCTCGACGCGTTGTTCCAGTTGGGCAAGGGGACCGAGTTTCGCCTTGATATAAGAGACACGTTCCATGTCCTTCTGGGCCGCTTCGCGGTTATCCCAGAAGCCGGGTTCGGTCATACGGCTCTCAATGGCCGTGAGTTCATTAGCTAAAGCGGCAGAGTCAAAGAAACCTCCGCAAGGCGTCGAGTCGAGAGGCGAGGGCGGAGGGATCCAGCGTGGTAAGATCAATCTGTTGTTCGGACATATTCAGATTTTGTTTGTTATGAGCCTTTGTTGAGGGGGGTTGGATAAGATGAAAACTCAATATGAGAATAAAATACTAGGAGAACGGGTAAATGGTGAATTTAGAGAGCGGACGAAAGAACGTGAACAGTGCATTCCTTGCCCCTAACTTTTCTTGGACATCTCTTCGAAAGGGACTTAGTTGCTGAGAAATTATGAGATCAATCAAATCTCAGCTTTACAATTTGGAGATCAGGAGTGCGAGTGACCGGGAGTAAGGCGGAAGATGGTTTCACCTTCCTTCATAAGGTCCAGTCGATCACGTGCGATGATCTCCAGATATTCACGGTCTGTTTTCAGTAAATGAACCTCATCCTTTTGATCGCTGGCAAGCTTCTGCAGTTCCTCAAGATGGGCCTTTTCTTTGGCCAGATTGATTTTCATGTCTGATAACCTCACCCACTCGGGATAGAACGTGAAGCCTGCAATGAGCACGGCGCAGGCGATGATCAAAGCGACGACAACACGCATGGCTGCAGGCAGCATGTTTTTCTGCTGCCTGTAACTCCTATCCGTGTGTTGTGATGGATGAAGCTGTGCCATCAGAATGCTTCTAGCACTTTAACTTGCCACCGTAAACAGCATCTTCACCAAGTTGTTCCTCAATGCGAAGTAGTTGGTTGTACTTGGCGACACGGTCGGTGCGGCAGAGGGAACCCGTTTTAATCTGACCTGCGTTGGTTGCAACAGCGATATCGGCGATCGTGGTATCTTCGGTTTCGCCGGATCGATGACTGATGACTGCAGTGTAGTCATTCTCTTTGGCGAGTTCGATCGCGTCGAGGGTCTCTGTGAGTGATCCGATCTGATTTACCTTCACAAGGATGGAATTCGCAACACCCCTTTCGATTCCCTTACGTAGGAAATCAACATTCGTTACAAAGAGGTCGTCACCGACCAACTGAACCTTGTCGCCGAGAGTGTCAGTGAGAAGTTTCCAGGTGGCCCAGTCATTTTCGGCGCAACCGTCTTCAATTGAGATGATCGGATATTTGGAAACTAGTTTCTTGTAGTACGCGACAAGTTCGACTCCGGTACGCTTGTTGCCATCTGATTTTTTAAATACATAGGCTTTCTTTTCGGCGTCATAAAACTCGCTGGCTGCAGGATCGAGGGCGATGGCGATCTGTGAACCGAATTTATAACCCGCCTTCTCAACGGCAAGGGCGATGGCGTCAAGGGCATCCTCGGCACTCTTAAGTTTAGGGGCGAAACCACCCTCGTCGCCGATGGCAGTTGATAGTCCGCGGTCCTTGAGTACGCCTTTGAGGGCATGAAATACCTCTGCGCCAGCGCGAAGTGCCTCGCTGAATGAGGGAAGTCCGCGAGGAACAATCATGAATTCCTGAAAGTCGATGGGGGCATCCGAGTGGGCCCCTCCATTGAGGATGTTCATCATCGGGACAGGAAGAACCTTTGCATTTGGTCCCCCGAGGTATTTGTAGAGTGGAAGACCGATCTGCGAGGCTGCAGCGCGCGCTGCAGCAAGGGAGACTCCGAGAATTGCGTTGGCCCCGAGCTTTTTCTTCGTGGGGGTACCGTCGAGTTCAATCATGGCCTTGTCGATGGTGATCTGGTCGAGCGCATTATAACCTACAAGTTCAGGTGCGATGCGGTTGTTGACGTTGGCAACAGCTTTAGAGACGCCCTTGCCGAGATAGCGTCCCTTGACTCCGTCGCGCAACTCAACCGCCTCATGCTCTCCGGTGGAGGCGCCGCTTGGAACGGCGGCGCGACCCACAGATCCACCTGCCAGGTGCACATCAGCTTCCAATGTAGGGTTGCCTCGTGAGTCAAGAATTTCGCGCGCGTGGATGGCTGTAATGGTTGTTTCGTTCATGGATTTTAGCTTTTGTTCAGTTTTTTAGATTGTTTCGGGAAATTGGGTTCAGCTGGTAGAAAGTCTTAACAAATATAATTCGATTCAACATTTAGACGCCGACAAATCAAGAAACTTCCGTTGTTTTGCCAAGAGCTTCCACATCAGTGAAGGGCTTGATGGCTGTTATCTTCATTGATCGAGTGCCCTTTTCAGCGGGCAGGTCGATGACTTCGCCGGGTTTCTTGCCAAGCAGAGCTCGACCGATGACGGCCTGATACGAAACCCACCCCTTCTCGGGAACGCCGTCCCAGGCACCGAGGATACTATAGGTTTCAGATGGGGCGCCGCCTTCAGCCGGTTCGACTGTAACCACCGTGCCGATTGAGACGAGCGATGTGTCGACATTTTCGAAATTCGTTCCGCGTGCATTGTTAAGCATGAGTTCAAGCTCTCCCTTCTGGCGATTGAGGACAGCCTGCTGCTCCTTGGCCGATTTGAATTCAAAGTTTTCACGAAGGTCGCCGTAGGACCGTGCCGTTGAAATATCCCGGATGTTTTGTGGAATGAGAACCTTCTCGATGTGCTCGAGTTCCTCCTTGCGCCTCTGAAGGCTCGCCCATGAGACAACAAGACTCTCTGCGCGTGCGGTCGGCTGCTTCTGCTCTCCGGTGACGATGGATTCGAGTCCGGGATGGAGTTTTATCACTCGGGCCAAAAGGGAGCGGCGGTTCAGATCGGAGAAAACCGGGCTGATCATGATCTTGCGAATCACTTGGCGCGAGGAGTCGCTGTCCGTCTTTCCGAGGAGATCCGAGACGAGTTTCCTGTCGTCAAAAAGAAATTCCTCCAGGCGTCTGCTCTTGATGTCGGAGTGGAGGTCAGCCTCCATTGCGGAAAGAATGGCGGCGAAGAGTTCCTCATCAATAAGTTCTGGGAGTGCCTTTTCGCGTTCTTTGCAGAGCCAAAGAAGAAAGTCAGTGCTGGCGGACCTTTCCCTGATTACGCGGCGTGCATGGTCTGCAAAAACTTCTCGGCGCCCCAGGGCTGAGAAGAGTTTAAATATCTCACCGGAGAGTCGTGGTTCTGAAGTTCTGGTCAGGCGGAGCGCTTTTTCCTCCCAATTCTCAGGAAAGGCTGAAGGAAATGTTTCAAGGACACGTGCATATTTTGAGGCGGGGATTTCCGCGAAAATATCTGCGAGTTTGCCGGGTGACTCGCCCAGAAAACCGGCTATCGATGCAGCTTCTGGCCCCGGTTTTAAGGACTCATGGCGTGCGCAAATCTCGTCTCTGGAAAGCAGCAGTTCGATCGCCTTGGCTGCATGGATCTTGCCGCCTCGTTTGGCTGCTTCTTCGATTTCATCTGCAAGGGAACGTAGTTCTTCTACTTCCTTTGCAAAATCGCTGAGCGATTTGAGTGCAGCATCTATGGCAACCACCTGTTCCTTGGGATGGCGGGCTGAGCGGAACTGCTCAAGGAATTGCTCATGGGGATTTTGAGCGGTCTCTTGGAGGATGATGGGATCACCCTTTTTGGCCGGTATCTTAAAGTGACCGTCCGCTTTAAGTTTCTTCTTTGCTCCGTCAAACCATTTTTTGAAGCCAGCAGCATCAAAAACCGTGGGAACGAGAGCCGATGCGATCTCGTCCGCAGTCGCCTTTCCCCCATGATCGGAGAGGATGGACTTTACCAGCCCTACCGGGTCTTGGGATGCCTGCTCGCGGACTCCCTGGGCATCGTTTACTGCACGCGCGAGGATGTGTTGATCCGGAATGTAGGTCAGTGATTCGGCTGCGAACTGAAGTTGCATTTGATGCCCCTTCCTGATGATGAAATCGATTGTGATCTGGCCGGTAATCAGTTCCCATCCCGATATTCGGCCGAACCCCCAACTGCGATGAGTGCAGAAGGCTCCTGGAGTTAGTTTGGAGAGTGTTTCAGCGGCAGCTGAAGTGATTTTGCCGGCTTCGATATAGGGATTAAGGTCTTCGATCATTGGCAATGAACACTAGAGTGCGGATGGCTACAGGCGAAGAAAAATCCCAACGGACTTCGATTCGGCATGACAAAGCTCGATGAGAATAGAGCTAACGGGGAAGTTTTTCGGCCAAAAAATGGCAAAGTTGCTCACATGTGTCGTGATGCTGCAGAATTCCGTCGTTACCAAGGAAGCCGAAGCCTCTGCCGTAAGATGGTCCATTGACAACGCAGGCGTCGGTGCGGCAAACGGCAATCTGGGATTTTGCTGATGCGATTGCATCTTCATGACTTCCGGATGCTTCGAACTTCCAACCCGTAATGACGGCATTGGGGAACCAGTCGCGCATTAAGGGGAGAAGTTTTCTCGTCGGTTGAAGCGTTAGTGTGATCGATCCTTCATTGCTCGGAATCTTCCCGCTGTTGGCCTCTTGGAAAAAAAAGTCGCTCACGGCAGCAGCATGGAAAACTGCATCAATTTTCTCCGTGGCGGAGACGCATTCAATGGCATGTCCTAATTCCGCAGTTGTGGTGAATGGAATGATTGATGTTGCGGCACGACTCAATTCGGAACTGTCGGCGGTGGCGCCCGTTCCTCGGAGCGAGATGACGCGGTGGCCTGCCGTTGCTAGCGTTATACACAGAAGAGAGCCAAGAGTTCCCGTGGATCGATTGGTGATCAACCGCATGGCATCAATGGGTTCCTGAGTTGGTCCGATGGTCACGAGAACTGTCATGCTTTTCAGGTAAAAGATACTGGATTGGGAGGAGGATGATCTATGTATAGATCCGCCTCAGTCAGAGCGCAACGCATGGCACTATATCCAAAGTGCCCCTGATTCACCTCCAGGTAACGGGTTCCGCCCCATTTATCGCACAGCAAGCGGAGAGACTCAGGGGGAGATAGTTGGTCATACTTACCGCCTATCACAGTGATGCGCTCGACAGGGGTGAGTGGCTTGATTCCGGATGGAGAACTCAAGAAAGCGTGTCTGCTGATCGTGGATGGGTGGATGTTATTGTTCCTTAGCAAATCAGACATTGTGCGGCTTGCCGGATTCCTAAAGACGGCATCGCTGACATCTGTTACTGGTTGGAGTAGAATTGTAAAATCAGTCACCTCTAATGGAAGGGTGAGTGCTGCCACCCACGCACCGTAGCTAGTGCCTAGAATGGCTAGTCTGGTGGACCCGCGATTGCGAGCCCAAGCCATGAGCTGGCGTAGTTCAATGACCGATTGTCTCAGGGCTTCCGCGTTACGGATCAGGTCTGTGGTGACGGTGAGTGAACCGTTTGCATATCCACTTGGGGTCCGGCTGTAGTGATAGGGAAGATGGGGGAATATAACATTCCAACCGCGACGGTTCAATCTTCCTGCAATCCGCCTATATCCAAAATCATTTGCCGACATTAAGGCGTGAAGAAGGATCATTGTTGGAGAACCATCCCCTTCTTTGGAATTGAAGAGACGAGCCCGGACCGAGTTGTTTTCGTGATGAGCCCCTTGAAGTGGTGAGTTCCAGTAGAGATGATTGCCGACGACTTGCCAATCAGGCGGTTGTAATGACCGGTTCTCTTCAGGCGTGGCATAGTAGCTGCGGTAATCGTGCCCTTCGCATTCTGAGAGATACTCCTCAAGGTGCTCACTGGTTACAGTATGATGCTTCAGTCGCCACTGGACAGTATTCATCATGGAGCACATGACCGCATCCATTCCAAGATGGACGATGCGGGAAAGATACGAGAACATGGATTTTATTCAGTGTATTACTTTCTTGCCTGGGGAGTTTGGGGCAAGTCGTCAGGATTAAGCCTGAAACGTTCCACGACCAGATCCCTCATCGAAACAAAGGAGTTGGCAATATCGGAAGCGAATTCTTCGCGGGCTTCAGTAATGCGTCCCTTTTCTTGGGTTGGAGGCAACGGTTTGCCTATAAGCAAATAAATTGGAGTGCGGCGAAACCAGTTTGATGGTTTGTAGAGCCGATCGCTCCCGATGAGGACGCAGGGGATGATCGGCATTCCGGAGAGAGTGCTCAGCGCAGCAAGCCCCGGCTTCATCGTTGCACCATTAAGAATGGAAGTATTACCCGCGCGAATTCCTCCCTCGGGAAAGATGCCGATGAATCGACCTTCGGAGAGGCGTTGAAGGGACTGACGAAGGGCTGTTCGATCGCTTCCACGACGATCAACCGGAATGCAGTTGAGGGCAGTAAAGATGCGTTTTCCCCAAGGCCCCATGAACATTTCCTCCATGGCGAGCCAATCGAGGCGTCGTGGGAAAAACCCGCTGATGATCGGTGGATCGAAGTGACTGATGTGATTGGAGGCCATGATAAAAGCTCCTTTTCGAGCAACCGGAGCCAACTGAATCACATGCACCTTGCAAGCCAGTGTGAAGAGAATGCGACATGCTGTGATGACCAACCAGTGGAAGAAGGTCCTAAAAGCACGTTCTGGAAGAGATCCGCAGGAATGTCGTGGACGGGATTGCAAGGAGGCTGTCGCAGCTTTAGAAAGCTGTCATTATAAACACAGTCGTTTCACAAAGTGTAAAGAATATGACTCTTGGCAGATGGGCAGCAGTGCAACTCGTCTGGAAATGGTGAATCGCCTTATCAAATTCGATCTTACTGCCTTCCCGATTGAACTAGTTGAGGTGTTGAAGTTGACAAGGAGACTAACTTTATGACTGGCGTCTTAAAGGTGAAATATTGCGGAGTAAGTTGCAGATCAATTGCTAACGTGGAATTCGTAGAATCTTTAGTCGTCAGCGGCAGGTTCATGCCACTCACTGCAGAAACTTTCGCTGCCGTGATGCCGAGGGGGATGTAAATTGTGTGAGGCTTGGCCACGGTCCACGCGGCGAGTTTTTGGTCGCCGGAATCATTTACGAACAGCAGCACAAAATCATCAACGGCTGTCTGCAAGCGTCGCGCAATGTGAAAACCTGAGAGTTGTCGGGTGAGGGTTTGCGCGGCAACATAACTTGGTTTGAGAGTGAGATCGCCGAACACGATGCCGAAGTTATCCTCGTTGTAAGCTGGGTCACTGCCATCGTTTTTCCAATCATACCAGATCGAGATCGGCACATTGTTCAGCAGGTTGCTCAATTGCTGGCGGGTGATGAACGCCGCCTGGGTTTCGAGTGAGACGCCTTTTATGTTCGTAGCGTAGCCGCATTCGCTACTGATGATGGGTAGGAGTCTTTTTGATGCCGGGGCGTAACGTTCGATGAGAGAACGAAGTTTTTGATAGTCTTCCGCAGCAGTCTCAGGAGACTTGTCGCTGCGATAGGGATGAACACTCACTGCATCGAGATAATCAAGAATACCCGAAGCAAAAAGGGTTTCGAGAAACGGCCAGGGAAATAACGACGAACCGGGGGCGATGATCGTGGCTTGCGGATCCGCAGAGCGCAAGGCGCGGCATGTTGCCATGGCCAGCGCGGCGTATTGGTTTGCATCGGGCTTGGGTTTCCAAAACCCGATGTTGGGCTCGTTCCAGATTTCCCAGACAACGTGGTGTCCCCGGAAATGTCTCGAGGCAGCGGCGGCCCAGTTCGCAAAACCGGGAATGCTAACGAAGTTTTGTGGTGACGCGGGGACGTGTTGTTCTTTGCCGTTGTGGGGATTCTTGTAAACGACAGGGCGTTCGTAGAGAGCGTTGGAATAATCGAGAATATAGATCGGCCGAATTCCTCGTCTCTCGATGTTGGCCGTGAGTTCGTCATAAGCAGTCCAGTCGTATTCACCTTTATGCTTTTCTGTGCCGCTCCATAAAAAATCCATGCGGATGAATTTGAATCCAGCTGCTTCAATCAGATCGAGGTCATGCTCGCGACCACGAGTAAAGTGAATATTTACACCCATCCCGGCTGGTAGAACAAGCGGCGGCAAGTCAGACGCAAGCAAAGACGCTGCAGACACAAGACTAAGCACAATAGCAGCCGTTGTGTTCATTATTTGATTGAATTCGTTAAATGGGCAATTTCCCCGGAGTCGGGTAGTCTGCTGAAGTCAGTATTATGCTTTTTCGAGAAAGTAGCCCCGTTGCTTGGCGCTAACTGGACGGGAAAGCTTTTCGAGCACCAAAAGCATATCCTCCCAGACCTTTCTTTTCTCGGAGAGGCTTTGGTTACGCAGCAGGTAGGCCGGATGATAGGTGGGCATTAGCGGGACTCCTTTGTAATCCAGCCACTTGCCGCGGACCTCACGCATGGTTTTAGGTTCACCGAGCAATCCCTCGACAGCTGTCAGTCCAAGGGCAACGATGACCTTCGGCCTGATGAGCTCAATCTGCCTTGTCAACCACGGAAGACAGGTCGCCATCTCGGCTGGTTTGGGTTTTCTGTTTCCTGATTCGCCGGACGGCATGTCCGGCCGACATTTCAGTACATTTGCAATGAAGATTTCCTCACGGGTATATTCCATTGCCAGGATGATTTTAGTCAAAAGCTGACCAGCCTTTCCAACGAATGGCTCCCCCTGTAGGTCCTCGTCTTCACCAGGCGCTTCCCCTACAAATAGGAGTTCTGCAAACGGATTGCCGACGCCGTGAACGACCTGCGTCCTGCTTGCGACAAGGTTGGGACATCGGGTGCAGGAGAGAATTTCCCTTTTAAGGGACTCCATCTCAGCGAGCTTGGAATCGTGGCCGGATTGCGTTCCGAGCGGCGAGCCAACCAGGGGCGTGTTTGAAGTTTCTAAATTTGCAACAGAGGGTGTTGATGATTTCTTGTTTTTGGCGGCTGTTGCGACAAGATTTTCGATACTTGATCGTGTCGCGGTTGGTGTTCGGCGAAGGTTAGTCTTCATACTTTTCAGGATTGGCAGGGCAGCCTCAAGTGCATCTTGAAATCCGCCATATTTTGAACTCATATCCGTCATATTGACTTTGGGGAGGGGAGGGGAACGAGCCCAAAATCCGCGGGAAGCGGTGCTTCGCAACGAAGAAGTTCTCCACTGACTGGATGGGTGAATTCAATTCTCCAAGCGTGCAACAGATGCCGCTCGAAGTGGTCTCTTTTACCGTAGAGAGGATCTCCTGCAATTGGGTGCCCCAGTGTCTGAAGATGAACCCTGATTTGGTGGGTGCGCCCGGTGCGCGGCATGCAAGCGACTAAACTGTAGTTGTCGATATGGGCGAGCACTTCGTAGTCGGTGACAGCATCGCGTCCGGATGGAGGGCGGCGTGGTGTCATCTTCTGGCGTTGGACAGGATGACGACCTATGGCTAAATCGATGGTTCCTTTCATGTGGCGCAACTTCCCTCTGACAATGGCCAAGTATGTTTTCTTGACCTGACGCTCGGCAAATTGCCGTGATATTGCCGCATGAGTCTGGTCGTTCTTGGCAACGACGATGCAACCGCTGGTTTCCTTGTCGAGTCGATGGACGATGCCGGGACGATGCTCTGCTGACCCACTGGAGAGAGCGCTGCTGTGATGGAGAAGCGCATTGACCAGAGTTCCTTCATCGTGGCCGGCGCCAACATGCACGACCATGCCGGCCGGCTTGTCGACTACCAGTAGGTCGTCATCCTCATGGAGGATGCTCAATGGGATATTCTCTGGACGTGCGTCAGGAGAGGGCCGGCTTGGCGCCTCTTCTACCCTGAAAACGTCGCCTGTTTTCACCTCGTTGCTACTGCGGACAGGTTCGCCACGGAGGGTTACCCTGCCAGACTTGATGAGTTCCTGAATTTTGGAACGCGATATCTGCGGCAGATGGCGCACCAGCACCATATCCACACGATGACGACGATCCTCTTCGGATGATGTAATTTCGTGAATAACGTGATCGGACATGATGTTTGAAGCCTCGCTCACAGCGGGCTACTTGAAGAATGGTGGTTTCTCAGGCTAGGGTCAAATGATGTCACAGCCCATACCCTCCCGAATGGAAGAGGAGTGCCCCTACTGCGGAGTGCTTCTCGATGTCGGAAGCGAGCCTCTTTTTTCCGTCGTTCGCTGTCCGAATTGCCGTTCCGAGGTGCGGATAAGAAAAGAATTCGGTCAATTCCTTCTTCTGGATGTGCTCGGGCAGGGGGGGAGCGGCCGAGTATTCCGTTCCTCAAGTCCGGAGCTCCAGTATGAGGTAGCGCTCAAAGTTCTCGAAAAAAGACATGTGGATTTTGAAGAGAACATTCTACTTCTGCGCAATGAGGCTACCTGCGCCCGATTGATTGATCACCCTCGTATTGTGAAAGTAATTGCTTATGAGGAACATGAGGAAGGGGCCAGTCTAGCTCTGGAACTGATGGAGGGAGGATCTCTCCATGACATGATTGATGCACACCAACTGCTAGGAGAGGAACAGGTTCTCACAATTGGATTGGGAATCGTGAAGGCACTCGAAGCGGCCCTTTCTAAGGGGATCGTCCATAGGGATATCAAGCCCGCGAATATCCTCTTCGATTCGGAAGGGAGGGTGAAACTTGGTGATTTCGGGTTGGCTAGGACCAATAATTCCGAAGCGGTTCCAGAAATGCACCTTCATGCCACCCCAGATTATGTTGCCCCCGAAATACTGCGTGACCGCCTTGGGGATCATTGCTCGGATATTTACAGTCTTGGAGGGTGTATCTACCATGTGGTTATCGGGGAACCCCCCTACACCAAAACCGACGGCCGGAGCCTAGATGAACTCCTCTTGCTAAAGGCTCAACCTGTAATGATTACCCGGAAGGGTATTTCACCCTCGTTACAAAAGCTGATCAAGCGGATGATGGATCCCGATCCTCTGAAACGATTTTCCTCTTACGCGGAGCTTGAGCAGGCCATAATATCCTCACTTGAGGTCATTGGTCGTACATCTCTTGGATCACACCTCGGTAGAAAGAGGCGACGCAAGGAGCCGTCGGTGTTTCAAAAGTTCCTTTCATGGATCAAAAAGCTTGATTCAGGGAAATGAGCCGAAGCCCTCAAAACAACTTTTCCTCTTTCCTGTACTCTTGATTCCCTTTCTCCTTGGTGGAAATCTTTCCAACATGAATTACGCATATGTCAATTTGAGCCGCAACAGGCACTTCGTTCGATGAGGCAGATCAAATCCTTTATTCTGCTTTCTGCCGTCTCGTTTCTGCTCTTAGCGGTTCTGTTTTTTTCTGGGGCGTTAAATCATATTGTCTCCCTCTGGAGAAACATCATTCAGGCCAACTCCCTTGCCGCAGTCGGTCCCCAAGTTGTCGTTCCTATGGCTCTTGTGCTGAATATGTCGACTGTATGGGTGGGGCTCCGTGCAGGGCGCCGCGAGTTTTTTTTCCTCTCATTGGCTACATTTGCACTCTTGCTTGGCGCCTCACTGGAGGCTGATCTTTACCGCTCTTTTCTTAGTCCTGTCGAATGGATTGCGGCAGTAGTGTTAGGAGTCATTTCCGTATTTATTTTTAGGAAAACTGAAGTTGGTTCTCGAGAACCAGCCCTGCGACGTCTCTTCGCCCAACGCTTGCGGCCAGACAGCTTGCGACGTCTGGTCGACGGTAATCTATCCATTGATTTTCCTGGGGAACTTCACGATGCATCGGTCCTTGTCTGCTCAGTCCACAACCATGTTGACCTGATGGAGATGCTCGCCCCGTCTGATTACGTCTCCCTGATGAATCTCTACTTACGGGCCGCTTCCGACTTTCTTGTGGATGCCGGTGGGTATTTAGATGAATGCTCAGGTGAGAGCATCCGGGTCATTTTTGGTGTGCCCCTGAAGGTTGAAGGTGCAGAAAATCATGCATCTAAAGCAGCCCGTACCGCCATAGATCTAGTTTCTCGGCTTGAGGAGTTGAATCACGAATGCGATGCCCGATGGCAGAAGCGACTTGATTTTCGGATCGGCGTTAATTCCGGTGCAATGATAGCCGCCGCCTACGGCGGGACTCTTCTCGGACGATACAGTGTCTCTGGTCCGGTCGTGGAATTTGCACGACATCTTTCCGCAGCTTGCGCCCAGTATGGCTGCCGAATTCTGGCCGGCCCACTTACATACGAGATGTCTTCCGGGAAGATGGAGGGGCGACCGATTGACCTTCTCCAACGTGTTGGAAGCCGGAGACGGGTGGAAATTTATGAGTTCCTTGCCCCCAAAAACTTCCTTTCTCCCGAAAAGGAAAGGAGCCGCGATCAGTTCTGGAAAGGAGTCATCTTCTTCCGCGAGAGAAAATGGGATGAGGCTCTCAGAGCCTTTTCCTCGGCGCGCATCCCCGGTATTCCCGACAAAGCATTGGATCATTATCTTGAGCGTATTGAGCGCGCAAGACGCGGAGAGGATGATCCGACTCCGGAGCAGGCGCTGCTTGCGGAGGCGGTGTCATAGCAATCTTCCAACCCTCGGGATTTTGAATCTCCCCAAGGAATCACTTCTCTTTTTCACGATATTTTCCATCAATCATTCAGTATTCAGTCTGATGAACATCAGATAATTTACCTCCGTGTCCTTTCTTGACTATCCCGAGTCCTTTCGCGAGTTGATACGTCAGTTCCGTCGCCTCCCTGGAATTGGTCCTCGCAGTGCCAGTCGTATCGCCCTTTGGCTGCTGCGCTCCCAGGATGCAAAGCCGGAGCAGCTTCTTTCCGCCATTTCAAAGGCGAGAGAGACACTTAAGACATGCCGTCTATGCGGATTTTTTTCTGATTCGGACGAATGTACCCTCTGTCGCGATGAAAGCCGCGCCGGGAGGGAGCTCTGCATTGTGGAATCGCCCACAGACATACTACCCTTGGAGCGCACAGGAGTATTCCGAGGCCGTTATCATGCACTCGGAGGAAAACTCTCCCCGTTAGACGGCATCGGTCCGGAGCAATTACGGATTGCGGAACTTGTAGAGAGGATTGCTGGAGAGCGCCCTTTGGAAATCATTCTGGCACTCGGTGTCGACGTCGAAGGTGAAGCGACTTCCCATTATTTGGCCGAGATGCTTGCGCCCACGGGTGTCCGGGTGACACGTATTGCCCAAGGGCTTCCTGCTGGCGGCGGGGTAGACCAAGCCGATCAAGTAACGCTTCATCGTGCGCTGGCAAATCGCGGAGCGTATGGACCGCTTTGATTTTCCGCTGGCAGAGAGCCCCATTTCACTGGAGTTTTAATTCCCATGGCATCTCCAAAAATTGATCCCGCACTCCACAAGGAAAGAAAGCCGGACTGGATCAAGGTGCGCCTCCCTTCCAATCCGGTATTTTTCTCCACCAAGGAGATGATCTCCGACCTTCGGCTTCACACCGTCTGCGAGAGCGCCCAATGCCCCAACCGTTGGGAATGCTGGAGTGGCGGCACGGCCACCATGATGATTGCTGGGGACCGCTGCACCCGTGCCTGCGGTTTCTGCGCTGTTGCCACAGCAAAGCCCCTTCCATTGGAAAGGGATGAGCCTGAACGTGTGGCAGAGGCCGTAAGGAGGATGAATCTGAAGCATGTAGTCATTACCGCAGTGGCGCGCGACGATATTCCCGACGGTGGGGCCGCGCACTTTGCCGAGACCATTCGGGCGATTCGGGCGATGGATCCCTCTGTCATCATAGAAATCCTGACTCCTGACTTCAACCTTAGGGAGGACTCAATGCAGACCGTTGTTGAAGCAGCTCCGCATATCTTCAACCATAATCTTGAAACAGTGGAGCGTCTCACTCCATTGGTACGCTCCCGTGCCAAATACCGCCTCTCACTGAATTTTCTCAGGAGGATTCGTGAATTAGCATTGGAGAGGGGGCTTGGAATGGTCATCAAGAGCGGGCTCATGCTTGGGCTCGGAGAGAAGGAAAACGAAATATTCCAATCGATGGATGACCTTCGTGAGTCTAACGTGAGTGTTCTTACTCTTGGCCAGTATCTGAGACCGAGCCCCCAACACCTTCCAGTGGTTGAATACATCACACCAGAAACATTCGAGTTCTATGGGGAGATAGCGCGAAAGAAGGGTTTTACCCACGTAGCCAGCGCCCCCTTGGTGCGTAGTTCCTACCATGCATCAGATTTCAACCCCATCGATTCGATGGAATTGAAGTGAGCGCGCTAAGCCCTAGTTCCTCACCGCTGTAATTTCCCTCCATTCCTGTGGACGGTGAAAGTCACAAACAGAGTGTGGGGAGGTGCTGGAAATTACCGGCCCTCTACCTATTCCTGCATCGTATCGACAACAACTAACAGCGATACGATCACCAAAATGTGCCGGAATCGGCACAGTGAGGAGGACATTCCACCCTCCTTTGGTCTTCATGGCCTTTGCTTCAAGTGGTGCTGAAGTTATGAAGTCCTCCATCTGGAGATACCCACCGCGCACGGCACTCACATAGGAGATGTCCGGATAATGGAGGGAAAGGGTGAATCCATTGGGGGCAATCTGATATTCGAAATAATCCCTCGCCCCAACACTCCGAACAAAAAGTTCTACCACATCACCATGCTCCCAGAGTCTTTGCTGATGACTTGTAGCAGTCGTAATTACCTCTATGTCGGTGAGTTCGGCGTTGAGTTGAAGCAAGCCAGACTCCCATGAGATGCGAGCAGTTCCCGGACGGAAATTCTCTTCAGGGCTTGAGAGCCAAGATTGGGAAAATGGCCATTCGTGAACCATGCTAGAATATTCGCTGAGTTCGTTCCTGCTTGGGAGGCAATACCTTCATGAATCTCATCATTACCTTATTATTCTGTAATCCGCAGATTGATTAATACTACTTAGTAAGGCGATTTATTTAAGCACCTTCCCTGAAATCATCAGGTCGGAGCCAATTTTTTTGTAGCTCAGATCGGTTAATTGAGCGGCAGGCATCTTGGAACTAAAGCCACGACTGTCGACCGTGGGGATACTTCCTCCCTGAATGACCGGAGCGATAAAGAACCGGACCTCATCTACCAACTGCCTAGCAAAAGCCTCTCCGAGGGTTTTGCCGCCGCCTTCGATCAGAAGGCTTGAGACGCCCCGCTTGGCAAGTTCACGAAGAACTTTTCGCAGTGTAGTCCCTTTAAAGAGCAGTGTGCGGTCGCGATATTTGTCGGTGAAAAGCTTGGTCTTTTTAGGTAAAATTCCTGAGCGTGACCAAATCACGCGCCATGGTTGCCTCTGTTTCAGGGCAGATTTTATTCCCCGGATGGTGAGTGATGGATTGTCGGTGCGGACGGTGTTTCCTCCTACAAGAATTGCATCCACGGAGGCCCTCAACCGCATTGATTCAATGCGACTAGCCGCCGAGGTGATCCATCGTCTGCGGGGAGGAGAATCAATTCGTCCGTCAAGTGACATGCCTGCCTTTGCGATCACCCAAGGAAGTGAGTTTTGGACACGGTGGTTCCAATGAGCATTCAGTAAGGAGCATTCACTCTCCAAAACCGATTTGAGGACCATTATTCCGGCTTTCTGAAGAATCTTTGAAGCTCTGCCACGGTGCCGCTTGTCTGGATCGGTCGCTCCGTAGACGACGCGGGTGATACCTGCATTGATGATTGCATCGGTACAGGGTGGGGTGCGTCCGTATGAGCAACAGGGTTCAAGGGTGACATATAGGGTCGCCCCCTTTTGCTGTTCCTTGGTAAGCTTGCGAAGAGCTTCTATCTCGGCATGGGGTTTTCCGGCGGCAAGATGGTGGCCTTTGGCAAGGATACGCTCGTTTTTGACAATCACCGCCCCGACAGCTGGATTGGGTGATGTTTGACCAAGTGACTTGGATGCTTCACTAATCGCCATTCGCATGAATCGTTTGTCGGAAGTCGATAACCTGCATGATTTCATCCTTTTTGTTTTGCCCCTCTTTGCCCGATCCGTCGAGGCTATGCCATGGCCACACATAAAAACATTCCGGATAACCTCGTTTCCACATCTTTACGTCCAGGACTGGAAATTATGCTTAGGATCACCGACCTTGCCTTTGGGGGTAACGGTGTTGGTCGGATTGATGGTTTGGCCTGCTTTGTACCCGGAGTGATTGATGGTGAGCTTGTCCGGGTGAGGATTCGCAAGGTAAAGAAGCGCCTTGTGGAGGCCGATTTGCTGGAGGTGACCGAACCATCACCCCATCGTGTAGTGGCGCCGTGCTCTCTCTTCCTCAGTTGCGGGGGATGCAACTATCAGCACATTGACTACACTCATCAGCTTCGGATCAAGGAGAACCAGATTCGGGAGGCGCTCCGCAGACTTGGTGGAGTGGGCGATCCACCAGTCCGTGCGATGATTCCATCGCCTGAACATTACGCCTACCGCAACCGTATAACGGTACACGTGAGGGATGGGGTACTCGGCTTCTTTGCCGCAGGATCCAATCGAGTGGTTTCCGTGGATCAATGTCTTATTGCTTCTGAGGACGTGAACTCTGGATTCAAGGATCTCCGTGATTCGCACCCGCGCGATGACGATTACTTGATTGGGGAGAAGAAGCGCTACGGCGGTTTCAGACAGGTAAACAATTCGCTGGGCGAGATACTCAAGGAGGTGGTCGCTAGCGCGCTCCTGCCGGAGGATGAAGCCAGAGAACTGTTGGTGGACGCTTATTGCGGGGCGGGATTTTTTTCCCATCAGCTGCAGTCCCTCTTCGGCAGGGTTATCGGGATTGAGCGTTCTGTTGCTTCAGTCGCTATGGCTCGACGTCAGGCGGAGCCTAACGAGGAATATCTGGACGGATCCGTTGAGGATATGCTCCATGCAGCACTCTCCAAAGGAGAGTCAAAGGGCACAACGCTGATACTTGATCCTCCATCCGAGGGGCTTACAGAGAAGGTTGTTGAATCTATAATGGAGCGATCGCCTGCAAGAGTCGTCTATGTTTCCTGCAATCCGGCCACTCTCTCCCGGGATGCAAAAAGACTTTCGCAACTTTACATGATCGATCACGTGACCCCTCTGGACATGTTTCCCCAGACGGCAGAGATTGAGTCGGTTTCACTCTTCAAACTCCATTCATGATCTTATGACGATGATCCGACGACGATTCGGTAGAACTGGACTAGAGATGCCTGTGCTTTCCTGCGGAGGGATGCGCTACCAGCATAGCTGGAAGGACAGTGATGCGAAGGGGATTACCTCCGAAAGTCAGGCCAATCTTGAAGCATGCATTCATCGTGCTCTAGAAGTCGGGATGAACCATATTGAAACAGCCCGCGGCTATGGGACATCTGAGATTCAACTCGGACAAATACTCCCGAACTTACCGCGCAGTGAGATGATTGTTCAAACCAAGGTGACCCCCGCACCTGTAGCTGAATTTAGGGCGACCTTTGATCAATCGATGGAAAATCTCCATCTTGGGCATGTCGATCTGCTCTCAATTCACGGTATTAACAACCGGGAGTGCTGGGAGGAAACAATCCGGCCCGGCGGAGCCCTTGAGGCCGCGAGGTCGATTGTTCACGAGGGAAGGGCGACATTCCTCGGTTTTTCGACTCACGCCCCCTGCGAACTAATCGAGGAGGTCATTGCCAGTGAGGCCTTTGACTATGTTAACCTCCATTGGTACTTTCTGAACCAAACCAATTGGAAATCCATTGAACTGGCAGGGCAACATGACCTAGGGGTTTTCATCATCAGCCCGACAGAGAAGGGTGGATGCTTTCACCAGCCTTCCGAGAAGATGATTAGCCTCTGCGACCCCTTCTCTCCGATTGTTCTCAACGATCTGTTCGCTCTCCTTCATCCCAACGTCCATACGCTTAGTGTGGGTGCATCGAGGCCGTCCGATTTCGATGAGCATTTGAAGGTTCTTCCTCTTTTGGAGGATCATAAGACAGAAGCCATCGTTCATTCGGTGACTGCTCGGATGGAAGGCGAGTTTCTACGAGTGAACGGCTGGCCGATGCCACGACGGTGGGATGCTGATCTCCCTCCGTTTGACCTGGTTTCAGGGGGAATAAATCTCAGGGAGATCGTCAGACTTTGGTCGCTCGATCGCGCTTTCGATATGCCTGCTTACGGTAAGCTGCGCTATAATCTTCTCGGCAATGGAGAACACTGGTTCCCAGGTGTCAATGCAGCTGATTTTGACGAGTCGGTAATTATGGAAATTGGGAAGAAGTCACGCTTTGGAGAATGTCTTCCATCGATACTAAGGGAAGCGCACGCCCGCTTTGTTGATCAGCCACGGAATCGTCTTCAAATAAATGACTGATACTCGGTTCATAAGGATCAAGGGAGCAAGACAACACAATTTGCGAAATCTTGATGTAGAGATTCCACGCGACAAGCTCGTTGTTATCACAGGTCCCAGCGGATCAGGAAAATCATCGCTGGCTTTCGACACTCTATTTGCCGAAGGGCAGCGCCGTTATGTTGAGAGCCTCTCCGCCTATGCACGCCAGTTCCTTGAGAGAATGCAGAAACCCGATGTTGATCACATCGAGGGACTTTCCCCGGCGATCGCAATTGAGCAGCGTATCGCGCCTCCGAGTCCCCGTTCGACTATCGCAACGACAACGGAAATTTACGATTACCTCAGGGTTCTTTATGCCTCTATTGGATTGCCGCACGACCCATCAACAGGAACTCCTCTTCGCAGCCAGTCCCCGCAGCAGATAGCCGGAGATATTCTTGAATGGCCAGAAGGAACTAAGCTAATGCTCCTCGCCCCTCTCGTGAGTAACCAGGCCGGGGATTTCCGCCATGTGGTCGATCGTGCACGGCGTGAGGGGTTTGTCAGATTGAGAATCGACGGAGAGATCATTGATCTGGGGCGTCCGGAACCGATCAAACTTCTCAAGAGCGTAAAGCATACCATCGAAGCCGTAGTGGATCGTCTGGCTCTTCGTAACATAACTGGAGATCAGGAAATCCGCTCCCGTCTGGTTGATTCCCTGGAAACAACTCTGCGATCCGGAAACAACAGGGTTTTAGTTCTTTATCAGTTTCCTGATGGCGAGACAGGGAAGTGGCAGGAACGCCCCT
>Ga0007854_10000734_pt1 | contig 21078 bp, 18 predicted proteins | sample CryBogCBH12Aug08_FD_60382 | JGI IMG/M metagenome (GOLD analysis project Ga0007854, IMG submission 60382) | Freshwater microbial communities from Crystal Bog, Wisconsin, USA - CBH12Aug08 | ecosystem: Environmental > Aquatic > Freshwater > Lake | place: Crystal Bog, Wisconsin, USA | collected... | reverse complement strand
GACATCGGAATCTCCGCTTCCTTGCCACTCCGGATGACGTGGCAATTTGTCTGAACCATTGCATTGAGTTTCTCCACCGCCTTGCCCGACTTGCTCTCCTGATAGTAGGAGAGCCCCACAGAAATCACCACCATCAGCCCGACGATGGTTGCCGAAGCCGGATCGCCTGTAGCCAGGGAGATGATGGCGATAACAAGCAACTGGATCACCAGCGGGTTCTTGCACCTAATCAGAATCTCAATGAGAAATGCGCGCTTCTTTTTATGACCAAGATCATTGGCTCCCCATTCAAAACGGCTCTGTTCCACTCCCAATTCCGAAAGCCCCTCAGCACTGCTCTTTAGAGTAGAGAGAGCCTCGTCGTGTGATTGGCAACAAATTTCAAGCAGCCTTCTCTCGTGCTCTGCTTCAGATCCCGAAGTCTCCTGACGATCCCTCGGCAGCCCTGGCAGTTTGATTTTCGGAGGAGTAATTTCAGCCATGGCAATCCTACATCTCTGCCATCAATGACAAGCATACGGCAAGTCCCAACTCCCTTGATGGAGAAATCGTTACGTGACTGTCATCGCTCCCGAGCCCTCCCTGTCAGGTTGAGCGAAAAATCCAGTTCGGAAACGGAGTTTCAAGATGATAACAGAATCCATCATCAAAACACTCACCACATCTGCACTGGCCCTTTCTTGAAAAGTGACGAGGAAAATGTCCCTGGAGGCTACTTTACAGGCGGAGGTCCTCCGGCACTGAAGGAAACAACCGCGGCCGGATTCCCGACGAGGGGCGTCCTCACATCCTCACAGATATTGCCTGAAGCGAGCACATTGGAAACAAGACCACCGACGAAAATCCCCACATTGGCGTGGCGGATCGTGTTGTGATCAATCAGCGCATCGGTCATGTGGAGAAAATCATTCGTTCCCGGGCGACTCATCGGATCCCTGCCTGGCAGGAGAGTTATGCACTGATTGTAGTCGAGTTCGTTCCCCTTGATGACGCAACCCCTCACCCCAGGCACCGGATGCGGGACCACATCTTTGACAAATATGGCCTTGTTAGCTGGGGTGCCATACTGGGCTGATCCAAACTTGGTGATGCGCAGATTGCCATCCGTTAATCCATTGAATCCATAGGGGGAATTTCCCTCGCGATTCTTACCCGGGGTGCCGATATGCGGATGATAGGATTGTGCGTAGCGAATCGTATTGTAACGGAACTGGATGAACCATCCGGACTGCCCCCAAGTTCCTTGGGAACGATCAACGGTGCACCCATCGACGACATAATCGTAGAAACTTCCATAAAGCTGGGCGAAGGCCGAAGTGTCGTACCCCTGGCACTTTGAGACGATCATGTGCCGACAGAGATCCCATAGGCCGATAGTGCTCTCAGTAGATGGCGGAACTTCCCATGGTCGATCGATCGTGAACTCCGTCGAAGTATTGTGAGTGATATTGCGGTACTGGCCGGCTCCTGGACCATCAAGAATCAACACGGTCTTCCCCACAAAATCGTCAGGCGAAGCTTTGATCCCATCAAGCGTGAAACCAGTCGGTTCAACAGCCTTGGGTATGCCGAACCAAGCGATGTTCTTGTCTCCTGTAAAATGAATCCCCTCAGGAGTCTGGACATAGGGAATTGCAGGGGTCGCACTGATGTCACAGGTCATCGCCTCTCGCTCCCCATGGACAAAGTTGTGGCAGATGTTCCTCGATGAATAGATGCGATTCATACCAATCTTTCCATACCCCCACGAGGAGGAACAGCGGAGGTCATTGTCCTCGGCCACAGTAAACCATGCTCCACCACCAAGGCAGGTCCAACAGTATCCCATGCCGTTGCTGAAAGAATTCCTTATGATCCTGGCATTCCGAATATTGAAAAAGGATTGGTTTGCTCCCTGAAAAAGACAGTCACTCACCTCGAAGTTGCGAATCGATTGATCGCGAAAATTAAAGGGGTTGGAGTCGTCGGTGTAACGTTTCGCCCAGAGGACCTGATTGCGATCAGGATGACTACAATGCATCCAGTGATGAAAAGCGACATGTCGAAAAAAGACATCGTGGGAGCCGTCGGGATTCACACGCGATTTCAACTCAGGAGCGATGTTGTTCGCCATGCTCAGATCCATGAGGATTGTGTTCACCTTCCTTGCAATCAGGCTAAGGTTCTCGACCCCGTAGGAAGTGTCGCCGTAGATCGCAACGGGGGTGAAATCCGTCTCCTTCTGGGGCTCGTCAACCGGCCATTTTAGAATCGTTGCATCACGCTCTTCACCACGCAGAATCGTTTTTTTAGGAATGCAGATCCAGTCGGTCAGGCGATATGTCCCCCAAGGGAAATAGACAATTCCACCACCGTTCTTTTCGGCCGCATCCAGCGCTGCACGGATCGCTTGGGTATCGTCGGTCGAGTCATCACCTAAGGCCCCAAAGCTCTTCACATTGAACTCCTTGTCAGGCCACGCAACCTGGCGCTTGATTTCGACTTTCAGAGGATCGCTCCAACCTGCACCGCCGCCAAAACCATTGGAGACACGGAGTTCATAGATTCCGGGAGAAAGATCTTTCGGTAGTGTTGCCAACAGGGAGAACTTTTCGGATTTGTCCGGTTTGATACCCATTGCTGGGCCTCCTGCTGCGGCTTGAAGTGAGATGAGAGGTTGCCCCTTGTCTCCGGGGAGCAGAAAATCCTTTCCGATCAACTGTATCTTCGTACCAGGTGAAGCCTGATTTTCGACCAATCCCGGCTCAAGGCGTTCCGGTTGCATAAACCATGGCTGGGGGCGGTTCAGTACAAGCGGTTTGCCTCCAAGAACCTCCACGGCATATACCCCAGGCTGAAAAGTTGTTGGCAACAGGAACTTAAGCGAGGCGTTGCATGATTGATACACGGTCTGAGTAACAGCCGTTGCTGGAGGGGCCAACTCAGTCGCCGAAGCAACCGTTGGATCATCCGGCAACTGCCAAACCCTAACTTGGGAGACGGGGGCCAGAACATTCCCGTAAAGTAAAACCACGTCGCCTGGTTGCAGGCTGTCGGAAGACCAGAAAATAGCCGGGGCGTTACTCTGCGCTGAAAAGCCCTTGGTCAAACCAAGGAAAGGCAGAAAAAATGCAAGCGCGAGCAATCGTGGGGGAAAATTCATAAAGAGGAAGGTCATCCGATCCGCACGGCATGTCGACGGTCGAGTTTGAGGATGCCCGACTCATCAGGAGGGATGACCGACTTGGGATCTGATATCCTCTCCCCACGCCAGGAAACACTGCCTCCCTCGACAAGTCGACGGAGGTCTCCCCGTGACTTTTTTACTCCAAGAACACGGTCAAATGCATCGACGCCAAGTGTGATAATATCCCTCAGAAGATCCGGAGCTGGTGCATAGGAGGGAAGATCCGCCGCATCGAGATCCTTTTTTGAAAAACGCAGCTCGAAATCCATACGGGCGTGCCGTGCATCTGCTTCAGAGTGGAATCGGGCGGTCAGCCGCTCAGCTAGAGACTTCTTGGCCTCCATCGGATGGGTGTCTGCCGCGATTTCTGCGTGAAGAAGCAGTTTATAGTAATCCCCCATCTGCTCATCGGTAATACTCATCAGTTTTCCGAACATCTCTCCCGGAGGTTCGGCAACACCCACAGCATTGCCAAGGCTCTTGCTCATCTTTTGAGTGCCATCAAGTCCGGTGAGAATTGGAAGCATCATTGCCACCTGCTGATGCTGTCCCTCCTCCTGTTGGAGATCGCGCCCGACAAGGATATTGAACAACTGGTCGGTACCTCCGAGTTCCACGTCAGCCCTGACCACAACAGAATCCCATCCCTGCATGATCGGATATTGGATTTCGTGCGCCCTCACCGGCAGCCCCCGGTCAATCCGATCCCGAAAATCCTCTCTTTGAAGCATCTGCTGTAGGGTGACACGACTGTTCAACCTGATCACGTCCTCAAATCCCATCGTTTCGAACCACTCACCATTAAACCGTATCGTTGTTTTATCGGGATCAAGGATCTTGAACGCCTGAGTCTGGTAGGTCTTGGCGTTTTCCATCACTTGACCGTGCGAAAGATGGGGGCGTGTCGCGGATCGTCCACTAGGGTCTCCGATCATGGCAGTAAAGTCCCCGATAATGAGGATTGCCTCATGGCCGAGTTCCTGAAATTGACGCAGCTTGGTAAGCCCGACCGTGTGGCCTAGATGGATGTCTGGCGAGGTAGGATCAACCCCGAGTTTCACGCGAAGCGGTCGACCGAGGGCCAGTTTTGCCTTAAGTTCCTCCCTGCTGAGCACCTGGGCACATCCAGCTAGAAGTGGGTCGAGTTGGTCGCTAGGGGAGATCATCTAAAGTGGATGGGAAAGATAAAGTGCTCCAGCAGAGCAGAATCAAGGGCCTTTGTTGAGCAGATTCCTAACCTCATCCTCAGTTAGTCCCTTTTTCACCCCGTTTTTTAGTTCTTCCTGAAGTTTTGCATTATTATCAAGTATTTGGATTTTTTTTGGATATTCACGTGTGGAATATGCGTTCTGAATTGAGTAAGGATCCTTCTTTTCTAAATCGGAATACGTCTTGGGGGGGATTTCCTTCGTGGCGAACTTCTTGTCGGAGTCGCTACTCATTTTCTGGAGCTTATCCGATAGCTTTTTTTGCGGAAACAGCAGTTTGGCCATCCAGCTTTGGTGATCTTCTCCAAAAGTCTTTGTAGCGAAAGACGTTGTTTGGAATTCCTTGCTCTTCGCGTATTCACGGGTTTCGAAGTTTTTTCCGATGAACCCACCGCTTGAATTATAAACTTTTCCCGAGTAGGAGCTCTTCTTTCCCTTCCTGATCTCTTCCTTGATATTCTTGATCCGGTCCAGAATCCCAGGCGACTGTTGTTGGCCGAATGCATTCACGAAAGCGCTTAAAAAGATTACGGCTGGCAGAACCAACTGAAAGATGAGAATAGATCTTCGGAACATTGCAAATTAGTAGCGGCTTCGCGGCTTTCCCGGCAAATACTGGGTCGGTAACATCTCATCCCGCTCCATAAACATCAACTTTTTGATTTCTTCGGAGCGCGACTGACTTCGCCGAAACAATCCAATGTGTGAAGGAGTTTTTGTTGCACAGTTTTCCGGGAGTGTTAGGAGCTATATATGCACATTCTCGCCACCCTCCCCTGTTTTCACGGTTTTCTGGCCTTCGGCATTCCTAGTGGACCAGACCTCATCATTCTGCTGGTCATCGTGCTTGTTCTCTTCGGTGCCAAGCGCCTCCCTGAACTGGCGCGAGGATTGGGCCAGAGCGTGAATGAATTCAAGAAGGCAAAGGATGAATTCGACAAAGAGGTATCCAAGTCTCCATCGACATCGGAGCCCACCACGCCGGTTAATACAGTTGTCAATCCTCCGGGAGCCGTTAGCCAGCCATCGGTAGTAACTACAACGAAGGACGAACAGAAGCAGGCTTAGGGAAACACTGCATTAATCCGGTGTTCTCTTTTCACGGTCCACTAACTCGGGCCGTAATTTCCGTTGGACCTGCCTCCCTCGCTCCAGCGCTTGCCTTCGAACAAAGCAATGGCAATTGCGGGGTCTGTTGCAAGAATCGCTACTCCCGGATTGACTGCGATTTTGCGGCAAAGAAACTGGTGATAGATGGAGGAAATTCTGGCGTTGCCTCGCACGCCCTCATGGAACGAGGCGAGTGATCATTGTCCCGCTATTTTCTCCACCAAACAGACACTCACATGATCCAACAATCCTTCTTCAGCCGTCTATTCGTCCTTGTTGCAACCGCAGCAGGATGCGCGACTCTTCTCGCCGATTGGTCCCAGGTGACGGCGCTCGACCTGCCCGTCACCAAACTTTCTCCCAACCCCGTAAAGGCCAAGTCTGCAATGACAGCTCATTTCGAGGAACAGATAACGGTCAATGAAGCCTTTCTTAAGGAGTTTCCGAACGATCCACATGCCTTTGAATCCCGTGTCCGCCTAGCAGTTGCTCAGGCACGTCTTGCCTCCCTCCAGCAGGATTCTCACGGAGTAGATGCAGCCCTATCCAAACTGATCGAACTTGAGAAGAATCCCCCCGATGAGACACAGCACGCGGAAACCATGTTCCGGCGTATTTCGCTCCAGTGGCAGAATCTCGGGAGCGATCCAGACCAGCGGCGCGACCGTGCCGTAACAAGCGCCCTCTCTTTTTCCCAAGAATTTCCCAAAGACCGGCGTGCACCCCGTCTCCTTGCCGAGGCGGCCTCGCTCTGTGATAGCCATCCTGAAGAGAAGCGAAAACTCGTAGAAAAGGCACTATCGATGCCCCCCACAGCCTCAGATGAATCTTTGAAAAAGAGGCTTGCTGATGACCTCAAGAGAATCAACCAGCTTGGCAAACCAGTTAGTTTAACCTTCCAAAGCTCCGGTCGCACCGTCGATGTTTCTCAATACCACGGCAAGGTCGTTGCGATCGTTTTCTGGGCGGCCGAATCGGCACCCTGCCTTGTATGGATCCGCGACTTTGCGGGCTTTGCCTCGGACATTCCAGATCTGAAGGTTGTTGGCGTCAGTCTTGATCAGGACAGGAATGATCTCGACGACGCCAAGCGGTCCCTTAAAATCGACTGGCCCAATGCCTTTGACGGAAAAGGATGGCAGAATTCTATAGCCCGGGATTTCGGGATAAATGCCCTTCCAACCCTCTGGCTGCTAGATAGGCAGGGACGTCTTCAGTCACTTAATGCACGAGATAATTACCAATTGAAAATCAACGAGTTGCTACGTAAGAATTAGATCAGGCGGAAGGGTCTATTTTTGGCTTAGTATTTGCTCTTTAGAATCACCTCCCGGAGGATATCACCCTCATCCTTTTTCCATTCATGCTTCTGGACAACTATAAGACGGAAAACTTTTTTGACGAAATGTTCGTGGATGGAGGTGGGGTCAGACCGCACTACCAAAAGATTGCGGAGCGCCTTCAGACTCTTGACACCGCCGAGCATCGTCGCAAGCAGACATCCGTGGACCTTGCCTTCATGCGCAGCGGAGTCACCTTTACTGTCTACAATGACGATCAGGGAACTGAACGCATCTTTCCCTTCGACCTCGTTCCCAGAGTCATTCCCAACACCGAATGGGAAAAAATTGAAAAGGGTCTCATTCAGCGTATTTCGGCACTGAACCTTTTCCTACACGACATTTACCACGACCAGAAAATACTCAAGGACAGGATCATCCCTCCCCACTATATTCTCGGAGCGAAGCATTTCCGCCGCGAATTCATGGGTTTCAACGTACCCAAGGATATCTATGTGCATATCTGCGGCACCGATTTGATCAGAGACCGCGAAGGAAACTACCTCGTGCTGGAGGACAATCTCCGCTGCCCTTCCGGGGCAAGTTACATGCTTGAAAACCGGACCGCCCTCAAGCGGGCTTTCCCAGAACTCTACCGCTCCTCGCGCGTTCAGCCCGTGGATGGTTATGCAGCAGAACTTCGAAAGGTTCTCCAGTATGTCTCCCCTCCTTCCCTTGGCACCGCGCTGCCCAACGTAGTGCTGATGACTCCGGGCGTCTTCAACAGCGCCTATTTCGAGCACTCGTTCCTTGCCCGCCAGATGGGAATTCCCATTGTCGAGGGAAGGGATCTCGTGGTCCGCGACGCACGGGTCTACATGCGAACAACATCGGGGCTAGTTCCCGTCGACGTCATCTACCGGAGAATCGACGACGATTTTCTTGACCCTACAGTCTTCCGCCCTGATTCGCTCCTCGGTGTTCCGGGGCTGGTTCATGCATATCGCTCGGGAAACGTCAGTCTCGCTAACAGCATCGGGACAGGTGTTGCCGACGACAAAGTCGTATACTACTTCGTGCCGAAGATTATCCGTTACTACCTTAATGAGGAGCCGATCCTGCCGAATGTAGAAACTTATCTGGCGAGTGAAAATCAGGACAGGCTCTTCATTCTCGAGAACATGGAAAAACTGGTTGTCAAATCGGCCAATGAAGCCGGTGGCTATGGAATGCTTATGGGGCCCTGGGCATCAAAGGAAGAAATCGACAGCTTCCGCGAACAGGTCCGTGCCAATCCCCGCAATTTTATCGCCCAGCACCCAATCTCTCTTTCCCGTCACCCCACTTGGTGCGATGGAACTCTCGAAGGACGACATGTCGATCTCCGACCTTATATCCTCTATGGTGAGAAAATTTCGGTCACACCAGGAGGTCTCACACGTGTTGCCTTGCGCAAGGGATCCTTGGTAGTCAACTCCTCCCAGGGAGGCGGTTCCAAGGATACGTGGGTTCTCAACGCTGAATACTGAGCCCTCACTTACCGACGCCTAGAAATGATCGATCCTCATTCCGCACAAACCGTGCAAAAGCCAATTTCCAACAGACGCGACAATCAGGTCATGCTCTCCCGGGTTGCCAATTCCCTCTATTGGATGAGCCGCTATATCGAGCGTTCGGAAAATGTCGCCCGACTCCTTGATGTTAACCTCCAGCTGATGCTCGACTTTGCCGACCTTAATGACCAGCAACTCAAGGAACACTGGCTTCCCATTCTTTGTTCGGCCGGCGACGAGGAAACCTTCTTTAAGCTTTATCAACGGGCCGACAGCGAAAGCGTTACTGAGTTCCTCACCTTCCGCGAAGAAAATCCTAACTCCATCATCTCCTGTCTCTTCACAGCGAGGGAAAATGCACGGCAAGTTCGGGACCAGATCTCCTTGGAAATGTTTGAGGCGCTGAACGAATGTTACCTTTTCTTAAAATCGAAAAGTTCCCATGAAGTTTGGCAGACTGGCGCACATGAGTTCTTTGAACAGATAAAGAAGTACTCACATCTCTTTCAGGGGTTGACGGATTCGACCTTCACACGCAACGAGGGATACGAATTCATCAACCTTGGAAAATTTCTTGAGCGCGCCGACAAAACCACCCGGATTCTCGACATAAAATACCATATACTCCTTCCGAGTGTCGCCGATGTCGGTGGAGCCGTCGATGCCGCCCAGTGGCAGGCCATCCTCCGCTCGGCAAGCGCACTGGAAGCATACCGCCGCTTTCATGTGGAAGATATCCTCCCGAGCAAAGTAGCGGAGTTCCTGATCTTCTCGACAACCTTTCCACGATCAATCCGCTATTGCCTCCAGCGCATAGATACTGAACTTCACCGCCTTACTGGAAACGAACGGCGGGAATACCGAAGCCAAGACGAAAGGGCTTTCGGAAAGCTGCTTTCAGACCTGAATTTTCTGACGATCGAGGAGATCCTGAACAACGGCCTGCACGAATTTCTGCAGGTTGTCCAAATCACCCTCGATCGTCTCGATGACCACATTTACAAGGAGTATATGTATCATCCTCCTGTTGATATTCAGGCGGAAATCCTCCTGCACCAGCAGCAAATGCAGCAGCAACAACAGTGATGATTTCAAAAACCGAAACACCAGGCATATCTCAGGGAGAATCCAACTGGGTGGAACCCCTGCTGCTCTCCATCTCCCATCTCACGCGTTACACTTATGAGGGCCCTGTAAGTGATAGCTTTAATGAAGCACGCCTCCAGCCTGTCACAGACTCTCATCAGCAGTGCTGCGAATTCCGCTTTCGCCTCGACCCCACTACCCCAGTACGCGATTACCCCGATTTCTACGGCAATTGCGTCCACTACTTTGATGTTCCGGAACCGCATGAGATTCTTGAGGTGGAAGCCCTATCCATTGTTCAGACCATTCCAGAATCCAGGGGGCCTGTTACGGGAGTATCACCGAAATTACTCGAAACTTCCCAGTTCAAAGAGGAGTTCTTCGATTTTCTCCACAGCTCTTCCTTTGTCTCGCTGCAAGCCGAAATCTGGAAGGAGGCGGTGGACGCACTTCCTGAAGGAGTTAAGGATATCTGGGCTGACACATTGACGATTGGCGAACACATTCACCGCAACTACAAATACACTCCACTCGCCACGAATGTGGACACGCGTGCCATCGAGGTGTTGAAGAAAAAAGAGGGGGTCTGCCAGGATTTCGCCCATCTCATGATCGGGCTATGCCGCACGCACGGCATCCCGACTCGTTATGTCAGTGGCTATTTTCTGAATCTGCACAAGCTGCCCGGTGAAATTGAGGCAAGCCACGCTTGGATCGAGGTATTCATCCCCGGCTACGGCTGGAAGGGATACGATCCTACTCACCATCGAGAGACCGACTCCCGCTATGTGAAGATCGCGGTAGGTCGCGACTACTTTGACATCCGCCCCGTGGGAGGAACATTCCGCGGAAAGGGAACACGGAAGATGGTTGTCGAGGTCTCCGTTCAACGGGTGGCTTGACGCGGGTCGGAGCCATGCGCCACAAACTAATAGCTTGAGGGCATCAACAATTAGATTACTGCCCTAAGATCTTCTCTGTCCCCATCGGACAGGGACTCCGCTAAAAACGATCCCCCGAGGCGTCAGGCTTTCTCGACCTGCCAGTATTCCAACTCGACGGGTGTATCACGCCCGAAGATACTTACAGAAACGCGGAGTTTTCCTCTCTCAGGGTCAACTTCTTCTACGATTCCCTGCTGGTTTTGGAACGGTCCATCGGCAACCTTTACCTTGTCTCCAACTTCATAGTTGATCTTGGAGGTTACGGTATCTTCACGCTCCTTCATCTGTGCGAGCATTCCTTCGACTTCCTTCCTCCTCATGGGGATCGGCTTGTCCTTAGTTCCAGCAAAACCGATGACACCGGTTGTCTCCTTGATGAAATACCAAGTCTTGTCGATGAGTTCGTTCTTATCGTCCAGAAGGTGCATGTTGACAATAAGGTACCCAGGGAAAAACTTGCGAGTCGTCTCGGTTTTCTTACCACGCTTGATCTCCTGAACCCGTTCGGTGGGAATGAGCACTTCGAAAACATGGTCGCCCAGTTCTTCGGTCTTGATGCGCTTTACGATATTGTCGTGGACCTTTTGTTCCTGTCCTGAGAGGACATGAACGACAAACCACTGATCTTTAGGTGCGAGAGGCATGATGGAAATTCTGGGGTTAGGGTCGTGTTAGGAAGCCGACCACGTTGATGGTGATGAAATCGAAGAAAGAAATGTAACCGCCCACAAGAAGCATGGCGATAAGAACAACCAACGTTGAGTCCCAAAGTTCCTTGTAACGCTTGAAACCACGCTCACTGTCGTCCCAAGGCCACTGCACCTTGGCCAATTCCGCACGCACCTCGCCGATGTAGGAGCTAATTTTATTTGCCATAAACTATGCGGAATTGGGAAGGATACAGAACAGGCCAGGAGGGACTCGAACCCCCAACAAACGGTTTTGGAGACCGCTACTCTACCAATTGAGCTACTGGCCTAGTCTTTGGGATGTGTTATTCGATAATTTCAGAGACTCGGCCCGCACCGACGGTGCGACCTCCCTCTCGGATGGCGAAGCGGATGGTCTTCTCCATGGCGATCGGGGTGATGAGTTCAACCTCAATGGCAACGTTATCACCAGGCATCACCATCTCGACGCCCTCGGGCAGCTTGACGGTGCCAGTCACATCGGTGGTACGGAAGTAGAACTGAGGACGGTAGTTCGAGAAGAACGGCGTGTGACGGCCTCCTTCCTCCTTGCTCAGTACGTAGATCTCAGCCTTGAACTTCTTGTGTGGCTTGATGGAACCGACCTTGGCAATGACCTGACCGCGCTCGATGTCCTCTTTCTTTACGCCACGGAGAAGGATGCCAACGTTGTCGCCCGCCTCCGCAGTGTCGAGGAGTTTACGGAACATTTCGATGTCTGTGACAGTAGTCTTCTGGGTATCACGAAGCCCCACAATCTCAACTTCCTCACCCTTCTTCAGGATACCACGCTCCACACGACCGGTGGCCACGGTGCCTCGTCCTTCAATGTTAAACACATCCTCAACAGGGAGGAGGAATGGCTGATCCTTCGGACGGTCAGGCATTGGAATGTATGAATCAACGGCCTCGATGAGCGCAAGGATCTGTTTCTCTCCTTCGGCATCACCATCCAGGGCCTTTTTGGCGCTTCCCTTGACAATGGGAATCTCATCACCAGGGAAATCATAGCTCTTGAGAAGGTCACGTACTTCCATCTCAACGAGGTCGAGGAGTTCAGGATCATCAACAAGATCCACCTTGTTCAGAAACACGACGATGGAAGGAACGCCCACCTGACGAGCAAGCAGGATATGCTCGCGGGTCTGGGGCATTGGTCCATCGGCGGCACTGACAACAAGAATGGCACCGTCCATCTGTGCGGCACCAGTGATCATGTTCTTCACATAGTCAGCGTGTCCGGGACAGTCTACGTGCGCATAGTGGCGCTTGTCGCTCTCGTACTCCACGTGTGCTGTGGAAATGGTGATGCCACGTGCCTTTTCCTCGGGGGCCGCGTCGATCTGGTCGTACGCCTTAGCCGTTGCCTTGCCGGTCTTTGCCAGCACGGTTGTAATGGCGGCCGTAAGGGTGGTTTTGCCGTGATCGACGTGTCCGATCGTGCCGATGTTCACGTGGTCTTTTTCGCGTTTGAATGCTTCTTTAGCCATATGGGTGGTTTGTGCTGGTTGTTGTTTTGTTTTTTTTGGTGATTCGTTCCTCTGGAGCCCATGACCGGGATTGAACCGGTGACCTCGTCCTTACCAAGGACGTGCTCTACCAACTGAGCTACATGGGCCTGTCCGGTCCAAGGACCGTTCAAGTTAATGAAAGAACAGCGGCACGGGGCCGTTTCCGCAGCTTCTTTCAAGACACCGACCGCAGCACGGACCGTATCTTATATGGCGGCAGCGCAACGATGCTTTCCTAGAAAAAGCGGAGTGAAATAATGGTTTGTCGGACTTCTTCTGTCAAAAGCAATTTTAGGGGTGATTAAGGTCGGCAGGTTGTTGCATGGTAATCACATGAAAAACAAAGCAATTGAGGATCTTCCCGATTTGCTTGATGTGTCATCGTTCCGCCGTGAATACCATGGGGAGGAGTTAAGACTTGAAAAGCTGTATTCCTCTCCTTTCCGTCAATTTCATGCTTGGTTTGATGAGGCGACCCATTGTCCGGCCATCCTTGAGCCGACGGCGATGGTGCTATCCACTTCCTCCCTCCGGGGAGACGTCTCTTCCAGAGTGGTGCTGCTCAAAGGCTATTGCAAAAAAGGCTTCCGTTTTTTTACTAATGCCGGAAGTCAAAAGGCTCTCCAAATATCGGAGAACTCTTCCGTCTCCCTCCTCTTTTACTGGGAGGCAATGGAGCGGCAGATCCGGGTCAACGGGAAGGCAACCCGTCTCACCCGCGCCGAGACAGACGCCTATTTTGCCCATCGTCCGCGTGCAAGCTGCATCAGCGCATGGGCATCGAGGCAGAGCGAGGTGTTGCCCGACCGTGAAGCACTGGAACGCAAGACAGCCGAATTTTCCGAACTATTTGAGGGGTGTGAAATTCCCGCGCCGGATTTTTGGGGAGGATATCTCGTCTCCCCAAAAGCATTGGAATTCTGGCAGGGACGCCCAAACCGATTGCATGACCGCTTCGTCTACCGGAAGGTCGGGAGAAATTGGATCATCGAACGCCTTAGCCCATGAGGAATGACATGTCCACGTCATCAGAAAAATTCGTCCAAGCTAAGAATTGAGCCCATGCGACCTATTCATATCCTAAAAAAAGCACGTCTTCTCTGGCTGCTTTTGCGCGAGACGCTGATGATCTACTACCGTATAGGCGGCGAGCAGAGTGCGGCTTCCTTCGCCTATTACGCCCTCTTTTCGCTCGTTCCCCTTGTCGCGCTTTTGCTGACACTGGGGTCTTACTTCTTTCTGCCCGATTCCGTGCTGACAACACTTCATCGTTTTGTTCCCATGGGGGAACAACAGCAGGATGTCCTCTGGAAAATGGTGAATGGTTTGGAAAAGGCACGCGGTAGCGTCAGCATTGTTTCCTTGGCAATCCTGACCTGGGCCTCCCTCCGGTTTTTCCATGCTCTGGTGCTTTCAATCAATCACGCATGGGGAACACGACGTCTGCCGTGGTGGCAAATGCCTGTGAAAAATCTGCTCATGATCATCGCCATGTCGGGCGCATTAATCATCGGCACCGTGGTTCCTGCAATTCTTCAAGCGGTCGCTCGCCTTCTGCACACGCTGGAAGCTATGATTAACCAGTATTTTCCACTCTTCAATGTGGGACGAGCCCTGGCTCTCGTGGATTTCAGTCGGTATGTCGGTGGCACCCTTGTGCTCTTCTACTCATTTGCCATGCTCTATATGCTTGCGCCCAGACACAGGCCGACATTCACCCAGATCTGGATTCCAGCACTTCTGGTCTCAATTCTCCTACAGATGGGACAGGCCTTTTTTGTCAACATCGTCCCGAAACTCATCAACTACAGTGCCATCTATGGAGCAATGGGAAGCATGATGTTTCTTCTGCTCTGGGTATACATTGCAGGCACCATCATCATTATCGGGGGGTGTCTCTGTGCCGCTATGGCTCACCTCCGAGGCCACGCCTACATCAACCATCGCCAGATTGGAATCCACTCGAATCAAACGGAGTCACTGCCTTCCACAGACCACCCCAATCCTTGATCCCGTGACTACTCGATCCAGCCAAGAATATTGTAGTTCGATGATATGAGTACTGCTGCAATTGCAAGGACCCCCAGCAGATGACCGACCAGCACGACAGGTAAAAAAACCAAGAGGCATCTTACCAAGGTGCCTTCAAATGCTGACTGTTTGGGAGTCGGTTCGGCAGGTAGAGGAAAACTATTCATCGCGCTTGGAAGTAGCGTGGGGAACGCTTTGTGTCAACGCCTGGACATTTGGCGTCCCGTTGGTCCTTTCCTACCCTTCTTGCGAACAATCGACTGTCGACCTGGTTTGGCGGGCCGCTTCCGACCAGGATTGCCAGAGCGATTGTCTTTGGAAGAACTCCGCGGCTTGGGATTACTAGGCGTCGCCGGCAAACCTTTTTCCACGGGCGTTGTCTTCCCTGTTGATTTTTCGGCTAATTTTCCCTCTTTCCTACGATCCTGTACGTCGCGTGTCTCACGCCCACGAAGGCGTAAACGGATCGGCAGTCCCGGAAACGGCCAGCGGGCACGGAACTGGTTGAAGAGATACTCCCTGTAGGGATCGGTAATCAGGTCGGCGTCGTTGACAAAAAGGAGGAACTCCGGAGGATGAAAAGGACGCAGGATATCGGGAACAACCTGAGTGGCATAGAGAAGCTTGAATCGTTTACCAGACTTGGAAGGGGGGGGGTGTTTTTCGAAAAGGTCACGGAAGAATCGGTTTAGTTCCCCCGTTCCGATACGGGTTTCTGCTTCCCGGCGCACTTCTTTCAGTGCGGTGAAGATCCTTCCCAAATGCTGTCCCGTCTTGGCCGAAAGACAAATCACCGGGGCAAAATCGAGGAAGAAGAGGTCTCCCCTGATTTTGTCTGCCTGATCCCCCTGTGAAGCACGCCCTCCGTCTTCCTTCCTAACCAGATCCCATTTGTTCAGAAGGATGATGCACGCTTTTTGCGACTCCTGAAGCATTCCAGCAATGCGCTTGTCCTGTGTGGTTACACCGCTTGTGGCATCGATCACCAGCAGGCCTGCATCAGCGCGCCTGATTGCTTCCTCGGAACGCATTGCACTGAAAACCTCAACTGAGGTGTCAGGACGAGAACGATGCCGCAACCCAGCCGTATCCACCAGGATGTATGGCTCACCCCCCAGATCGCACCGGACATCAAGCGCATCACGGGTGGTTCCAGCGATTTCGCTGACGATGCTACGTTCCTCGCCGAGGAGGCGGTTGAGCAGGGATGACTTTCCTACATTGGGTCGTCCGACTATAGCGAGGCGTGGCGCGGCGGCATCTTCGGGTTCGGGAACTGGCATCTCCCCCAACCTCTCTCCGATCATTCCAAGAAGATCATGGGTGCCACGGCCGTGCGCGGCGCTCACCGTAAGCAAATCGGGAAATCCGAGTTCAAAAAAGTCGGCGGCCAGCGACTCGTGCATTTCCTGATCTATCTTGTTGACGACCAGAATCAGCGGTCTCCCCCCCATGCGAAGCATGGCCGCCAATTCCCTGTCGAGGGGGGAAAGACCAGCTCGCCCGTCCACTACAAAGAGGAGCAGATCGGCGCTGGCTATGGCCGCCTGAGCAGCAGTATGAGTCGCTTCCGCAAAATCTGGATCGGGTGAATCTCCTATGCCGCCGGTGTCAATAATTTCAAAGGGAGCCTTACCTTCGCGACAGATTCCGGCCAGACGGTCGCGAGTCACTCCTGGTTGATCATGGACAATGGCAACCCTCCGGCCCATCAGGCGGTTAAAAAGGGAAGACTTTCCCACATTAGGTCGTCCGACTATTGCAACGCGTCTCACTTGAAGTTCATGGTTTGGAATCACGGACACCCTGTTCGGATGCCTCGGGCACGGTATGCCCACCGGCGTGAAGCTGGCGTATCCCTTCTGTAAGATAACTAAATCCGCTAATGAGGGTGACTGCACCGGAAATCCAGACCACAGAATCACAAAAACGCCACTGAAGCATCACCACTGATACGGTCAGCATCTGAAAAAAAGTGGATGTCTTCCCAAGAAGGGTGGGCTTCACCTCAAAATGATCATTCAGAAGCCGGAGCACAGCGCAACCTGTTACAATGATGACATCTCTGGCTATCACCAGCACAGGATACCAAACGGGCAACTCGTAGGGCCACTTGGTAACACTCAGGGTAATGATTGCAGTGAGCATCAGGCCCTTATCTGCTATGGGGTCGAGAATCGCTCCAAGGCGGGACATCAGGTGGAAACGGCGTGCGATCCATCCGTCGATTCCATCGCTCAAAGCCGCCAGCAAAAAAACACCGATGGTAGCCATCCTGAGTGCTTCATCTGGATGACCAGTCGATACCGACCTGCCATAATAAATCGCAAGAACGACAAAAACCGGTATCAGGAGAATTCTCCCGATGGTGATCTGGTTTGGAAATATCATCATGCGACAGCACAACCATCCGTCGGCAGTCGTCGACTGTAAAGCCCGCGCGAGCATTGCCGAGGTGGCGGCAGCCGATTACAAACCTAGAAGCTGATGGAAACACCCGGAAATTCCACATCCAAAATCAGAGCGCTGTCACTTCCCCCGGGCGGGGTCAAACGCTTCCGTTCCAGTCTGGCACTGGCGCTGATTCTGCTGCCCAGAAGAAGCAGGGAGGATGCATTTCTCTTTCACGACTTCTGCCGCGCCGTGGACGATATTGCCGATGGAGACAACCTGAACCTGAGCGAGAAACAAATCCAGCTGGACGCCTGGCTTCATGCCCTCCAACCAGGTGCTGAACCATGTCTCCCCTATTCTTTCCGTGAGATGGTGTATCGCCGTCAACTCGACAGACATCTTCTTTCGGAAATTGTTAGGGGCATGCGGATGGATACGGAACAAAACCGATACGAACGCTTTGAGAGTCTGCACCTCTACTGCTGGCGTGTCGCATCTGCAGTTGGAATAACTTGTGCGCGCATCTTTGGTGCAGATGGCACTGCCGTGGAACGCTATGCTGAGGAACTCGGCATAGCTCTTCAACTCACCAATATCCTCAGAGATGTTTCCGAGGATGCCTGCATGGGGCGTATCTATCTGCCTCTTGAAGACCTGCACCGCTTTGGTGTCTCGGAGGATGAAATTCTCAAACTCTCCCCCTCCCCGGCCGCAACACACTTATTTAATCATCATGCGGAACGTGCGGACTCCTTTTTTGCAAAGGCCGAAGTGGCGTGGTCAAATATGACAGCGAACCAGAAACGTCTCATGAAACCGGCGCGACTTATGAGTGCAATCTACCGCGACCTTCTTCTGCAGATGCACCGGGAGCGCTACGATGTGTTTCATTACCGATATCGTGTGAGCGCCCTGAAAAAGGTGCTTCTGGCATTGATGATGGCCATGAGGGCAGGGTGACAGACTCTTGGGTCATATCAACGCGGAGTGCCCCGCTATAGCATCGAGTTTGGGACATACAGGACTCGGACCGGAATATACTATCCTTTGAAAGAGTCCGCCCACGCCCGCACTGAGGGATCCATCTTAACCAAGTCGGGCCAGCCACGAGTATATCCTTCGCCCGGAAGCTTCCGGGTTGCATCAAACCCCATGTGCGTACCGAGATTAGCAACAGAGGGGGCGTGATCAAGACTGTCGGTCGGATTCTTTGTCGTCGTACTGTCACGCTGGGGATCCGTATTTGCCATCCAGTGAAAAAGCACCTCGGAGGTGTTCTGAACGTCGCAATTCTCGTCCACGACAACAATGTACTTGGCAAACATCATCTGGCCCATGCCCCAGAGTCCGTGCATCACCTTGAAAGCCTGCCAAGGGTACTGCTTGCGTATCGATACAAAGACAAGATTGTGAAAGGCCCCCTCTGCGGGGAGCGCCATGTCGACAATCTCGGGAAAATTCATTTTGAAGACTGGGAGAAAGATCCGCACGCTAGCCTCTCCCATGTAAAAATCCTCCATCGGAGGTACCCCTACGATGGTGGCAGGATAGACTGCCTGTCTGCGATGGGTGATAGCCGTGACATGGAAAACGGGATACTTATCGACGGGTGTGTAAAATCCCGTGTGATCGCCGAAGGGGCCCTCGGGACGGGTTTCACCCGGCTGTACATAGCCCTCAATCACGAAGTCACTCTCTGCAGGCACCTCCAGCGGTTGGGTCACGCACTTCACTAGATCCACCGATTTCTTGCGGGCAAAGCCGGCAAAAAGAATTTCATCGATCCCATCAGGAAGTGGCGCCGTTGCTGCCAAGGTAAGGGCAGGATCTCCTCCAAGACAGATAGCCACCGGCATTTTTTCGCCCCGCTCGTAGTAGCGTTTCCCGTGGCGTGCTCCCACTTTGTGGACCTGCCAGTGCATTCCGGTGGTCCACCCGTCGTAGATCTGGATCCGGTACATGCCGACATTCCGTTCACCGGAATCGGGATCACGGGTATAGACGGTGGGCAGTGTGATGAATCGCCCGCCGTCCTGCGGCCAGCACTTCAGAACCGGGAGATGTTGAAGCGAGAAGGGTTCCCCCTCCCCCATTTTATGAATCACCTCATGGCAGGCGGCGTCTCTTACTGTGCGGGGCCGGGCATGGATAAGATCCACACCATTGCGCAGCAATTTCATTGCATCGCCGAAGGTTCTTGGCGGCTTGGCCTTCATCAGGAACTCCAATTGGGAGGCGAGTTCATCCACTGACTCAAGACCGAGAGCCATTGCCATACGGCGTCTTGATCCCATGGCATTAATCGCGACCGGAAATTTTGAAATGCAGCCGTCGATGGTTGGATTCTCGAATAGGAGAGCCCTGCCTCCGCCGGGAGACTTCATTTCACGGTCGGCCAGTTCGGTTATCTGCAGTTCGGTGGCTACTGGCTCGGTGATGCGACGCAGTTCGCCGACATCTTCGAGAGCCTTCAGGAAAGCATTATAGGAAGAATAAGCCATGGATAGATAAAGGGAGGATGCCCCGCAATTGCAGGAAAGTCACAAAAAAGATTGCCCCCGGTCGCAATGCGTAGAAGATTATGCCCCCCTTTCTTGGTTTCCTTGAAAGTACATTGAAAGCATTTAGGAGTTGTAGCTCAATTGGTCAGAGCACCGCCCTGTCACGGCGGGGGTTGCGGGTTCGAGCCCCGTCAACTCCGTGCTTTCTACAGAGAGAACCGGAGGAGCGTAGTGGTCCCTTGACTGAAAGGCTGGCATGCATAGGTTAAAAAACCTTCCAGACGGGTTCAACCAACATATTCCGCGCACACCAGCCTGATGAACAAGGTACCCCAATCATGAGAAAGTCCCTTTTTATTTCTTCATGCCTCTCTGCTCTGTGCATCACTGTTCATGCGCAATTCGATACGGAAACCTCCACCGACCACGTCGAGATCAAGAAATACACCGCTTCTGACAACTCTCCGCTGATTCCTTCAAACATGGATGGATTGCCTGTCACCTCCATAGGCGACCGTGCATTTGCCGACTGCAGCCTGCTGACCAGCCTCGCGGTGCCCAAGGGTGTCACATCCATCGGCAACTATGCGTTCGCAGGCTGTTCCGGCTTGCTTAAACTGACTCTTCCAGAAGGAATCACCTCAATCGGAAAAGGCTCATTTGCAAATTGCAACCTGTTGACCAACATCATCGTCCCAAACAGCGTCAACTTCATCGGTGACCGTGCTTTTGCAGGCTGCACCGGTCTTAAAGAGGTGAACATCCCAAAGGCAGTAGGCTATTTCCCAGACTACCTATTCTCTGCTTGCACGGGAATGCTTAGGCTGACCGTTCCGGATGGAATAACCTACATCGGCCAGTCTTCATTTGAAGACTGCACCCGCCTGAGCAGCATCTCGATCCCAAAGAGCGTCACCTGCATCTGGAGTCGTGCATTCTCGGGTTGCACCTCCCTAGCCAGCCTCGAGTTGCCGGAGGGGATAACCTCCCTTGGAAACGGTACATTCGCCGGTTGCACCAACTTGACCGGCATCACAATCCCCAAAAGCATCAATTTCATCGGGAGCCATGCATTCTCCGACTGCACTGGGCTTGCTACTATAACGATGCCGGAAGGCTTAACTTCAATCGAGAATTATTCATTCTCCGGTTGCACTAATCTCACCAATGTCTTCATTCCCAAGAGTGTCACCTCCATCGGAGACTATGCTTTCAACCGAAACACCAAGCTAGGCAGTCTGGCCATTCCCGAGGGCGTCACATCCATCGGAAATCATGCATTTAGTGACTGCATTCACCTAACCAATGTGGCAATCCCCAAAAGTGTCAGATCGATCGGGAATTATGCATTCTCTGGCTGCACTAATCTGACCAGCGTGACTATCCCGGAAGGAGTGATCTCAATCGGGAACGGTGCTTTTGCCAACTGCACTCTCCTTACCAGTATATCGATACCCAAAAGCGCCACAGATGTGGGCAAGGGCGTGTTTTCAGGCTGCACCAAACTGCCGAGGCAATAATATCCAGGTCAGGGCTTGATTGTATCATCAAGGTAAGTGAGATGATCCCTTACAAAGGACGGCCTCAAATGCAAACCGTCCTTAT
>Ga0007854_10000730_pt1 | contig 21141 bp, 3 predicted proteins | sample CryBogCBH12Aug08_FD_60382 | JGI IMG/M metagenome (GOLD analysis project Ga0007854, IMG submission 60382) | Freshwater microbial communities from Crystal Bog, Wisconsin, USA - CBH12Aug08 | ecosystem: Environmental > Aquatic > Freshwater > Lake | place: Crystal Bog, Wisconsin, USA | collected... | reverse complement strand
GATCGCATTAGTTGGACCACTGACTACTGCAGTAAAGGTGATGGTGCTTCCCAGAGCAGCGCTAGCTCCTGTGTTATCTACTACCGAGACCGATGGGCTGGCCTTGCCAACGGTGGTGGTGTAACCGGAGGTTGGAGCGGTTGCAGAGTAATTAGCATCGCCATTAAATGTGAAGAGTGGAGCGTAGATACCGGCCGATGAGGCGACGACCTGGCAGGTGTAGGTAGCCGAACTTGAAGGAGATCCAAGGGTTGGGCCACTGGTATTGGCGCAGGTAATGCCGCTCACTCCGATGACCGACCAGCTGCCAGTACCTGTTGGAGTTGGTCCATTGACTGGACCTGCAACAGTTGCAGTGAAAGTGAAGGTGGAGCCAAGTAGCGCGCTCTGAGTTGAGGTCACGACGGTAACAACGGGGGCTGCAAGAGAAATAACAAATGGGTATGGCGTAGTTAATGTATTAGCGAAGTAGTTGCTATCAGCGGCGATATGAATCGATGCCGTATATGTTCCTGCAGCTGTTGCTGGAATAACACATGTATAGGTTGCAGCCACGGTGGTAATTGCAGGGCCTGTTGTTGAAGAGCAGGAAGAGATTGATCCGCCAGGTCCAGTAAGGGTCCAGGTAATTGCTCCGGTAGGTGCAACAGATCCAGTTGCTCCCGTTGCGACACCTGTGAAGGTAATTATTTGCCCATTAGTAGTGCTTGATTGGATTCCACTCACACTGAGAGCGACAGTGCCTTTACCAACATTCACAGTTTTGACGGCTGAAGTAATCGGATTGAAGTTCGAATCACCAGCGAATGAGGCGGTGATTGAGTAATCCCCAGCGGTTGCAGTTGGGAAGGCACACGTATAAGTGGTCTTATGGGAAGAAGGCGAGTCGAGCGTGAAGCCGGTGGTTGAGCAACTAATCGGTACCAAACTTGGCGAAGTGATATTCCACGTCATGTTACCTGCAGGGGTATATGAAGTTCCGTCCACGACAACGGTTAGTGTCGTAGTTCCGCCCAAGTTTGCTACATCGTAGGAGATAGGGCTAACAGGGTTTACAAAGACAGGAGTCAGAGTGTTAATTCCAACTGTCAACTGATTGGAATCAGTCGCAACAAAATTAATATCACCGTTGTAGTGAGCGGTCATAACATAACTACCGTAGCCAGCGGGAGCGCTGGAAGAAGGGGTGAGTGTGCACGTATAGGTGGTAACGGCCCCTACGGTTGAACTTGCGGTTGACGTTGTGCACGTCGTCGATGCGACGGTACCTGTGCCTGATTCATGCCAAGTGACTCCACCGTTCGAATCACTTGGGGCAGTAGCTCCGGCGGTACCAGTGACCGTGAGAGTGTAAACAATTGGATTACCGAGTGATGTACCACCGGTCGATGAGAGCACAACAGCTGGAGTTACTTTGAGAATATCCACTGAGGTTGCAGGCGAGGAGGTCACAATCGTGTAGTTGGTGTCGGCACTGTTTCCATTAAATGTGGCAACTGCTGTATAGGTACCTGCAGGAGAGGCAGGAGTAGTACAGGTATAGACACTTTGATTTGCGCTAGATCCCACAGTTGGACCTGCGGCGGTTGAGCAGGAAGCTATTGCACCAAGTGGACCATGCAGCGTCCAGGCAACAGGTCCGCTCGGAGCAGTTGCTCCAACAACACCCGTAACCGTTGCTGTGAAGGTAATGGTTCCACCAAATGCAGGAGTAAGAGCTGGTCCACTGACAGAAATCGTTGGAGTTTCAGGTGTGACTATCACATCAATTTCAGAGGTAGTTGCGATTGGAGCAAAGTTTCCATCTCCGCCATACGTGGCGGTCACCTTGTACGTACCTGCAACTGGCGTCGCGATAAGACATGTATATAAAGAGGAATGCGAAGAAGTATTTGTTACAGGCCCACTCGCTGGTGCGCAGCTGGAACCGGCACCCGATACATTCCAGGTCAAAGAGCCGGCAGGAGGAGGCAGGTTAGAAGGTCCAGACACCAGCGCCGTAAATGTAAGAGTTTGACCCAAAGTAGGGTTTGAAGGGCTATCGCTGACGAAAATATTGGCAATGCTCTGACCCAAGTTGATTGTGATTGCCGATGAGGTTGCAGCGGCATAGTTTGCATCACTGGCCACACTTGAAGAGATTGTGTAAGTGCCAGGCTTATCTGGTGTGAAGGTGCATTGAGCAGTTGTGGTATTTCCTGTTACAACGGAGCTTCCGGCAGAAGTACATGTGGTGACAGCGCTCGTTACCGGCGGTGTAATTGTCCAGGTGATCTGCCCCGTAGGTTGATTTGTTGCACCCAGTACACCAGTCACAAGCGTTGTAAGAGTTACTACCTGGCCCACAGTTGGACTTGAGGAGTTTGTAACAGAAATCAACGGTGTCTGAGGAGCTAAGGTCAGAGGAAGGGTGACACTGGACGCCGAGGCGTAGTTTGTGTCGCCCGCGAAAGCTGCTTGGGCGACGTAGGTGCCCGCTATCGCGGTGTTAATGGTGCAGGTGTATGTGCTTACAACTCCATTGGAATTTGGACCCGTTGGGTTAAGGCAAGGAATCGTGCTTGCTCCATTTGTAACCGTAAAGGCGAGGGTTCCTGCTGGAGCCACGGCATTTGCAACGCCAGTGACAGTTGCGGTGTATACGACTGAGCCGCCAAGTGTTAATAGAGATGTCGAGGAGGAAATTGCAACGGTCGGAGTGCCTGTTGCAACGGTGGTTGCCGGTGAAGAACTAACGGTTGATACCGAGTTATAGGCGCTGTCTCCTCCAAAGGTAAAAGCAGCGGTATAGCTTCCAGCGTGGCTCGCAACAACATCGCACACATATGTCGATACGTTCAAAATTGGAGTGGCACCGGTTGTAGTGGTACATGTCGCCACACCGGTTACGCCTGAGATCACCCACGTTCCAGCACCGCTCGGCGCAATTGCTCCCAGAGGACCTGTAACCGTTGCTGTAAATCGCAGGGTGGCACCAAGGGCGGCGCTGCTCTCACGTGCAGCCACAGTCACGGTAGGCGAAGTCTTGCCAACGGTGGTCGTTGCTCCGGAAGTTGGAGAAGATGGTAAGTAATTAGTATCGCCATTAAATGTGAATACTGGAATGTAGACACCTGAGGATGTCGCGGTCACGGTGCAGGTGTAGGTGGCTGAGCTCGTACCAGCTACAGGACCGGTGACATTGCTTCCACAACTTACGCCTGATACTCCTGCGATGGACCACGTTCCAGTTCCAGTTGGAACTGCTCCCCCAGTCGGACCGGTAACTACTGCAGTGAAAGTGATCGCGTCACCCAAATTCGCGGTGGAAGAGCTGGCATTCACGGAAATCGTAGGAGTGCTTCGTGCAATCGTGATAGAGAATGGAGTGCTCAAATTATCAATACCAAAGTAATTGGTATCACCTAGATAAACGATTGCAGCCGTGTAGGTATTGGCATAAATAGCTGGGACTACACAGTTATAGATCGATGAGATTCCGCTAATGACCGGTCCGCTCGTGGATGAACAGGTCGTATTTGGTCCAGTGAGAGTCCACGTTGGTTGAACTGTTGGAGCGACAGAACCGGCCACGCCAATGATGGTGGCGGTGTAGGTGATTATTTGGCCGGAACCTCCGTTGGACTGCAATCCAGTGACCTGAATTGTAGGAGTTGCTTGAGGCACCGTGACGGTCACCGTGTTTGAAGTATTAAGTTGGTAATTTCCATCGCCTGGGAAGTTAGCCGTAGCTGAATAATTACCGGCTGTTGCTGTTGGGAAGGTGCAACTGTAAGTGGATTCATTGCCGTATCCCGTGACCGCAGATGGGTTACTCAAGGAATTGATACACGTGACAGTTGCTCCACCGGCATTTGTCACTGTCCAACCCATCACGCCCTGAGGTTGTGGATCTCCGCTTGGACCGCTGACAGTAGCCGTGAGGGTTGCAGAACCGCCGAGAGCCAATGTTCCAGAAGATTGCAGGGTTACCGTTACTGGTGTCACGGAAATGCCCAAAGTAAATGCTGGAGTTGAAGTTACTGAATTGTAGTTAAGGTCTCCAGCATATGTTGCGATCACACTATAGGCGCCATAGGCATCAGCAGTGATGTTGCAGTAGTACGTGGTTACGCTACCCGCGGAAGTCGAGGATGGTTGCGTCGTACATGAATTTATTCCTGAACCCGATGGGCCGCTAACGGTCCAGGAAACACCCTGGGTCGGTGCAGCTGCCCCTGCGGTGCCGGTGACTGTCGCAACAAATGCAAGATTTGAATGAAGATGTCCGTCACCTGTGTCGGTTCCAGTTACCGCGATGAGTGGAGTTGCCTTCGGAACGAAAACATCAGAAGCGGAGAATGGTGTGAGAGCCAAGTAGTTTGAATCGCCGTTGTACGTTGCAGTAACAGAGTATGTGCCGGCAGGAGAGGCATTTACGACGCAGGTGAATTTCGTTTGAGTTGAAGTCAATCCTGGCAAAGGTCCTGCGTGGCTTGCGCAACTCGCCAAAGAACTTGATCCAGCGCCAATAGGTAGGACTAAAACTCCCCAGCTCAATGTTCCTCCTGGGGCATTCGCATTCGAAATACCTGAAACTGTCGCTGTATAGGTGATTGTTCCACCAAAGTTGGGACTTGTTGGTGTGGAACTAATAGTGATGGTCGGTGTTGCAGGTGTGACGGTTACAGATGAAAGTCCAGTGGTAGCCGAAGTTGGATCCGTAATTGGAAGTGAGGAGTAGCTGTTGTCACCATTGAATGTGACGGCAGCAGTGTACGTACCAGAAACTGGAGTGTTAACAACGCAGCCATAAGCAGCAGATCCAGGAGCACTGACTGGGTTGGTAAATGAGGTACATGCACTCGCTGCGCCACCCGTGATAGTCCAGGTCACCGTGCCTGTAGGTGCTGTGCCAGTACCAGTTACTGTGGCGACGAATGTGATTGGAACACCTACGGTTGTAGTTAAACCTGGCGTCACGCTAACAAAGATTGTTGGAGTGTTATGTCCGAGAGTTACAGTAATTGGGGTCGAATTGACAGACACATAGTTCGTATCTCCAGCTAAAGATCCGGTGATTGTGTAAGTACCGACAAGATTAGTTGGGAAAGTACAGGTGTAAATCGCAACGTTTGAATTGATATTTGGAGCGCCTTGGATGGTGCAGGTGACCGGTTGATTATTTGGATCGATGACTGACCAGGTGGGGGTTTGGCTTGGCTGAACTGCGCCAACTACGCCAACGATGGTCGTCGTCAAGATGGTGGTTCCGTTAAGCGTTGGGTTGGCCGATGCAGAAACGGAGATTCCTGGAGTCTGCCTTGCAAGTGAGACGGAAGCTTGTGAACTCGTCACTCCAAGGTAGTTGGAATCACCGACAAAATTGGCGACCGCGAGATATGTTCCGGCCTGAGCCGTAACGATGGTGCAGGTATAGGTGGAAGAAATACCTGAAGGATTTGCGGTACTCGCAGGAGAGCAAGCCGAAGCTCCACCTGAGCCAGAGATCGTCCAGTTTACGTTTCCACTTGGCGCAACGGCATTAGTTACCCCAGTGACAGTTGCGGTAAATGTCAATGTTCCTTGAAGTGTTGTTCCGCCGACGGACGTCAATGCAATCGTTGGTGGTGCGCGCGCAACCACTGTATTTGAAATCGATGCCGAAGCAGCTACTGGCAAATATGCGCCATCGCCAGGGAATGTAAAGGTGGCGCCGTATGTTCCGACAAGCGATGCCACAAAGCTACAGGTGTATTGCGATTGGTTGCTATTTGGAGTTGGTCCATCACTTGTGGCACATGAAGTGACACCTGACACCCCAGTGATCGCCCATGAACCATTTGCGGTTGGCGCATTTGCTCCTGACGGTCCTGTTACTGTCGCAGTAAATGTAACCGTCTGGCCCAGACTTCGTGTGGCAGCGTTGGCGGTCACCGCAACTACTGGAGTTTGCTTAGCTACCGTGGTAGTTCCACCTGATGTCAGGGCTGAAGCAAAGTAGTTGGAGTCTCCATTAAATGTGAAGAGCGGAACGTACACGCCTGCGGAAGTTGCTACGACGGAACAGGTATAGGTCACTGTATTTGTGAAACTTGTTGCATTAGGTCCGGAGTAGCTATTGCATGAGATTCCCGTTACTCCAGTAATGGACCATGTGTCATCACCCGTCGGAGTTGCTCCGCCAGTCGGTCCAGATACAGTTGCTGTGAAAGTGAATGTGGATCCAAGTGTTGCAGTTGTATCACTTGTTGTAATGACCACGCTTGGAGTTACTTTGGAAATCACAATTCCATACGGTGCACTGGCGGTATGCTGCAAGTAATTGCTATCCCCCACGTACGAAATCGAAGCCGTGTAGGTTCCTGCAAGAGCTGCTGGGATTGTGCAGGTGTAAATTGCCGAGACTCCGCTGACTACAGGACCAGATGTCGTACTACATGAAGAAGGTCCGCCAGTAAGGCTCCAAGCCGGCGCGTTAGTTGGAACAACAGAACCCGTAACACCGGTGATCGTTCCACTGAATGTAATGGTCTGGCCACCAGCGCTGAGCGATTGTGAGGCAACTACCGAGAGCGAAACTGGAGCCTTCGGAACAATAACGGTGTCAACCGCCGAACTCTTTGTTCGATAATTCGTGTCACCGGGATAGTTAGCCTGGACCGAGTAGGTACCCGCGGTTGCAGTTGGGAAAGTGCAAGAGTAGGTAGTCACTACCGGGGAAACAAATGTTGGGTTTGAAAGTGAATTGACGCAGGTAATTGGCGTTCCACTGGCATCGTTCACCGTCCAACCCATGACACCGGTTGGTTGAGCGGTTGACTGTAATAGATCACCAGTGACAGTGGCAGTGAGCGTCATTGTCTGGCCTAATGCAGGTGTTCCCACCTCGGTCAAATCAACTGTTGGGGTCAAATTTTGGATACCCAAAGTTACGGAGTTTGAGGTGGCACCGTTGTAGTTTCCGTCACCGCTATAAGTAGCAATCACCGTGTAAGTACCGTAGTGAGAAGCGGTGATGTTACAAACAAATGTTGTTGTGCTTCCACTAGTTGTCGAAGCAGGGGTGATGGTACAGGCAGTAATGGAACCAGGAGTTGGATCAGTCCACGTGGGTCCAATAACGGTCCAGTTGACCGTACCTGTTGGAGCGATTCCGCCAAGACCTGTAACAGCAGCCGAGAATACGAGGTTAGATCCAAGTACACCTGAACCGCCCGAACCAGTTAAAACAATACTTCCCGTTGGTGAACTCTTACCAACGGTCACAGATGCCACGTTGCTTGGTCCAACAGGAGCATAGTTGGTGTCGCCGAGGAAGGAAGCCGTGGCAGAGAATGATCCCGCGGCTGTCGCTGTTACCGTGCATGTGTAAACGCTCTGATTCGAACCAATTCCAGCAAGAGGACCGGTGTGAGTAAGGCATGAAATAGGCGTTGCACTTCCGCCCGATGCTGTATAGGTAGCAACCCAATTCACATCTCCGGCCGGTGCATGCGCTCCAGTAACACCATTGACTAAGGCGGTGAAGGTAATCGTGTCACCGAGATTTGGGCTCGATGGAGCAGCTGACGCTGTGATAGTCGCAGTAGATGCGCTCACTACCGCAGAATCAGAACCAGGATAGGTCAGTGAACCGTAGTTACTATCGCCGCTATAGCTAAATGTCGCAGTGTACGTACCGGCCTGTGGCGCATCGACAACGCAGTAGAAAATACTGATATTTCCTGACACGGTGGTAGCAGGATTTGAAGTACAAACATTTGCTGCACCCGTAATGGACCATGTCACGTTTCCAGTTGGCGCTCCCGGTCCAGGGTTTGCCACACCGGTGAGATCCGCTTCGAAGGTAATTGATTGTCCGACTGTTGGGCTGGCCGGTGAGTGCTTGAGAAGAGGCGAAACATTCGCGGTCGTCAGGTTAATTTGGATTGTTGACGAAGTTGCGCTCAAATAATTTGAATCTGTGCCAATAGTTGCGCTCACCTGATAGATACCCGCAATGAGGGTGGCCAAGCTACAGGTATCAGTACGTACATTTTGAGTCGTAGAACTTGAAGGCAGTGTGCAATAGACGGTTGCACCGTTAGGGTCGGTGATGTTCCAAGAAACTGAGCCGCTCGGCGCTGCAGCATTTGGAGCACCTGTAATAAGCGCGGTTAGTGTTGAGGTTCCACCCACGGTTGGATTTGCCGATGCCGAGACAGTAATCGATGGATTTTGCCTCGTTATGGTCAGCGTAAGTGCGCTGCTTGATACCGTGCTGTAGTTTGTATCGCCAGGATAGATAACCAGAGCACTGTAGGTGCCAACATTCAAGGTAGCAATTTTGCAAGTGTAGGTCGTAACGTTTCCAGAATAAGTGGGTCCGGTATTTTGCGCACAGGCAGTAACGTTGCCGCTTCCCGACAAAGTCCAAACAAGATTTCCGGTTGGAGCAACCGCATTTGTCGCGCCTGTCACGGTTGCCGTAAAGGTTATGTTGCCTCCAAGTACTGCCACACCGGAAGCGACGACGTTAACTGTTGGGGTAGCCGGATTTACCAAGGTTGATGAAGAGGACGCGATTCCAGAAACCGCGTCATACGCTCCAGCTGCGAGAGCACTGAAGGTGGCCGAGTATGTGCCTGCTACCGTAGCAACCAAACTACATGTGTAGGTTGAACTATTACTCGATACCTGGGTAGGACCGCTAACAGTTCCACACGTAGTAATTCCAGCGACTCCATTTATTGTCCAAGACCCTGCACCTCCAGGAGCAGAGCCCGCTCCAGTTAGAGTCGCGGTAAATACGATGGTTGAGCCTAGAGCGGCGGTCGTCGAATTAGCTACTACTGTGGCACTTGGAGCGCTCGTGTGAACAAAGGTTGTCTGTCCTGAAGTTGGATCGGTCGCCGTATAGTTGTTGTCACCGTTATAACTAAAGAGCGGGATATAGGTGCCTGATTGAGTTGCGGTGAGAGTGCAAGTGTAAGTGGATGAATTGAAGAGGCCTGGAACAGTTGTGTAAGAACTGCAGGTAATTCCGGTAACCCCAACAATTGACCAAACGGCCGTTCCATCCGGCGTAGCACCTGCGACTGGACCAGTAACCGTAGCGGTGAATGTAATTTGTGATCCGAGTGCGGCAGTTGGAGCGCTGGTAGTCACCACAACCGCAGGAACGTATTTTGAGATAGTAATAGTTGCCGAATAGGCAGATGTTGCACCAAAGTAGTTGCTGTCACCAGCGTAGGTGATCCGAGCGGAATATGAATTCGCTAAAGCAGCTGGGACGACGCAGGTGTAAATGGCGGTTACATCCACAGTTGCCGGACCTGTAGTTGAGTTACAAGCACTGCTTGGTCCGGTGAAACTCCATGTTGGAGCTCCAGTCGGAGCAGTTGAGCCTGTATTGCCTTGAATGGTCGCTGTGTAAGTAATTATTTGACCGTTAGATCCGTTAGAAGGAACTCCAACAACGGTGAAAATCGGGGTTGCTTTGAGCACGTTGAGGGATAAAGTGGTCGATGTGCCTGCCTGATAGAACGGGTCACCAGGATAAAACGCTTGGACGCTATACGTGCCAGCAGTAGTCGCCTGCAACGAGCATGCAAATGTCGAGCTATTCGTCAAATAGTCCGTAGGACCAACTTGGTTAGTACAAGGGATAGTTACACCCAAGGCGTTTGTGACGGTCCAAGACAGATTTCCACTTGGATGACTAATTCCAGATGCTGGTGTCACCACTGCTGTAAGCGTTGTGGATTGACCCAAAACAGGAGTCGATCCCGAAACTGTGACGGTTACTGGTGTATTTGAAATACCAAGTATCTTGTTATTGACAGATGGGGTCGCATTGTAATTTGTGTCGCCACCGTACGTACCAGAAACTGTGTATGTTCCAGTAGCAGCACCGATAATGTCACAGTAATAAGTGGTGACGACTCCCGTCGAATACGTCGTTGGATTAGATGTACAGGTCGTGATTCCAGACCCGGATGGCCCTACTACTGACCAGGTGAAAGTACCGGTCGGATAGACGGAGCCGGTTGAGCCGGTGACTGTTGCAGAGAACAACATATGAGAATTAACAACGCCAGTACCCGTGCCATCGATGACAACGTTTGGAGTTGCCTTTGCTATTACAACAGTTGGGGTGGATGCGGTTGAACCAACGCCCGTGTAATTCGAATCACCCAAATAGGTTGCGGAAGCGGTGTATGTGCCGGCGGTTGTGGCTTTAACTGTACAAGTGAAAATAGTTTGATAGGAGAAGAGCCCAGCTGTAGGTCCATTGGAGGTTACACAAGCACTGGCTTGCCCACCGAGAGTCCAGTTCACTGAACCGTAAGGCGTCGACGCACCAACTACGCCCGAAACTGTGGCCGTAAATGTTATGGTCGATCCAAGAACTGGTGAGAGGGATGGCGTTACCGTGAAATTTGTAGGCGTGGCGGGCGAAATAACAATCGGGCCAGTTACAACAGGAGTAGCCCCGGTCGCGCCGTAGTAAGCATCACCGTTGTAAGTCGCGGTAACGGTATCCGTTCCTGCAATGGGAGTTGCAATTGTGCAGGTAAATAGTTCAGTCAGGTTTCCGGTATTAACCACAGTAGCTGGATTGGTTGTACAAGCCGTCGCAGTACCGGAGACGCTCCACGTCAATGTTCCACCAGGTGTTTGCCCGCCAGAACCAGTAATCAAAGCCGTGACGGTAACGGTTTGACCAACCGTTGGCGCGCTAGGTGAAGCACTCACGTAAATACTTGGAGCCGTCACACCAACACTGAGCGATGAGTTTGATGAGGTTGCGCCTGAATAGTTGCTGTCAGCAGCGACTGATGCAGTGATTTGATATGTTCCAGCCACTAAATTATCTAGTCGACAGGTCTCTGTCGTTACACCGTTTGTCGTGCTCGGAGTCCCTTGAGCGGAACATGCAACGGGATTGTTACTTGGATCGAAAATATTCCACGTAATTGCTCCCGAAGGACCTCTTGCCCCAAGGACACCAGAAACCGTGGTGGTGAAAGTTGCACTTGTTCCTGCTAGTGCCGTAGTAGGTCCTGCAACCGTAATAGTCGGAGTTTGCAAACCAATAGAGAAGGTATCAGGAGTGCCGGTTTGACCAACATAGTTAGCATCGCCGACGAAAGTTGCACCAATAACGTAAGAACCGGCGCTTGGTGTTAGAACCAGACAGGTGTAAGTCGATTGATTGCCGATTGTGCTTGGACCCGAAGTGGTAGAACAAGATGTTTGATTTGCTGTGCCACTTACTGACCAATTAACTGCTCCGGTGGGAGCGGTCGCATTAGTCGATCCAGTAAGAACGACGGTCATTAATACAGAGCCGCCAAAAGTGGTCGATCCGGTTGTGAATGGACCGACAAAGAGAAGCCCTGACGCGGTTACCGTTGTCGAGTTCGCGGATGTCACTGCGGATTCTTGGAAGTAAGCGGTATCGCCGGGATATGTAAATATGGCTTGATATGTACCTGCACGTGAAGCTACAACGCTACATGTATAGATTGAGATATTTGCGCTGGCCCCCGCGATTGGACCGTTCGTGGCAGAACAACTTGTAATTCCAGTAACACCAGTAATAGACCAGAGAGAAGATCCCGAAGCAGTTGGTGCTACACCACCGGTTGGACCCGATACGGTAGCTTGGAAAGTGATCGTGGAACCGAGGGAAGCAGATGTTTGTACGGCCAAAACCGAAACAGTTGGGTGTGCTTTTTGTACCGTTACGGTTGCTCCAGATGATGGTCCAGTCGCCGCGTAATTGCTATCACCATTGAAAGTGAAAAGTGGAACATAAATGCCAGCTACGGGAGCATTTGAAATCGTACAGGTGTATGTCGCCGTTGTGGTTGGAACGCCATTTGGAGGGACTGTTGTATTGTCGCAACTCACTCCGTTAGTAATCTGCCAAGTTCCAGTACCAGTTGTATCTGAAATTAATGTGCGCTTGAAAATACTTGGACCATTTGTGGCACCTTGGACAGTTGCGATGAATGTTATAGCGGCTCCAAGAGTTGCAGAGTTTGACTCTCCATTTGTCAGTGTGACTGAAATATTTGGCGTAAATAAAGGAACGACAGTGGTTCCTGATGAAGCAGTCCCTAGAACTGTTAGGTATGTTGTATCAGTCGTAAAATCAAAAGTTGCGCTATACGTACCAGCAGACTGCGCGAAGGTGATAATACATTTGTAGGTCGCGCTTCCTGAAACAGGTGTTGGCCCTAGCTGAGAATTACATGAAACGGCGGAACCATTGACCGTGACGTGCCAAGTTCCCACACCGGCTGGAATAGCAGCATTTGCAGTACCTGTGACTGTTGCATCAAATTCAATTGGCGAACCTAGAGTTCCTGATGAGGAGAGTGCTGTCACAGAAATGGACGTTGGATTGAGTGGATCCACAGGAGTTGTCGGTGGTGAGACGGAACTTGAACTTGCAGCGCTGTAGTTGCCATCTCCACCATACGTGAAAACTGCACTGTAGGTTCCTGCATTAGCAGCTACAACCGTGCAGGTGTAATAAATTGATGTGGAATCTGCAAGAAGCGTCGAATTCGATTGGCACTGAGCGGCAGTAGCAACTCCATAGAGTTTGATCGTCCAGTACGTGGATGCTGAAAGTACGCCTTGGGTTGGCATTGCAGCCCCAGCAATTTTTGTAACTTGTGCCGTAAAGGTGAAAGTGCTACCTAGCGCGGCCTTGGCACCACCGGTGCTTGTTGTAACTGTAACCGTTGGTGGACCGACGCTAACAACTACTGAAGGGCTGTTCGCCAAAATTGTTGCCCCAGTGGTGTAGTTGATATCCGTATCCGGGTATGTAAACGTTGCCGTGTATGTACCAACCACCGAAGGCGTAACAGCACAAGTGAAAATTGTTGTTGGAGGTGAACCACTTGGTGAACTGGTGGTGCTACAAGCCGTACTTGAACCACCGTTATAGATGAGCCACGAACCATTTTGAGTGAGAGGTAGAGCGTGAGCTGGGCCAGTCACTGTTGCGGTAAAGGTAACCGTTGAGCCAATTGCCATTGAGGCGGTTGAGGCAGTGACAACTATTGGATTACCTACGTTAAGTGGGAAGCGCGAGATTGCCACTTGAGTACCAGATGTCGTGTTAAGCGAAATAGCCTTGTAGTTTGAATCTCCTGGATAGCTGAAGTTCGCTGAATAAGTTCCGATATTGGTTGCATAGAAACTACAGGTGTAAGAAGCGACATTTTGAGTCGAGGATCCGCTACCAATTGATGGAACGGCAGTTAGACCATCTGAAACAGAACAGGTGGGGGTTACGGTTCCGCCTGTATTTGTAATGGTCCACGTTGGAACACCTCGGGCTGCCGTTGCACCCGAAGCTGATCCGGTTCCCGAACTACCAGTGGTGAATGTTGTCGGTGTAACCGAAAGGATTGTGTACGTTCCATTGAAGGCCGAAATAGAAGCTCCAGTAATTACGATCTTATCTCCGGTTGTTAAACCACTCGTACTTGCAACGGTGTAGGTAGCCACAGTTCCCGTTCCGCTTGTGGAAAGAACCGAGGTTGAGGCGAAAGATCCATTAGTAGGGGCCGTCGATGCATTCACCGGTCCAACAACTTGAGCGACAAAAGTGACCAATGAACCGACCGTGGCAGGAGAAGCAGTTCCAGAGATTGCGGGCGAAGAAGAAGTTGGGTCAAAGGCTGATACGGTCGTCGTCGCACCATTACTTAGTGCTTGTGATGCATAGTTTGAATCACCGTTATAGGTAAAGGATGCAACATAATCACCCGATTGAGTTGCCGCGGAGATTGTGCAGGTGTAAGTAACCTGACTGTTGGATCCACTTGTTGTTGTCTGGTTGATCGAAACAGATGAGCACGTAGTACCTGGAACCGTACTTCCACCGACGCCGGAGAAAGTGAAGGTTCCAGTTCCCGTAATCGTTGGGAATGGCGCTTGGGTAATCGTGCCGGTAACAGTGGCAGTAAAGGTAAAGGTTGCGGGGCTGTTGGCGGTAGGAGCTGAAGTCGCAAGCGCAATCGTTGGTGCATTCTTCTGAACAGTTACTTTGTTAGACGATGGAGTCGAACTCACTGAGCTGTAATTTGCATCGCCTGGATATGAGAAATTAACTCCGTAATTACCTGGTGTGGTGGTAGTTAAAGTACAAGAGTATGTATAGGTGGTCTTTGGTGGACCACCAGTCGGGGTGGTCGCCGGAGTGCATGTTGGGGTTGCCTGTACATATGTTGCACTGACGGCAGCTCCCGTGCCCGTGCTTGTTGTTGTAAACGTAGTCGGACTGGTTACGGTAATTGTATAAGTGCCGTTGTAAGCCGCGACCGATGAACCGGAAATAGTGATTGATTGACCATTTGATAAACCTGCAGTACTTGCGACGGTATAAGTGGCAACTGTTCCAGTTCCTGTGATTCCGGTAATTGCTACAGGTGTCACGGTGACTGCCCAGGTGCCCAAACCGGTGGTAGCTATTCCGCCCGTTGCAGACAAGGTAGAGGCATTAACAACTGTAAAGGTACTGGTGGTTGGTACTGTGTTGATAGTAAATGTTCCGTTGTACACCGCCTGTGTAGAACCGGTAATTGTGATTTGTTCACCCGGAACTAAGTTAGCTGGACTCGAAAGTGTGTACGTGGCAAGACCGGCTGCACCGGTTGTCGTCGAGATAGTCAGTGCCGAATAAGGAGTAGGTCCTAAATTTGGAACGGTGAGCGTGGCGGTAAATGTCTCTGGTTGCCCTGGAAGAACCGTTGCGTTGTTACCGACTACCGCGATAGCTGGTGTGTATTGGGGAACGGTGATTGTTGTAGCAGAAACAACTTGCCCCGCGGCATATGTTGGATATCCAACATAGTTGCTATCACCGGTTGCGTTGTAGGTGAATGTAACTCCATAAACTCCGGCTGATGTAGCTGTGACGGTACAGGCCCACGTTGCGATATTTGGTGTAGTTGATCCTGTGGCGGCATATCCGAAAGGTCCAGTCGATGTACAACTCTTACCTGTTCCACCAGTACCCGAGAGCGTCCAGGTAACCGTTCCACCTGGAGTTGCGCCATTGGTTGCACCTGTAACGATTGCCGTGAATACAACGGGAGTTCCAAGGGTTGCACTCGGTGTAATCGTGGCGATTCCGCCGGTCGAAGCTCCAGTGCCTGAGGTTGATGCTGTGAAGGTAGTACCACTTGCAACCGTAATTGGGAAAGTACCGTTGTAGCCAGCTACTGATGAGCCGGAGATCGTAACCGATTGACCGTTGGTTAAACCGGCGGTGGTTGCAACCGTATAAGTCGCCACTGAACCAGTTCCACTCGTGGCGATGATTCCGTAGGTATTAGCGCTGACGGTGGTGTTCTGTGGATTTACCTTCGCGGCAGTTGCTGTGCTATTCGAAACAGTGGTGACGTAGTTGGAGTCACCAGGATAGGTGAAGGAAGCCTGATAGCTTCCGCCATTTACCACATTGATGCTACAGGTATATGTGGAAGTCGTGGCGGTTACAAAGGTAGTCGTTCCGGTCGAGCTGTTACAAGAAGTTGCACCCGCTGTACCTGTGATCACCCATAGCGGTGACAATACGACGGTAGTTCCTGTTGATGCACCCGTACCCGTCGCCGGAGCAGTGAAGGTCGTAGCTGAAGTAACCGTGATGGTTACTCCACTCACGTTATATCCCGCTACTGTGGAATTCGCGATAGTCGCAGTTTGGCCGGTTGTCATCCCAGCGGTGCTCGCAACGGTGTAGGTGGCTACAGTTCCAGTGCCGCTTGTGGCGGTTACTGGGATTGACCCCATACTGGCAGTCGGGGAAGGAATTACGGTGGTGCCTGTTGAGGCACCCGTTCCAGTAGCAGAAGTTGTGAAGGTAGTTCCGCTTGTAACGGTAATTGTGTAGGTGCCGTTGTAACCGGCAACGCTCGATCCAGTAATCTGAACTGACTGCCCGTTACTCAAGGATGCCGTGCTCGCCACGGTATATGTTGCTAATGATCCGGTGCCGCTTGTGGCGGTTACTGGAATTGAAGCCAAACTGCTAAAACTTGGATACCCGATTCCGTTCGCATCAGCAAAGCCTGAACCCGTGATCGTTGCTGTAAAGGTGACAACCGATCCAATCGCCGGAGTAGCGCTGCTAACCGACGTCGCGGATGAGAGCGCGAGAGTTCCGTCACCGCTAAAGGACCATGTAAAGGTGGCCAATTTTGTACGAGCAGCTTTACCCGCAATGTTGTACGTGTTGTAGTTGCTGGCAACAACCGAAGCCACGATTGCACGTGTTGGAAGCGCTTCCGTCGCCCAACCGCTCAGGGTTTGGCTGTACTGCAAAACGTGGAATCCTGATTCCCACAGCAGCAAGCCACCCACTGCAATGCTGGTCATGTTCCAAGCACCAAGATTCTGGTTTTCGGCCGCACCATTAAAAATGCTCGCCATCGTCGTGACAAGTCCAGTATTCCAAGCGCTGATGTCCTGATTAAATGCGGTGGCATTTTGGAACATCGAGGACATATTGACCACTTTGCTGGTGTTCCAAGAGCTGATGTTCTGGTTGAAGGTGGATGCTCCCAGGAACATAGAAGCGGCTGAAACGTTGCTCTTATTCGTGCCGAGGGTCCAACCGGTCATTCCGACGTTGATGAATGCGTCACCGCTGAACATGCTTGCAAGTGTCGTTACGTTCTTGAGATCCCACGCGCCATTCACGACTGCGGTCATTGCCACACCATTGTCGTTGAAGTGAGTGTTGAGGAACATTGAGGAAACGTCGGTTAGCGCCGATGTGTTCCAGTCGTGGATATCTGAGTTGAAGTAAGTAGCGCCAGAGAACATGGCAGAGGCAGTTGGGGCTACGGAAGCAGTTGTTCCGAGCAACCAGCCGGTCATTGAGATGTTAGTGGCGAAATCCAGGCTCGTATCGCCGAGGAACATATTGTTGAAACTTTGAACCTTCTCAGTGTCCCAGCCATTGGCAATAGTTCCGGAGTATTGCAGTGGCTGGTTGTTGTTATTAAAGTTAGTCGCACCTTGAAGCATTGAAGACATGTTGATGACGGTTTCAGTGCGCCACGTGTGAATATCTGAGTTGAAATTGGTTGCACCTTGGAACATCGAAGCAAGAGTTGGTCCTGTTGAGGCAGTGGTTCCCATGAGCCAGCCGGACATCGCAATCGTGGTTCCCTGATCCAGGCCAGTATCGCCATTAAACATATTGGCGAAGGTTGTTACCTTTTCTGTATCCCATCCATTCGAAGGCGTACCGGAGTAGGAGAGAGCCTGGCCGCCATTATTGAAGCTTGTAGCGGTCTGGAACATTGATGACATATTGACGACAGTCCTGGTGTCCCAGGTATGAATATCCGAGTTGAAGCTCGAGGCATTTTGGAACATCGAGGCAAGAGTTGGTCCGGTGGATGCAGTAGTTCCAACCGCCCAACCTGACATCGCAATCGGTCCGCCGTAAGTCGCGTTATCGAGTCCCGTTGCACCTTGGAACATGCTGGCAAAGGTGGTGACCTTTTCGGTATCCCAACCGTTGGCAGAAGTACCTGAATATGAAAGAGCCTGGCCCCCGTTATCAAAGGAGGTGGCGCCGTTAAACATATTGGACATATCGGTGACGGCACGTGTGTCCCAACCGCTGATATTTTGGTTAAAAGCAGTTGCATTCTGGAACATGTTGGCCATTGTGGTAACGGCAATTGTTCCGCTACCCCAGGTCGTGAAGTTTGGATCATTAAGAGCTCCATCGCCATAAAACGCGTAACTTAAATTCTGAACACTGCTTGGTAGTGAGGCGGGAACGGTTGCAAGAGAAACTGCACCATAGAAGGCACCGCTCAGGTTTTGGATGGTATTGCCGATTTGATTGACCTGAGTGAGGTAACCAATTCCGCTATTTTGTGGAGCCCAAACTCCACCGTAATTCGCAATCGTTCCTGCTGAGGCACCAGTACCCGTGCTTGGTGCCGTAAAAGTCGTGCCATTAACAACCGTGATTGTGTAGACGCCGTTATAAGCAGCGACAGAAGAGCCCGTGATCGAAATCGATTGGCCCGTAGTCAAAGCGGCGGTGCTGCCTACTATGTAAGTGGCAACTGTTCCAGTTCCAGATGTGGCGGCGACGGCTAGCTGAACGGGAGCTCCGTAACCAAACTTGGTAATACTGCCGCTTACAGCCTGGATTGCAACGATGTGATTTCCAGGACTCGCGTAAACATGCTGGAATGAGCTTGTGTTAGTTAGCGTTGGACCAAAGCCTGGATCGGTGAATGTATCTTGGTAATCCCAGTCCACTTGCACAGTTGTTGCACCAAGATTTCCAAAGAGTGGAAGCGTGACGTAGTTGTTAATACTCGCTGTGTTGAACGTAAGGACGGTCCAGCCCGGCGAGTAAGCCGCGTGCGCCGCGCTCTCCCCGATGCATAATGTAAAAAAAGTACACAACAAAGAGAGGATGGAGTAAGAAACAAATCGCGTACCTCTCTTTAGCAAAGATCGAGATAGGCGCACAGAAGTCAGGCTGGCCGGGGTCAACAAATAGTCAACGCTCCGATGTCATGACTGGTCATACCAGCAGTCTACGTGATTTACGCTTGGAATTCGGGCTTAGACGTGCTTTTCGGACTAATCTCAGCAAACCGAGACCATCAAAAAATCTAGTTTTTACGCTCACAAAATGAGAACTTGGGAGCCTTGTCAGTTCAGTTTATGGCGAGGCGCTAGGCGAAGCCGAGACCGCGCTATCCCCCGTTGGAGCAGTTGGCGTGATCTCAATGTTTAATATGGCGGCACCGTCGGGCACTTCCGAGCTCGCAGCCAGCAAAGTGGCTGAATTCTTGAAATAGGGGAGGTTGAAAGAGCCGATTGCCGCCGCATATTGGAGCGCAGTGGCCGTACCCCGGTCGGAAGACTCGGTCTTTGGGTTAAATCCTCCGGCGATCACCATGCTCGAAATTGTGTAGGCGGCCGGGAGGTGCTGGATGGCACCGTAATTCTGAAGCGCAATAATCAGAGCCGACTCATCGATAGACGTCAAGGTGATGGATGTCTTCAACGGCGTCGTCGTTCCGTTAAGGCTTGTCTTGTTGCTGAGCAAACCTTCGAACTGCGGCAAGCTCGCCTCTTTGGGAACGAAGGATTGAGCAGCAAGGAAGATAACCATCAGTGCGAGGAGCAGATCGGCGAACATCCACCCAGCTTGGTGGGAGGCATCCTCCAACGCGGCCTTACGGGCGCTCATTCAATCTCGATAAAACTTGGTGCACCAGCAGCAACGGGGCCATTTCTTTTCGAGTTACCGATCGCTTTATTGCGCTCGGCCTCTCGCTTGGCCGCCTTCCACTCGTTCTGCTTCTGAGCCTTCTTCTGTTTCTTCTTTAACTTATTCTGCAACAACATCAACTCAGTTCGGGTCTGATCGAGTTCAACCTCAACCTTCTTTAACTCTTTACGTGCATGCGCCCGGCGCGGCAAGGATTGCACGATGACATCTACTCGCTTGACCACAGCATCGAGAGTTTCCGCAGCATGTTCAACGCTCTCGCTCTCACGTTTTTCAAAAATAGGCTCAACCACCGGCGGAGGTGTCTGCTGAGTAATCAACAATTCACGAGGGAGCTCTTGGGTGTCTTGCGGCTCTTCCTGCTTACGCGACTTGCGAGGTATCGGCTTCGGCTCTTCGCAATCAGATTCATCATCATCAACGACATAACGGCCAGGATTTGCATTCTCGATCTGTCGCGGCAACGACTGCAATCCAAGTTCAATGCGTTTTGATGCGACCATCAGGTTATGTGTTGCTTCGACAATGCGTTCAAAAGATTGGGCGAGCGCAGAATCAATCGAAAGCGGGGTGAGGCGACGCTTATCAAATAAGAAGGACTCGACCTCAATAACCAGAACCAAACGTTCGCGAAGTGCATCTTGTTCGAATCGTGCAGCTTTCTTAACCGCAGATCGATTCATGAACGGTGTGATGAATGTCAGAATGATTACTGTGCCGATAATGTAAAAGTCATCTTCAGCGATATGACTGAGCGTCCACATCTTTGCGAGTACGCCATAGCCGTTCTGCCAAAATTGCAGGAAGTTAACAACGGATGCGGCGCTGCTCTTTGCTGTATAGACCGAGAAACCAGTTGTGGCCTTACCAACAGCAAGCCACGTCAGCGCAACCGGTACGAAGACCAAAACATTTCGAATCAAAACCATCGCAGAATAGATAGGACCTTCGACCGATTCGACATCGGGATGAGGCATCAAGGTCATGACATCGTTCGATGCCCAGACCGCTAGATTCTTTCCCTCTTCGATCGCGTTGCTAAGACCCTCAAGGTATGGGTCTTCTTCAAGGCCGTAGTTCTCTCCATACTCGCGAAGACGAGCGGCGAGTTCAGGGTTGGAGTCGCGTCGCTCTTTCTCCCGCTCCCTCTCCCGTTCTTTCTCCTTGCGAGCGCGCTCCTTGTTCTTCTTTCCAGGACGCTCATCGGGTTCGATCTCGGTAAAAGTATCGACGCGCAAGTCATCACTCTTCTTGCGCCATAATCTCATGGCAGAAAAGTAACAGTCACGCCTGAAAAATGACCATTTTTTGACTGGTTACGCCATTCGGGAAATTCGTGCCGCCACAACTAAACTTTTGAGATGAAACTAGATTTTCTGTACTCAGTTGAGCGTGAATTCCTCTCAGACATCGATTCCGTCTGGGATGCCTGGGTCGATCCGGCCGCGCTAGAGGCTTGGTACCACCCAACAGACCTCAGCAACGTCCCAGGCTCGACAACTTCTGAACCGATTATCGGTGGAAAGTGGTCAGTGGCCGTCTCAGTTCCAGCACACAACATGGTTGCTTGCTTCTACGGCATCTACTTAGAAGTTGATCTGCATCAGAAGCTTGAGCACACGATGCTCTACACCCAGTCTCTCGAGGAATTCGAAGTTAAGGACCTGAGTAAAGATTTTCACAAAGTCGTCGTGGAGTTCCGCGAACACGGGACTAAAACGTGGGTGAAGTTCTCACAATTTGGTGAACTCCCTGAGGGTCAAGCCCCACTTGCTAAGGCTGGAATGGAAAGTTATTTCGACTCACTCGAGAACTTTCTCGCCAATTAATTAATTCTCTGGATTTCGAAGAGAAGCGCTAAGAAGTTG
>Ga0007854_10000729_pt1 | contig 21150 bp, 22 predicted proteins | sample CryBogCBH12Aug08_FD_60382 | JGI IMG/M metagenome (GOLD analysis project Ga0007854, IMG submission 60382) | Freshwater microbial communities from Crystal Bog, Wisconsin, USA - CBH12Aug08 | ecosystem: Environmental > Aquatic > Freshwater > Lake | place: Crystal Bog, Wisconsin, USA | collected... | reverse complement strand
TACCAGATAAATCATTATAAGAGGTTCTATTACCAGATAAATCATTATAAGAGGTTCTAACAGAGGCAGTAACAACAATTTCAATTAACCATCTAGGATTTGGAAAGCTAACTATACCAATGGTAGCTCTTGCTGGAGGTGGAGAATCTTGTATCCAATTATCAAATGCTACATTCATATCATCATATAAAGAAGCATCTTTTAGATAAATTGTCATGGATAAAATAAGTTTTTTTGAAGAATTTATTATTGCTAATTGATTATCTAACTGTCTCAATACATCATATGTTTGATTAATAATATTATTCGATAAATCTTTAGGAACTATGCCAGAGAGATAAGCAACATTATTATATACAACGGCATCACTATAGCGAGATGTTCCTCCGTAACGGATAATCATTATAAAGAATAATATAATAGTTTCTTTACATAGCTCATAGCGTTCCATAAATACCAAATTCTTTCATTTTATGCATGGTATAATTCCAGTGATTCATATAATCATTAGTAACAAATGTTAGACTTAGAATTACGCGGAATTGGTCTTTACAGAGCATTTTACCTCTATGGAAAACTTTATCACCTTCAAATAAAATGCCTTGTCCTTTAAATATTTCTACATCAGTATCAACACCATATACATTTCTATATTGATAATTACCGCATGTAGCTTCTAGAGTAATAGGAATTAATAGAGTGAAATATCTTCCATCATAATGATTAGTATCGAAATGCCAATCAATATGGTCTCCTTCTTTTTCATAAACAACGAGAGTCATACGATTTTTGGTATCTTTAGGAAGAATTTTTACATTTTCGCCAATATATTGAGAAATAATAGAAGCATATAATCTATATTGTTCTTCAATCTCGGGAATGTTTTCTAGGATAGTTTTGGATGGTATATTTTTTTGATGTTTTTTAGGAATTTCTACACGAATACCTTCATTTTTTGATAATTCAAGTAAAGGTTTCATATATTTATCGGGTAAACTAATATTTATAATTTGAATACCACAAAATCCATCACTTTCTTTACATAGTTCTAAATGATTTTTATAATAAATAGTTCTATAGAGAAAATCAACGACAAAGCATGTTATAATTATTAATATTATAGCAAATATATAATAATAAAAATAATTAACTTTAGCCATAATACTACTTTGTTCTAAGAAGATATTTTAAAAATATGGGAATAGATAAAATAAAAGCAAAGCGGAAAGTATTTTTAAAATCAAAGCTATAAAGAAATTCTATCAATAACCATAGATACACGTAAGAAGAATATTTTAGAGGAATTAATGAAACAATAATAAATAACATGATAAGTAACCAATTAATATTAAAGCCAAATTTAATTAAATTTTCACCAAATGCCCAATCAAGTGTTGAAGGATTTTGAAGATTATTTAATGTAAAATTTCTTAGGCAAATATTTAATAAATATGGATATGTATCTGATATACTACTATTATCTTGGCTAGTTTCAACCATATTAGGATTAGAAAGATAAGCAGTATAATTATATTCTTTTATCCATAATAAAATTTGTAAATCAATTGAATAATTAATCTTTTTATCAATAATTTTTTTAGCACCTTCTAAAGAAAGCATATAGCAATGAGTTCCAGCAGTTCCTTTTGTAGTTTGTACATATTCATTGATATCTTCAGATTTAATACCAAATATTTTTTTGAATATAGTATTTGATATAGAATCATCAATACCGCCAAAAATTGCTCCAAAATACACTATATCATATTCTTCAGGTAAATAATTCCATACATGATGAAAGTCTCTATCAAAGTTTTCATCTATAATAGCGTCATCTTCAAAGATTAATACATTACTATAATTATTTTGAATCATCATTTCCCAGATATTTCTATGAGACAAAGCACAACCTTTAGCACCATCGGTACAATAATTATTACAGAATTCAGTTAATCTATCATCTTTTATAACTTTAGAACCTAGAACCGCATTATATTTTTGATAAACAATGTGATTTTTTTTCATATTAGAATCAAATTCTTGTAAGCGTTCTTTATCTTTTTCTAGATTAATAACAAAAACTTTATCACAAACTCTATTGACAAATGCCATCTAATATTTAATAATATAATATTTAATGAAGAATATGATACCGAATAATGTAGCATATTTGATAGAGTTCGTAGTATCTCTTGAAATATTATGAGGATTTGTAGAACAAAGCCACTCAGAAAATAACCATAGATAGATTAAATAGTAATATTGTAAAGGTACAAAAAAAGCAATTCCTAATAAAATAATTAATAAAGTATTAATAGAAATATTTGCGATTGTATAAGAATTTTCACTAAGCAACCAATTTAATGGAACATCGTCATTCAATTTGATATTGGATAATGCTTTATTTAATATAGGTGGATATTTGGATGAAAGATTTGAATCATTGAGAGTTTGTTTTATTAAAGAAGGATATAGAGCATAGGCTTTTAGATTATATTTCTGAATCCATGTGATAGCGTTATCATCAATATGGAAGCTAACTTTTTCTTGCAAGAATTTTTTAGCACATTTGTTGGATATAATATATCCATGGAATCCAGCACATCCATCAACTTCTAAAACGTTATCACTAATTTTCTTTGATTTTAGATTTCTTATTTTAGAATAAAAAGAATTATCACCACAATAGAATAAAGAACCTAAGTAAAGAATATCAAAATTGCTAGGAACTTCATTATATAGAAGGGCTAACTTAGTATTAAAATCTTTATCAAGAATAATATCGTCTTCTAAAACAAGAATATAATCATATTTATTATCAATCATGCTTTGCCATAAAGCTCTATGAGATGAAGCACATCCTTTTAATCCGTTTGAGCAGAACTTCTCACATAATGGTGTGAATTGTTTAGAAATATTGTTAGAACCATCTATGGCATTAAATCTTTCAAATTGTATAAGTTGTTCATCAAGTTGTGATTTAGCAGATTTCATTTTATCTTTATCTTTTGTTAAATTAATAACGTATACTTTATCACATATTGTATTTACGAAGGACATCTTATTTTCTTATCGTAGTGTTAGATATATTTCCGGAAAAGAATATTGTTATATAATAGATGAAATCTAGAAGAAAGTCTAGAGTTACTAGAAGGAAATCAAGAAAATCAATAAGAAAAAGAAATATGAAAGGGGGTGATAATTTAAAATATAGTATATTAATAACAGCGTATGAATCAAAAGGGAAAGCTGTTGAATTCATACGAAACAATTTAGAAAAAATTATTTCTCAAAGATATAGACCAATAGAAGTAATTATATCAGACCAAAGTAAAGATGATTTAGTAGAAAATGAAGTGAAAAAAATAGATAACAAAGGCATTGAAGTAGTTTATAAAAGATATAATAAAAATTATGGTAATCCTTGTGAAAATTGGAATAATGCTTTAAAATATTCAAAGGGTGACTTAATACATTATTTAGCATTAGATGACTATTTATCTGATGAATTATCAGTGCAGAATATTATAGATTTATATAATAATATTTCATTTAAATGGATTGCGATGACTCATAAAATAGATCCAACTGGAGATATTTTTATACCAAAATGGAATGATAATATTCTTCAAAATAATACAATATCTGGACCATCAGCTATTGTTATTAGTAAATCATTAAAACATATAAAATTAGATCCTCAATTTAAATGTTTTTTAGATTTAGACTGGTATTATAGATTATATAAAGAAGCTGGAAAACCATATATTTATGATAAGGTTACATGGATTAATAGACATCATCCCGAACAATTAAGCAATAAAGTATGTATAGGGAAAGAATATGATGATGAAATTAATAAATTAAAGAAAAAATATGGTGATCCCATTCCTTTATCTTTATAATATATATAATATATAGAATAATAAATTATGATTTCTAAAAAAAAAAGATTAATCAAAAGAAGATTAACGAAAAAAATAAAGGGAGGAAATAATATAATTCGTATTAAAAAACCATCTAATACTGAAATGGAATATTTATATCCCATATTTAATAATATATATCCAAATAAAAAAATAGAATTTACAGATTCTGATGATAATGATTTAGTTATAAAATCGAATGAAGAATCTAATGAAGATAATAAAAAATATATATTTTATTCTGGAGAAAGTTCAGAATTAACAAAAGATTATTCATTTAAAGATCCAAATTGTATGGCTAAAATATTATCAACACAAAAATATAAAGATATAAATAATATGTTTTATATTCCATTTTTTTTAAATACAGGACCTTTTATACAAAAAACATCACCTATAAAAAGAGAATATATAAACAACAAAAGAGAAAGATTAGCAGCATTTATAGCAAAAAATCCAAAGGAACATAGAAGTAAATTTTTTAAAATTTTAAGAAATTTAAATGATAAAGTTAATGGATTAGGAAATTCTGAACGAACAATTACCAAAGAATTACCAGATAGAAGTGTTTGGTGGGAATTGCCAAAAGTCTATAAGGATTATAAATTTGGATTTGCTATGGAAAATATTGATGAAGATGGTTATATTACAGAAAAAATAGTTAATGTATATAGAGGAGGTGCTATACCAATCTATTGGGGTACAAATAAAGTAAAAGAGATTTTTAATACAGATAGTTTTATATATCTAAATGATTATCCTACTTTTGAAGAAGCCGCAAAAGAAATTTTTCTTATAGCAAGTGATGAAAATCGTTTAACTAAAATGCAAAATGCTCCAATATTTAAAAGCAATATAAATCCAGATTATTCTAAATATTTTGATAATCCATCTCCAAAATTTGTAATTGATATCGCAAATAAATTAAGGAAAATTTTAAATATTCAAGATGGTGGAAATATCAAAGAAAATCCTAAATTTTATGTAATAAACTTAGATAAAAGGCATGAAAGATGGGAAAAAATACAAGAAAGATTTAAGGATTCACCAATTAAATTAGAAAGGTTTTCAGCAATAGAGCATGTAAATGGAAGAATTGGATGTGGATTATCACATTTGGCAATAATAAAAATGGCTAAGCAAAAGGACCTACCTTTTATATGTGTTATGGAAGATGATTGTTTACCAATGGAATATTTTAACACAAATTGGCCATTAATATATAAATGGTTAACTAAATATTTAGATAAATGGTATGCTTTTAATGGTGGAAATACAATATATGCTTTTCATCATGAAACAAATTCTATTAAACCAATATGTAAGATAAATAATACTATTAAATTATATAATGGTAAAACACAAGCAATGAATTTTATATGCTATAATAAAAAGGTTTATGATATAATGCTTGAATGGGAAAATAATATAAATAATGCTAAAAAAAATGATCCGATTGATACATGGTTAATGGAAAAGAAAATAGATGTTGTTTCATGTACACCATATTTAGCTAAACAAGAAAAGTATAAATCTAATATTACAAAAAATACTGCTGATTATAATTGGTATTTTAACAATAGTAAATCAAGAATGAATACGGTTAACAATAAAGAAAATTGTGGATCATTAGAAGGAGGTGTAAATAAAAAGAAATTATATATGTTATTAAGGGGAGGAATTGGAAATAAATTATTTCAAATACTAGCAGCATATGGTTTTGCTGAAAAATGGGATATGGATGTAAATTTTATAAATAGTTCAGAAAATCATATAAATATGAATTCTTCTAAAAAAGAAATATCTCAAATAATTAAAGATATAAATTATGTGGATGAACCAAATGATAGTTCTATAATAAGAATTAATGAAAAACAAGAATTTATGTATAGTGAATATGATAAACCAAATAATGACGCATATTTATATGGATATTTTCAAACTGAAAAATATTTTCCAAAAAAAAATATACCTATAAACTTTCCAAAACCAGCAAAAAATATATCAAATGGAAAGGAAAATCTAGTATTTATTCATTTTCGTTTAGGAGATTATTTAACAATTGATAATGCGAATTTAGATTTAATAAATTATTATAAAAAATGTATATTAGAAGTAAAAAAAATAATAAAACCAACATTTTTTATTTTTTCTAATGATATGAATAGTGCAAAAAAATATATATCTACAAAATTATATGATGTCTTAAATATTAATGAATATATACTTGATGAGAGTAATAGCCGTTTAGAAGCATTATATTATATGTCTAAATGTAAAGGAGGGATTTGTGCGAATTCAACATTTAGTTGGATGGGAGCATATTTTATAAAAGAAAAGAATAAAGATTTAATATATATGCCAAATCCATGGATGAAAAATATGGATATTAATATTAAATATGATATATATCCATCTTGGTCAACAGTAGTTAATGTTGCTTAAATAAAAATAATCTATTAATAGATGAAAAAATTAAAAAAAACAAGGAAAATTAAAAAAAGAAAAATAGTTCAAATAGGATCTTCTAAAACAAAAATATATGTAATTAATTTAAAAAATCGTGAAGAAAAATGGAATAGCATTAAAAAAAGGTTTAGTAATTTTCCAATAGAATTAGAAAGGGTCATTGTTGAAAAAAATAATAACCCGGTTTTTGGATGTGGAACATCCCATTTAAAAATAATACAAATGGCAAAAGATAAAAATTTACCATATATATATGTAATGGAAGATGATTCTAAACCAACTGAATATTTTGATAAATATTTTGAAAAAATTATAAATTGGCTACAGAATAATTTAGAAAAATGGGATATATTTGTTGGTGGTAATAGTTATTATGCTTTTAATGAACAAGATCCAGCAACAATAAAAGCAATATGTAAATTAGATGATATAATGAAATTATATAAGACAAAAAGTCAATCAACACATTGTATTTTTTATAATCAAAAAATTTATGATAAAATGTTGGAATGGGATAAAGAAACAGCAATTGATTTATGGCCTAATATTAAACAATTAAATATAATTTGCTGTACACCGTTTATATGTGTTCAAGAAAAAGGTTATTCTAATATACAAGGATATAATGCTGATTATAATGATTATTTTAATAAAAGTCAAGAATTCATTCAGAAAATACCAAATAATATATTATGTGATAATACTGGAGGAGATATAACAATAGGATATGTAATAAATTTAGATGAAAGAAAAGATAGATGGGAACAAATACAAAACGATTTTAAAGATACAACTATTCAATTAGAAAGATTTTCTGCGATAAAAGATTCAAATGGTCATATAGGTGCTGGTAAATCATTTCAAGCATTAATACAAATGGCAAAAGATAAAAATATGGAATCTATTTTAATAATGGAAGATGATTGTAAACCATTAAAATATTTTGAAAAGCGTTGGCAAATTATAAAAAAGTGGTTAGATAATAATAAAGATAAATGGAATATTTTTAATGGAGGACCTATAACACCAATGGAAGTAAAATTAATAGATATAATTGATGATAAAAATAAAATATATACATCAAATGGTGCTTCCGCATTACAATTTGTTATATTTTTAAAGAATTCATATGATACAATTTTAGAATGGACCTTTGATAAGCATCATTTAATAGATTGGTATATTAATAGAGAAGCAAATAAATATATATATGTAGATCCTCCTATTGCTTTACAGCATAGTGGTATAAGTAATACAAATAGTAAAATGAAAAATTTTACAAATATTTCAAATGATCAAGCACAATATTCTTTAAATAAAATAAAAGAAGTTAATAGCTTGTATCAAGAAGGTGGAAATGGAAAGAAAATATTAATAAATTATGCGGATAAAGGGTTTGTAAATTCAAGAAAAAAATTAAAAGAATCAGCTTTAAATATTGGTGGATTAGATGAAGTTATTGAATATGGTTCAAATGATATTGATGAATCATTCAAAAAAGAATGTCCAAAACATTTTGAAAATACAAGAGGTGCTGGTTTATGGTTATGGAAACCCTATTTAATTTTAAAAACATTAAATAAAATTAATGATAATGATATTTTAGTATATTGTGATGCTGGAGCAACATTTACTGATACAATTATACCATATATTGAAAAGATGAAAAGTTCTATTATGTTATTTAATGCTCCGTATAAAGAATGGTCATCAAATGAATATACAAAGATGGATATATTCAAAAAATTAGATTGTATGAATAATAAAGATGTAACACATGGAACACAACTTGAAGCTGGCTTTATGATACTTAAGAAATCGAATGATTCTTTAGAATTTATAAAACAATGGTTAGATTTATGTAAGGATTATCATTTAATTAGCGACGAACCTTCAATAGAACCTAACTTTCCAGAATTTAAAGAAAATCGACATGATCAATCGATATTTTCAGCTTTAGGAAAATTACATAAAGATAAATATAATATTGAGATTGAAGATAAACCATTCATTAACCATCATCGTAGTCATGATGGTGGAAAAAGAAAAACAAAAAAAAATAAAACCCATAAGTAGAAATGTCCAAGCACACCACGCGTAAGAGCAAATCTTTTATGAAGCTTCCAAAGTATTCTGGAACCATGAAAGGTATCCATGAATGGCATGTAGCCATGTTTGAAAAACTTGGTTGGATGGTATTAGCCAAAGCGAAAGGTTACAATGAGAAGATTTCAGCCTATAAAAAGGCAATAGACCATCTTTTAAAAACTACGGAGCATGTAATGGCAGAATATGAAAACGCGGACCGTAAGCACGACCTTAAAGTTGTTCACATGAATACTATGTGTTTAAAGAAGTTTGTTGAGAAGAATCTTTAAAAATTCTAGCTTTATTTTCCCAGAATTCACTCATAATCACATCTAGATTTGCGTTTTGAAATAATTCATTATATTTTTCTAAACTTAACGCATTCTCTTCAATTAACAGTGGTAATTGTTCCCATGACTTAACAATTACGGCTGGAAGATTTGGATATTGAAATAATAAATTATCAAAATAATCATGAGATTTTATGATTGGAATAGTTCCTACCATTAAGCACTCCCAGAAACGATGAGTATCAAATCCATTTCCCATGGGACATACATTAAAATAGAATTGACTTAATGTTTTATAATATTCATTTTGAGGAACTTTTGGTGTACAGAATTTTTTCATTTCTTCATGATTGTTTAGAAATTCAATAAATTCTTCACGAAATCCTCCATTATTTGAAGCATAAGAAATTCCGAATAAATAATCCTTTTCTATGTCAAAATCATAATCTTCTTTAACACCAATGGGTAAAATTCTAAGTTTATCTTGTTTGGTTCCAGTATAATTCTGAATCCAGAATTCTGTATTCACTAGAGCTTCATATAATTCTTCAATTGTATTATCGTCAAAATAAAAATCTGAACCAGAAAATACAATAAGTTTAATAGGCAAAGCTTTTCTTTTATTTAATAATAAAAGTATATTTTTCCAGCGCTCATAACCATCTGGATGAATATAAATAATACTAGATTCATATAATTTTTTAGAAACATCAGATGGTTTTGATTCAAATGTATATCCAATATGAGCATATTTAGGATTTGTAACAATGGTTTCTTCATCCATAAGTGCCATATCAAAATATGGAATAAGATTATGATAATGAAAGTATTTCATTTTATTTAACAATCTAAATTATTCTTTAATTAGTGTACGAAACATAGTAAGATGTTTTTCTTCTAGAATTTGAAATTTTGAACCAATTTCGATTACATCATCCCATCTATTATGCCAGTGCCAAGTGAAGGCACCATCAAACATATTAATAGTATCTATTTTTTTAAAAGGTTCATTAATAGTATCTGGAAATCCCCATTCAGAATCAAACCAAATACAAGGAAGAACTACAATATTATTCTTTTCTAGCTTAGAGTATAAATAAGAACCCCAACACGGAGTATCTTTACTAGGTTGAATTTTCATTATTAATTCAAGGAATTCACTTGAAACAGCGGAACCTTTATTTAATTTCATTATAGCACCATTCATTGCAGTATTATTATTAACAACGATACTTGTTCCCCATTGATAAACAAATTCTAGATTATGTAATGGACTCATATCTCGTAAAACTAATACATCCATATCAATATAAATTCCGCCATATTTATGTAGAACTAAAAGACGAAATAGATCACCTTCTAAATAACATAAATCATCATTTAATATTTCTTTATCTAAATTATTTAAAATAGTATTTTGTTTTTCTAAATTAAAATCCCAAATATGAAAAATAATATATTTTTTAATATCTTTTAAAATTTCATAATTTGATAAATCAATATTTGACCATAAGTGAATCTGTAGATTTTCTAAACGATGATGAACGAGAATAGAAACTAGAACGGCATATTGTTTTCTTCCAAAATCTCTAGGAACTCTCCAGAAACAATGAAAAATAAGAATAGAATTTTGTTCGTTTCGTTCTAGTGTTTTTGCAAATTCTAGAGAACGTAAATAGAATTGTTTATCTGGTTTATATAAAGTAAAATTATCTTCATATAATTCTATCATTATTTTAATAAGAATATTTATCCTTAGGTAATGATGGAACTTTAATACAAACTATTTCACAATCTTCTAAGAATTTCGCGCTGGTAAGCATATTTTTAGGAATTATAAAGATTTCTCCTTGATTTATAGATTCATTATTAATAGTCATAGAACCTTTTACTAATATATTATATTCATCTGCTTCTTTATGAACATGTGCTGGCCATATTTGTCCTTTATGATGTTTCAGATAACCAATTTCAAATAAATCTGTTTTAAGAATGCTAGGTTCAAAGTTTCCAATAAGCCACCCACGAGTCATAGAATCTAAATTAGATTTTTTAACAGAACCAAATTTCTTTTGTAAATAATCATAATATTGTTCTGGAGTTCCAACAGACCAGTATACTTCATGTTGTTTCATGGGAACAATATGAATATTCTTATTAGATTCTATTAAAGGATTATAGGAAATAGAAATATAATATTCATTATTCGCTCTAATATTCTTATCAAATAGAATTTCAGCACTTCTACAGAAATCAGAACCTTTTTTCCAAGAATGAACTCCGACTAGAGAATCATTACTAATCACGACTTTTTCTGCTAATTCAATAATTTTACTAGAATTATCAGCAACTTTCGCATAACTATTTTTAGTAGTATTAGCATAAAAAGTTAATACACATCCATCTACATTTTCTTCCAGAGTTTTATTAAGAAAATCGTTAGAATCATATTCAAGAGTTTGGTCACAATTAGAAATAATGAGTGGTGAATCATTATCAATTAAATGTCTTGTTGCTAAGTATACAGATTCTGCGGCACCTTGTGTATATTGCTCTAGATAGCAAATAGTTGATGCCGGATATTTTTCTTTTAAAAATGTATCAATCGAATATTTATCACAATGTTCTTTTTGAACAATAAGAATTAAATTACCAGAAATATTTAAGGAATCAATAGAATGTTCAATCATAGATTTTCCATCAGCCATAGGAAGATAATATTTTGGTTGAAGAAATCCAGCATCAAAGAATCTTTGACTTTTTCCAGCAAGTGAAATAACAATATTAAAGGTCATTATTATATAGATTCTAGAAAAGGATGCGTTGGATTTTACACAGAGGAAATCATTATGGACCGAATAGTGTAGAAAATGATCCAGTAAAGATATATGATTTATTAATGAAAGGTTATGAAATAGAGATAGATTTATGGGTTTCGAATAATAAATTCTTTTTGGGACATGATAAGCCAGAGCATGAAGTTCATGAATATTTTTTAGATCACAATGGTTTATGGATTCATTGTAAAGATGCAGAAACATTAGAATATATGAATACAAATAAAAAGAATTTACATTATTTTTATCATACAAATGAAGATTATGTTCTTACTTCCAAAGGATATATATGGTGTTTTGTTGGCAAACCAGCTTTAGAAAATTCTGTAATTGTGATGCCAGAAAAAAGTAATTATAATTGGAAAGAGTTAGAAAGAAAAAATTGTATTATATGTTCAGATTTTACAGAAACCAATATAAAGCGTGATTGATAACATTTATAAGAAATGTTTTTCAGAGTTTTATACAATCTAGAATCAACAGTATCTTTATTTGATGCTGCTGAGAATATTTCAATTGGTCAGAGTGTAGGAAATCCGAAAGTTCGTAATGGATGGGAAACGCCAGAATTATGGGAAAAGGCTGGATGTCGTATTGAAGGTGATGTAGAAGCAATGAAAAATCTAAAAGCGGGTGATGTATGGATCGCATTTCCATTAGCGAATATTGATTTAGCGACGGACGGAGTTTCTCAACTATTATGTCAGATTATGGGAGGTCAGTTAGATATTAATTCTATTACACGTTGTGTAGTAAAGGATATTGATATTCCTGAAGAAGTTGTATCTAAATATTTTAAGGGTCCCAAGTATGGTATTCCAAAGATTCGTGAATTTGTAAAATCATTTGATAAGCCACTTCTTGGAGGAATTGTGAAACCAAAGGTTGGTATTAATAAGGAAACTCTTTTAGAGATTGTGAAACAATTAGTAGAAGGTGGGGTAAATTTTATTAAGGAGGATGAAATTATGGCAAATCCAGAGCATTGTCCATTTGAAGAGCGTGTTCCTTTTATTTGTGATTATTTGAAGGATAAGAATGTAGTGTATTGTTTTTGTATTAATGCTGACCCAGATATTGTTTTAGAGCGTGCGAAGTTTGTAGCTTCTCATGGAGGTAATGGAATTCATGTAAATTTTTGGTCTGGTATTGGAATTTACAAGAGACTTCGTGATTTAGATTTACCACTCTATGTTCATTATCAGAAATCTGGTATTTCTATTCTATCAGATAAGCGTAATCCATTTCATATTGAGTGGACTGTCTTTTGTAAGTTAGCGGGAATGTGTGGAGTTGATTTTATTCATGCGGGAATGATTGGAGGATATAGTGATAATGATAGAGATGAGATGACACAAGTATTGGAAGTACTACATAAATATGGAGTAATGCCAGCACTAAGTTGTGGAATGCATCCGGGTTTAGTAGATGCGTTAAGAAAGTCGATAGGAAATGATTGGATGGCGAATTGTGGAGGAGCGATTCATGGACATCCAAATGGAACTCTTGCTGGTGCGAAGGCAATGCGTCAAGCAATAGATGAAACTCATGGAGAGGAATATGAAGTAGCAATTCAGAAATGGGGTTATGTAGAGAGCTTATAAAGTAGGAGCAACTCTAAAATAAACAGCATCGCCCCAACCAGCATTTTCTACAAGATGCATACCAACTCTCATGAATCCATGCTTTGCGAGATATTCATCAAGTTCTGGTAATAAAGCACAGCCTTTATAAACTTCTTGAGTATTTACTTCAGTATAAATATAATTAACAAATTTAAGATATTTTTCAGCACTTTTTAATGCACGGAGTTCAGTGCCTTGAATATCTAGATTCCAGAAATCGTATTTACTAGGATCTATATTATTTTGTTCAAAAAAACTATCAAGTCGCATTGTTCTTTGTTGTTGTTGTTGACTGACAAATATATAAGGATAAGATTCTTTATGAGTTCCTAATTCAAGAATACTTGATGATTGGCCATTATTTGTAATATTAAACATAACATCTTTTTCTTCATTATCAACTAAAACGTGATAAATATTTATATTTTTTGACTTTTGTTTATTTTGCTGAACTAAATCGTTATTACCTTCAATCCAAATGATGTTATCATCATTGATACCATTAATATTATAGTCATCACGTTCTTCACATTCATGAGCTCCGACATGTAGAATACCTTGTATTTTTTTTCCGTTGGATTCTATAAATTGATTTATTTGTTCAAATGGGATTAACATTATAATATTATTTAAAAGGTTTGTTTTAAGTAATAATAATGATACAAGTGAGACTTGATGAATGGTATGGAAGATTGGGAAATAATTTAACACAATTAATTAATGTGATAGATTATTGTGAAAGGAATAAATATATATTTGTTCAGAAAGATACAATATTTACACATGCTGAAAAAGGACCTATATATGACGGTTTAACTGATTTTAAAAATCCAACAAAAGATTTACACTCTTTAATAAGAAATTTTATAATAAACTTTTCAGAAGATTCAAGTATTACTTTAGAGAATGTTGATGAAAAGTGTCATAATAAAATAGTAAATTGTTTTTATGATGCGATTCCACCAGTTCCTAATAATAGAAAATCAGAAATTCTACAGAAATATATTCTACCAAATTTTAGCCATACTGATAATCAATTAGATGATGATACAATCGTAATCCATATAAGAAGTGGGGATATAATGAAAGAAGGATGTCATGGATTTTATGTTCAACCGCCATATAGTTTTTATAAGAAAGTAATAGATGAGAATAATTATAAAAAGATAATAATAGTAACAGAACCAGATAAACAAAATCCAGCTATTCAAATGATTCAAGAAAGCTATTCAAATGTAGAAATACAATCAACAAATTTATACAACGATGTAAGTGTAATATTAAGTGCTAAGAATTTTTTATGTAATAGTCAAGGAACATTTGGACATATGTTAGCATTAATGTCAAAAAATCTTAAGAATATATATATACCATATTATTTAAATCCACGTGGTGAATTTCAAGATAATAGTTTTTTGAAGTCAGAAGATACGAAGGCATTTTTTGATATGTCATCGATAACATATATAAAAGTGAATGAATATTTAATATTTAATTATATTCCACCATTTTCATGGAATCCTGGAAATAAAGAACAGATAGAATTATTGAAGGGATTACCAATTGAATGTATATTTAAAGTTGTATAATTTATTATATATAATGATTAAAACGGGTTCATTTAATGATAATCCTTCATATATATTAGATGATTATAATATATATGAAGTAAAAAATGTAAAAACAATTCATTATCATCATAAATTATTTGATAAATCTATGTATCCATTTGGATATGATATAGAACTGAATGAAACAGAAAAAATAATAGATAATTATTATTTTTTTATGGATACTTTATTTAATGATGCGTTTGCTCATTGGATATTTGAATCTGGAATATATATACCATTATTTAAAAAGTTAAAAGAAAAGTATCCTAGTATTAAAATATATTTTAAAGAAATAAAATCATATAAAGTTGCTTTATTAAATGCGTTTAATATATATGAATATGTAACAGAAATAGAACCACATAATTTAATATGTTTTCCTACGTATCAATCATTTCATATATTTTTACCAGAATATACACAATCTATTGATATTATGATAGATTCTAAATATATATCATACCTTAGTAAATTATATAAATTATTAGTAAAAAGTAATAAAAAGGATATTGATATTTTATATTTACCACGTGGTAATAAAGAAAATTTTAAAGGTAATGATAGAATAATAAATATACAAGAATTATTAATAGAATATATAAATAGTATACCAAACTGTAAAATATTATATACAGATAAAATAATAAACTTTAATGAGCAATTAGAAATAATTTCTAGAGCAAAAGTAATATTATTAGATTATGGATCAAGTTTAAATGTGAATGGATTCTTTGCGAATGATTCTAATATCATTGTAATTGGTTATGATATCCATCATGAAATGCAACAAATATTAAATTATATTTATAAAGATACAATAAAAAGGAATAAAATAATATTTATTCATAAAAAAAGTAGTAATAATGGGAGTATTCAAAAAATTAATTTTGACTATAATGAAGTAGTAGAGATTATTCAAAAAACTTTAAAAGAAACTCTTCTTCATATTGAAGGAAATTAGGCATAAATCCATTATGAGCAATGTGTAATCCGAAACAATTTCGTATATAGAATATTTGTTTTTGTTCTTTTTTAATTAAATTATTAAGAGTAACTTCATCATAAGGGTCGTATGCTAATGATTTATCTAATACATTTTCTAATAAAGAAATATTCATTATAAATGCTTGTGGCATAAAATAACATTTATTTATATCTTCAAATACATAACAATTATTATTTTTATTGTTAAAAAAAGATTTATTTTCTAAAACGTATTCATTCCATATTTTTGTAGATTCTACATCATAACGAATTGGATGAATTGCTTTATAGTTACCACCATAAGGCTCTTTTAAATTATTGATAAATGAAACATAATTATTATATGAATATTCTTCTGGTAAAGAATTATTTATAATAGACCATTCATTTGTATAACGAAAATCTTTAAACATTTTAAATAATTTTTCTTTAATTTCATTATTTCCATAATCTTCAAGAAGAAAGTAAATTGATGGGATTGATGTAGTGAGTGTTGGTAATAATATTCCTTTATCAACGATATTTATATTTTCATAGATAAAATCAAAAACATGAGATGGTAGAATGATATCATTATCAACTTTAAAACAATATGTATAATTATGTCCTTTAGCATATGATATAAATCTTACAATTTTATCCATATATTCTCCTCCGGTTTCTACAAAACTAGAATCTAAATTATATTTTATAGGAATATCATGAAACAAACTATGTTGTTTATTTGATAAAATTATAATTTTAAAATTATCTTTATATTGTGATTGAGAAAGAAATTTACAAAAATATGAAAAATGGTTATATCTTCTTCCATCATTTAACATTCCAATTAAAATTTTTGAAGTCATATGTTCTATTTTTTTAAATTTAATAAAAGTATATAATATACGCATACCGTAATGAAATATAGTTATATTTCAAATAATTGTATGGGAGGTTTAATGTTTCAGCATTTTCAAGAACAATATACAAATCCATTTATATGGAATTTAATATTGGACGACAATCAATTTGTTGATTTATGTAAAGATTATGATAAATATATAAAAGAAGAAGTTAAATTAATAAAGATAAATAACGAATCAAAATGGTGTAAAGATACAAATAAAAAAACATTTAATGATTGGGAATATCCAACTTTAGATTTAAGTGGAATTGAAATTCATTGGATTCATCATACAAATCAAGAAGAAAAATTAATAAATAGTTTTAAAAAAAGAAAACAAAGATATTTAGAAAATGAAGAAGAAATAAAAACAGTATTTTTATTTAATTATTTTACATTATTTCAAGATTATACAATAGAAGAATTTGAGGAATTATTAAAAAGATTTTTAGAACATAAACATTATTCTATAATTCTATTACCAGATGATTTACCAGCATATATATATGAATTATCTAATAATAAAAATATAATTATTAAGATGGAAGGAAATAAGTTTAATACATCAAAAAGGAATCCATGGTATTATAATGAGAATGATACACCTGATAAAAGATATACATTTATATCACATATTGAAAAAATAAAGAATGGTAATTATTTCATATAATTATAATATAAATTTTCAAAAGATTCTTTTATATATTTTTCATTGTAATGATAATTATCAGATAAATAATTGATATGACTATTTATAAAATTACTAGGATCGTAATATAATACATTTAAATCAATATTGTTTTCACAAAATTGTTTTATAGTATTAAATATAATTTCTCTACTAATTATTTTTTTTGATTCATCATTATATATTAAATTTGGTCTAAAATGAGAAACAAATATTATTTTTTTATCTATATTAATAAGTTTTCTTAATATAGATAAATCATTATATAATTCTTCATTTGTTTGTATATAATCATATTTAGAATTATTATCTTTTAAATTAATATAGAAATCATTTATTTTTTTAATTTTTAATGAACATATTTCAAATATATATACATCACAAGAATTAAATTCATTTCTTAAATTCGATATTCGTTCTTTACGCATATTATCTAATTCTTCATTACCACCAATCATAATATTATTTATACAATCATCGGGTATATCAATTAAATTTTTAATGTATTTTATAAATTGTATATGTTGTTTACTATTATGATAAAATGATAGATAATTTATACTATCATAATATCCTATCCAAGAATGAATTGGATTTATTAAATCCCAACCATCATGTACTAATGAAACAATTCTACATGAGCCACTTGCAAAAACTTTCATCTATATTATATAAATTTAAAATAAAATAATTATATAATATATTAATAATTAGAAAGATTACTTTATTCAAAAAAAAATTTAGAGATAATATAATTTCTTAAATATTCTTTATTCATGTATTTTTGTTTGAGGAATTCTTGATTTTTTAAACATTTATTATAAATTATTTCATTTTCTAGTAATTTTACTTTTTCAAAAAATTCTTGAGAGGTTGTAAAAATAGTTTCTGGAGAAAAAGAATCTTCTTTATCAAATCCCCATTCTAGATTGATTCTATTTGTAAAAACTAATACGTCATTTGAAATAAGTTCAAATGTTCTTTTATTAGGGTCACCAACACCTTCTAAATCTAAACCAATTTTGTATTTTTGTAATGTTGATATAAAATCATTATGAGAAAGATTATTATATATATCTAAACTATTTTTTATTTCATTAAATATAGTTTCTCTATCACGTAGAATATTAAATTCTTTATTTTCATGTTTAAAAATAGAACCACACCAAAATACTTTATTTATTCTATTAGTATTATTAATTGTATTATATTCTAATAGCATTGTTAATACACAAGGAGTTACAAACATCATATATGGAAATGGAAATACATTTGGAGAATATAATTTATTTTTATTATAATTCCTTTTAAAATAATATTGTATTTTTAAATTTTTATATACAGTGGTAGGGTCATAATCATAATCATATGTATCAAATAAACAAACTTTTTGAAATGTATTATTTTCTAAAATAATTTCTATTAATTGTAGAATACGAATACCATAATCTTTAGTCATTTGATGACCTTCAATACAATCAAGAAATGGTAAACAAATAAAAAGAGTATCATAATTATTAGAATTTATAGTATTTAAATTAGTTAGATATTCAAACCCATATATTTTTTTAAATTCTTCATTATTTACATGATGTATTGCTGAATATGTAAAAAAATGACTTGGGGTAACAGAATAATAATCAGATTCTGGAAATAATACTTTTAATCCTGGAATATTATGAGCTGGATCAAGAATACATAATTTCATAACTAAGGTATTTAAATAAAAAAGCTTTATATTTAATATATGGATTTACATTCATTAGGAATAAAATATAATACAAATAAAGCATTTTATCATAATTACTGTAAATTTTATGATAGAATTTTAACACCGATAAGAAATGATACAAGTAATATGTTAGAATTAGGAATTGCTACTGGGGCATCATTGAATATGTGGTGTGATTATTTTTCAAATGCAAATATTTATGGAATTGATATAGATGAAAAGTTATTAATACAAAAAGAAAGAATTATTACAGCTTTAGCAGATCAATCAAAGCCAGAAACAATTATTAAATTGTTTAGTAAATGGGATATAAGTGAATTTGATTTTATAATAGATGATGGAAGTCATATTGTATCACATCAACAAAAATGTATAGAAGCGTTATGGCCATATGTTAAAAAGGGAGGAATATATATTATTGAAGATTTACATACAAATATAATTGAAAACTTTTATTCACATCCGCATTTAGCTCCTTCAATAATATCTAAGCATATAGATCAAGTTCCAACAGTACATGATAATATTGTAAATACAATGCGGGGAGAAAAAGTGTTCCCTTTTATTGATGAGATAGAAGATATTTATTATTTTAATAATGTTCCAACAAAAAGTTTATCATGTGTTTTTGTGAAGAAGGTATAAATAATTATTCTATATTATATAAAGAATGATTATTATTACAAGTTTAGCCCAATATATTAATAATAATGAAATATATAATGAAAGAGAAAAACAATATATGTATTCTATGGCAAGAATATTTTCTTATAAACTTCCAGTATATGGAGTAGTAAGTGAAACTCATAATGACTGTAATTGGTTACCAAAGAATTTTTTTCCATTTGAGAAATTATTACAAATATATTCAACAGATACAGAATTGAATAAATCTCAAAAAGAATTTTATTCTATAAAAGCATTATTAGATAATATAAATGTAGATGATAATACATGGGTAATAAAAGTTTCTGGTAGATATTTAATATACAATGATAATTTTATAGATTATGTAAAGAATTCTTCAGATAATGTTAAAGCAGTTATACGATTATGTGATAATGATACACAAATGTATACATTTTTATTTGCTTTAAAGTTTAAATATTTTAAAGATTTTTTTTGTAATATTGATTTACCTAATAATATTAATCTAGAAAGAGTAATGTTATTATATATAAAAAATATGATTAATGAAAATGATATAAAAATGGTGGATGAATTAGGTGTATTTTGTAATATAGCAGATTGTAATATGTATACATATTTTTAAACAAAAAATTTAGAATTAAAGCAAACGATATTAGAGTATTCATAATGATCTTCTAGAGTATTTAGTGGAATCATACCTTCATATTTAAGATAATGAAATGAACCAAACCCATATTTTGCCAGGTATTCAATAACATCTTTTAATTTATCACCACTATCAATAAAAGTTCCTCCATATTCAAATTGAATAACTTTTACTTTTTGTATTTCATCACCAAATCCTTTAATAACATTAAATTCAAATCCTTCAGTATCTATTTTTAGAAAATCAATAGATTCAATATTGTTTTTCTGAATATATTCATCTGCTCTTTTTACTTCAAATACGCTTTTAGTCCAATTCATATAGGTATCTGGATGAGTAAGTTTTCTATGAACAAAAGATTGTTGTTCATTATAATATTCTAAACTTTCATTTTTATCACTCAATCCACAATTATTAAAATATGAATTTGTATTATGAGCAAGTGGTTTTAGTTTTTCTATAAACTCAGCATTAGGTTCAAAATAATGAACATCTCCTTCAAAGTTAGAAAAAATACTATCAAAACGAGATCCAACGTCAAAGATTACTTTAGCAAATCTTTCTATAATTTGTTTAAAGAATCTATATTCTGGGCAGTTCATATCTACTGACATTCTAAAATTCTAAATAAAAAAGATTTAAACCCTATAAAAGAAGGAAAAGTGAAGGTTCTCTTTTCAAGAAAAAACAAAGAAACCGAAAACGAAAAAATTTT
>Ga0007854_10000727_pt1 | contig 21200 bp, 16 predicted proteins | sample CryBogCBH12Aug08_FD_60382 | JGI IMG/M metagenome (GOLD analysis project Ga0007854, IMG submission 60382) | Freshwater microbial communities from Crystal Bog, Wisconsin, USA - CBH12Aug08 | ecosystem: Environmental > Aquatic > Freshwater > Lake | place: Crystal Bog, Wisconsin, USA | collected... | reverse complement strand
TCTTTCCATGGGGAAAATACGAATATCCCCCTCTATCCCCTGCGAGACTCGCCGCATGTAGCGGATGATGCGCTGGCATTCGTGATCCTCTCCCTCGAAGACATAAATGCTGTATTGAATCCTAGAACCTCCAAGTCGCTCGAATTCCTTCCTTAGAAGGTTCTGGTGCCGCTGCTCGGACACATCATAGGCAAGCATCACGAGCATGAAGTAGGAAGGGTTGATGTCGTTTTCTATTCCGCACGGAGTTGATAAAGGATTCCACGACTAGCCGGATGATGCTTCTCAGTCGAAAACGTTGATCTCGATACTGCCACTTCTCCTCAAACATGGAGGCAAACGCAGCCGCCATGGCCTTCTTGTCTCCTATTCGATCCATGGAACGGATCACGGTGAGTTCGACACAGCAGCGGAATTGCTCGATCAGATCGCAGACTAGATTGGGCCTGTTGCGCCGAAGTCGGTGGATGATACCGACCGAAGGATCAAGTCCCGAAGCAAGGCACTGCCACTCCAAGGCATGGTAGAGGAAGCCATAGCCGTAGTTAAGGGCAACATTCAGTGGATGTGTTGCCTTGCGCTTTTCCCGAGCAAAGAGGTCAGCCTGTGCGGCTGTAAAATACCGTGCCCAGAAGAATCTGGCATAGTTCGCCTCCAGCCTCAGGATGCGGGAGAAGGAGTTCTCCTGAAGGTTTGGCGTGGCAGGGAGAGTGGGATCAAGTGAGCGGAGAAGGGTCTGTTGGTTACAGATCTTCGCGTAAATGAGGTCGCTGGCATGCTGGGTCGCTTGCCTCTGCGGGAGCCTGCAAAGCTCCCAGATGGCAGTAGGGTTGATATGCCGAGCCCGTGTGGCGAGGGAAAGGGTATTCCATTTTCTTTGCCTGTTATCCCATCTTGAGAGAATGACAGGACATTGGGTCGAGAGACATTCAAGTGCGGTTTGTGTCCAGCGTATCCGTGACGCGAAACACTGAAGGCTTCCTAGAGTCTTAACGGCGATACGTCTTGCTCCACTCAGGAGCAATCCACGCTCGACCCGGAGATCCTGCTCCTCCTCAAGCAGGATAAGGTGATGGATCAAGGGTTCGTCTGTTTAAGAGCCAATTCATCCGCTTTTTCCTTGGGTTCCGGGAACCCCATGCATCGGGCTATTACATCGGCGCTACTGGGCGTTTGGCTCAATGCTCGGATTCCAGCGTTCTCCATCAATGTCCCATCCGTGCTTTTATGAGTTATTGACTTCATTGCCAAAACGCCATCAGCCCGAATAGCAGCAACTTCAAACCACCAATTTACAAAGGGAGCAGAATGAGAAAGCTTCCCATCTTTACCCAAAGGGAGAAGGAATTGATCCCCCTTCCTGAGAGTTCCCACTTTACGAGCATAGGGCGGAAGTTTACCGCATACTTCAATCCGGCTCTTTTTCCACCATCCCGGCAGGGTTTGTTCAAGATGCCTAAGAGCCGTCTTGGAGGGGATCAGGCGCGTGTAGTAGGCCCATTCACCCTTTTTCTTATTCCACCCAAGCCAGAGTTCCATTCGATCGAATTTTCCATCCAGCAGACGTGCCCCGTGAAGAGAACCTGTCTTGGTCGGCTTGGCACTCCAGCCAAGTGGCATGGTGAACTCTCCCTTGCCATCAAACTTGTGAATATTCCGAACAGGCGTCCCATCGAGTAATTTCAGTGGGGCAGCAGATCCTCCTCCGGCCTTAACGAGCCAACGTTCAAGTGCCTTCATTCCGGGGATCTTTTCCGATGGAATCCCCATCCTGACGAGGGCAGCATGGAGAGCGACTCCGTCGGTGAAGTCGTCGTGCTTCAAGGGAGTGCGCTGGCGTGTTTTCCGTCGCCCTTTTTCATCGGGTGGAAGAATTGCCCAGAATGTCTCGTCGCCCAGCGACCTTGTTCGGCTATTGCTTCGGGGCTTCTCGACGGAACAGAGGGCCGGTGAGTCGACTAGCCATGGTTCCAACTTGGGTCCGACTTCTGGCAGGGCGCGCGTCTTTCCCTCCTTGGTGTTGAAGAAGATCCCTCCGTAACGGGCGAGGTTGAGTCCTTCCGCAGGAGGGATATGAGACAATACGGCCGCGTCGATGAGATGGTGGACTAGACTGGATCGGATCTTGGTGTATCCCTCTGGCTCAAGCCACGACTTCCTTGCTTGTGCGGCAAGCCATCCGCTTGGTGTGCCTATACGCTTCCTCTCGGCATCAGCATCTCCATCCGCTCCCATCCATGCGGCGACCTCGCGAACAAGCTGCCGCGCAAGCTGGGACGTGCGGGTGGTATTGCCGAGATCTGGGATCGATGCCCCTGGTGTCGGCTCAAATGCAAAAACCTCGCGCTTTTTGCGGTTCCACCGCATTAGGGAGGTAATCTTCAGCATCTCGCTCCATGAGAGCCAACCAGGGAGGTTTTCAGCCGCAGCTTCACGAGGGGTCATGTTGTCCTTCTGGTCGTTCTCATCTCGGGTAGTAAGGACGAGATTCTCGTCACAACTCAGCCCGCCTCGGCTCTCGGGGAATAGATGTTCGATTTCAAGTGACGGATCCATCGGGTCGGGGAGAGACTTGCCGGTATAAGGAGAGAGACCTCCTTGCTGATGGTGGAGAGCGAGGCGGCGGCGGGTTGCCGAGTTACCCTTGTCCAGGCTACCTCTCTCCGCAAATCTGGCTTCTCGTTCCTTGCGCCGCTCGTTCTGGATCTTGATGTATTCGGCCTTCTGGGACTGGTTCCGAGGTGCATCACGAATCACTTCCACCACGCAATAGTCTGGGCATTCTAATCCATCCAGTTTCTCGGAGAGTTCCTTAAAGAGCCGCTGGAGTCTGCCGGTGGATGCCTGCTTGAAAGCCCCCCCCTTGTGAACACGGCGTCCGAGCAGAAACTCCACCTGCGGGTAGAGTGCCACGTGGGTTGAAAAAGCCGAGCGGCGTTTATTGTAGAACTCGGCGTCATTGAGGCGGCCTTTCACGGTATCAGGCTCAAAATCCGTCCCGCTCGCAGTAGCAATCTCAAAGAGTAGTTGAGCCACCGCGTTCGAGATCGAGGCATTACCACGAAGGTTGGCGAGGGTCGGCTTAATGATGTCCTCAAGTTGGGTGAAGTAGGACTCGTTCATCGGCGAATCCTTGGATGGCTTCACTCCCTTTCCGCAGATGGCTGTAATATCGGTGGTCAGAAGTGCCTTGGCATCCCTCCAAGGGGTGAGTTTCTTTTTCTCGGTGAACAGCACTCGGTTCTGCCGTGCAATCTCGACGAGCTTGGAGATTGTCTCGGGGCTTGGCTTGTGGAGCCATGCGCGCCCTTCCTTTGGGCTTACCTCGATGCGCCTCATGCAGAGGAACTCCAGAGCCTTCCATGCTCCGACAGAAGGGTCGCTATTGGGACTGACTCGGATACTTCCAAATCCGAGATCGGGAGCAAAGGGGCATTTGTTGATCCTTCTCCTCCAGACGAGTTCCGCCTCGGCCCGGGTCTTGCGGTTGTAATGGAAGATCGCCCTGGCTTTCTCGGACTTGGTTTTCGGTTTGAAAAAAAGCTCCTCAAGGAACACGGCAGGGTCTGTGAGAAGATCCATGTGGCGGGAGATGATGGTGCGTAGGTGCTGCTCCACCATGGTACGGGGGAAGTTGTGACGACGGGCGGCAGTGCGGAGGTTCGGCTTATTCTCCAAGTGGTACTTCTCAAGCACTTGCTCAATCCCGTTTGATTTGCACCACCTCTTTCTCTCCTTCAGGGCGCTTTTGAACTTCTCCAAATCGGATTCATTCCAATCGAATTGAGAAATTTTTTTAACGATGTCCTTGGCGACCTCGTCGTTGACGAAGTTCTCATTCATCCAGTTGATCACATCCTTCGCCGAGTCCCCGTCTCCCCATGGGAATGCTCCTTCTTCCGCAAAAGCCGAGTAGTCGAATCCACGGTGGTCCACCAGATGGCGGAGGCAGATACTCAAGGCCTCAGGGCTAGCAAGTTGGCCGGTGATGGCCCGATGACGGAGACTGAAGGGATCGGTTTTGGAAAGCACCTCGTCGGCCACCCAAGGGATTCCATGTCTTTCCATGAGTGCCTTGAGGCGCACACGACGGGTTGCCCGGGTCTTGCGGGCATGACGCCATGCCCTTTTCTGGCGCCTTGCTTCCAACCTTCCGGTTTCGGGCACATCGAAGAGCAGGGTTTTGGCGTAAAGTTCCTGCGGCCCCTTGCGGAGATAGACGCCAATTCCCTGCAATCCGATGTCGATGCCAAGGACCACGGCCTTGGAGTAGAAGTCACTCTCCTGCCATTTGCGGACTACGGGCGACTGATCCTCAGGAGGGGAATTAAGAGTGTAGGTTTTCATGGGAGAAAAGCGTTGACTAGGGGTTATCAGTCGTGAAACGTTACTGACAGATCAAAACCAGCCCTGCCGGATAACGATGTTGGGAAGAGCATCGCGGTAAATAAGGGTGACTTCCATACGGGGGCTCTTGCAGCCCCCTTCCTTTTTATAGGGGTCTTCATTTGCGGATCCTACTCAGCTCGACGGGACACCAAGCGTCCTAGGTCTTGGATTTCTGCCCGTAGGCAGTCTTGAGCGCCTATGTCGCCTGGGCGAGCTCGATGTGCCCTGCGATGAGGTGGTATCGGAGCTCTGTATGGGTTCGTCTGTCAAGTTTGATGCCGAAACAATTTGGCAACAAGCGGCTTTTTCGCGCTGGGGATTGCGGAATCGTGCCTCGCAGGGGAGAAGTGGAGGCTCTTCCCCCCTCCGAAGTCGATCAAAGGCCGCGCTCGCGGACTTAACGGAGACAAGGACTCGAGCACGCGGCCTACCCTTATGGTTGGACACAAATTCCAGCCATCTGTCGCCGCTCCTACTGGCATGAAGCATCCTCGCCAAGATCTTGGGCCCGATGCCTAAGAACTTGCACACTTCTTTCTTTCCCAGAGCCTGTGGTTCTAGGTCTTTTACTATTCCCGCTTGCATGGTGCTCAAGACGGGACTCGAACCCCTCAAGCCCGCTGAAGCGGGCTCTCACCTGACTGAGCAATGGCGTTATGGACGCCTTTATAAGGAGCGCACGGAACGAAATGACGCGCAAGTAATAATTTGCACCACCTTCATTTACCGGGAGCGCTGCGGCATAGCCGAAAAAGTCGTGGACAATTCGTGGACAAAAATCGATGTGATCCGGTCGATTCCAATCGATTCCAAACGAGTCCACAGAAAATCCAGAAAAGCCTCTGGAGGCTTATAAAAACTGGCTTGAAAGAGCGTGGCTAGGGAGGGAATCGAACCCCCGACACGAGGATTTTCAGTCCTCTGCTCTACCGACTGAGCTACCTAGCCGTAAATAGGAATCGAAAAATCTCTTATTCCCGAAGGATGGGCAAGCTTCTTTATCGGATCCTTGGAGTCTGCACCTGGTCGAGGGCGGCGATCTTTCCCCACTTGACTGATCCAGCGATGGCATCGTTGATGAAGAGCTTTGCCATGCCCACGGCTTTTGGCAGCGGAAGCCCCTTGGCTAGGCCAGCAGTAATAGCTGCTGAGTAGGTACAGCCAGTACCGTGGGTTTCAACGCCACGAATGAAGGGAGAGGAGTAAGTTTCTTCCTTCCAATCTGGCATCAGAAGCAGATCGGTGGCGTTGCGACCCCGCAAGTGACCGCCTTTTAGTAGCACCGCAGCACCAGCAGTCGCGGTGAGCCTCTTTCCGGCAGTACGCATGCCTACAAGTGAATTAGGTTCGATCTGGGCAAGAACGCGAAGCTCGTCGATGTTCGGCGTTATGAGAGTGGCCAGAGGAAAGAGGAGTTTTTCATATGCCCGAATGGCTCCCGACTTGAGCAGGGAATCACCGCTGGATGCCACCATAACCGGATCAACGACCAGCGGAGGAAGCTTTTCGAGACTACCAAGCACTTCGGCTACAATACGAATGATGGCTGTTGAGAGAAGCATGCCCGTCTTGATTGCTCCGACAGGATAGGCTCCAAGAAGGACTTCAAGTTGGTCCCTAACAACTCTTGGTTGGACGGCCTGAATGGAACGTACTTTGCCGGGAGTCTCGGCTACAATGCAGGTGATAGCCGTCAGCCCATGACATCCAAGAGCGCCGAAGGTCTTCAGATCGGCCTGCACTCCTGCACCGCAAGAAGAGTCTGACCCAGCAATGGTAAGGGCAATCGGTTTGGGAGATATCATGGTTGAAGGGAAGAGCCAAAGACCAAGAGCTAAAAGATAAAATGTTGTGACACAGCGAGTGCGATTACAGAATTGCCACGCTAGCGGGCGTCTCTCCTTGCCATCAGCAGATAAATCAGATTTCCGAGTGCGGCCACAAAGGCTGCGACATAGGTGAGAGCGGCCGCATCAAGAACCGAGTTCACGCCCTTGGCCTCCTGACCGGGTCTGATGATCCCCATTTGCTGGATAATCACCTTGGCGCGGGCCGATGCGTCGAACTCAACAGGAAGGGTGATCAACTGAAAAATCATCAGCACGGCGTAGCAGACGATACCGATGGTGATGAGTCCGGTCATATGGAAGAAGAGGCCGCCGATGATCACAAAGGGAAGAATCTGCGAGGCAAATTGCGTGGCTGGGACGATGCTCATGCGGAGATTCAGGGGACCGTAATTTTTTTGATGCTGAAGGGCATGGCCACACTCGTGCGCGGCAATTCCAACTGCGGCTAGGGAATCTCCCTGATAGACCTCCTTAGAAAGACAGAGTCGCTTACTGCTGGGATCGTAGTGGTCGCCCAGCACTCCATCGATTAGTACAACTTCGACATCATTGATCCCCGCATTACCAAGAATGCGTCGCGCAGTCTCCGCTCCAGTTACTCCACTTGCTGCCGAGACCGCCTTGTATTTATTAAATGCCGAAGAAACGCGAAACTGCGCCCAGAGGCCAAAAGCAAGTGGAACGCCAATCAGAAGAAGGTATAGCTCGAAGCTCATTTAAAAGGGGACGATTGATTAAGAAGACACCTGAAGCATCCAATAGTTCAAAGCTCAAATGGTTTCGAGATTCGGCTTAAGAGGCGGTGTCCCTCGGGCGTGATTAAAACAACATCCTCATGGCGTACGCCACCGATTCCCGGAATGTAGAGACCGGGTTCTATCGTGAAAACCTGACCAGCCTTCAACCTTGAGGCTCCAAATCTAGGGGGTTCGTGCAGATCGAGTCCGAGTCCGTGTCCGGTGCCATGAAAAAAACCGCTCCAGCGGCCTTTCCCGCCGCCCAGGCGTTCCGTTGGATAACCGTTGTCTGTGAAAAAGCCCTGAACTTCCCCATGGATGGCTCCACCGTCTATTCCGGGGCGGAGGGAAGCAAGAGCCAGCTTTTGACCGAGCAGGCAAATCTCCCAGAGACGGGCTTGCTCTTCAGTTGCTTTCCCACGAACCACGGTTCTCGTGAGATCTCCGTAGTAGCCGCTGGTCGCTGAGCGAGGGAAGAGATCAATGATGATCATTTTGTTCGCCTTCAACGCTCCATGCCCGCGTCCGTGAGGATCACAGGCCTGCTCTCCGCAGGCCACTATGGAGTTGCCTGCAGGAATTCCACCCGCATGCAGTATAGCCGTCTCGATTTCGGTCCTCAGTCGCTCGGAAGTAAGTACTCTGCCACCCCACTTCAACACATTCCGTAGTCCTATGGTCGAGGCGCGGAGAATCTCAAAGGCCCTCTCCATTCCGATCTCGGTGGTTCGAATTGCCTTGGTCACGAGAATGATCTCCTCAGCGGTTTTGATTTGGCGCTCAGGCAGGAACATTCCCAAAACCGGTTTCACTTGGATCCCCTGCCCTTCAAGCTCCCTTGACAGACCAAGTGGAAAATCGGCTGGCACTACAGGCCGCGTTGCCCCATGAGCTTTCAAGAACGAAGCGATGACTGCTGCAGGGGAGGGCTTTGCTCCGGTTTTCAGTATAATCTTACGTTCCAACTCGCTGGCGGATACCACATCGTCGACACGGGCCTCGCGGTAGCCGCGATCAAGCTCAAGATCGCTTAGCAGGATCGCACGGCGTCCACGGCACTCAAGGAAAACAAAGGGATCGGGCGCTCGGAATCCCGTTGCATAGAGCATGTCCGCGCATTGTTCGCTAGAGGCAATGATCAGTCGGGCCTTCGCGACCCCGTTCATGGGCTTCCGGGCCGAGTTTCTTTTCATGACTCATCGATGACGCGGGAGCACCCCCAAGGGCAACCAGAAAGGAGAGGGATTAAGTTTGACGGAAAAAGAGGTTGCCCTTTTGTCCATCATCACTAGTATTAACCGTTCCTATGGCAAAAACTTCATGGCTTGAACGCGACAAACGCAAACGCGCCACCGTGGCGAAGTGGGCGGAACTTCGTGCCCAGCTCAAGGCTAAGAAAGACTATCTTGGCCTGAGCCAGCTTCCTCGTGATGCCAGCCCTGTACGCCTTGTCAACCGTTGTTTAGTGTCCGGCAGGCGGCGCGCTTTTCTCCGACGATTCAAACTTTCGCGCATCACTTTCCGAGAAATGGCTACCAATGGCCTGATTCCCGGCGTTACCAAGTCCAGCTGGTAGGAGTGTTTGTTTCGATCTTCTCGTTTTCGAGGGGGTCGTGACCCTTCGGATCCTGCAAAAGGATTGCACCGACCCCATGTTTCTCCAACCGATGAGCCCTCTCCCTGTTATAAAGGGATTCCCTTGCAGTTGCTCCTTTCCTGAATCCATTAAAGTTCGCTGCTGTAACTGAGAGATCCCCATGATGTTCGACACCGCCATTCTGGTGGTGGCGGCAGGGGACCCTGTTCACCTGCCCGCCGCCCAATGGGAATCTGGAGAAGTCATCTTCCTCAGACTTCTGGCCCTTTTTGCGCTCGTTGTTCTAAACGGCCTTTTCGTCGCCACAGAGTTGGCCATCGTGAAAGTCCGGGGAAGCCAGCTTGACACCCTGATTGACCAAGGCGACTCACGTGCCAAGCTGGCAAAGCATATTACCAGTCACCTTGAGGCCTATATCTCGGCGACACAACTCGGCATCACTCTTGCCAGCCTTGGACTCGGCTGGCTGGGAGAACCGTTTCTTGCACACATGATCGAGCCTGCCTTCCTTCTGGCAGGAATCAATTCGCCGGGAATTATCACCACCGTGTCCTTTGTCCTAGCCTTCTCCCTTATCACCTTCCTACATATTGTTTTAGGAGAGTTGGCTCCCAAGTCGCTTGCGATCCGCAAGCCTGTCGAGATAGCCCTCTGGCTCAGCCCACCCCTAGGGTTCTTTTACCTCGTTTTCCGACCCATCATCGGATTCTTGAACCGCTCAGCCAATTTCCTGCTTCGACATGTTTTCCGTGTTGAACCTCCGGATGAATCCGAACGCGCCCTCACCAATGAGGAGCTTAGGGTGATTCTTACAGAGAGTAGAGAGGCCGAAGAGGTATCCCATCTGGGGGAAAAGCTTGCCGTGAATGCACTAGATCTGCGGCACCGAGTGGTTCGTGACATCATGACTCCGCGCAGTGAGGTCGTTCTGCTTGATTCCGAGGAACCCTTCGAGGGGGAGCTGAGTAAGGCCATCGAATCTCGACACACTCGATTTCCACTCTGCACGGGAGCCTTGGATGAATCGGTGGGCTTGGTTCACATCAAGGATCTTCTGAGAATCGTCCATTCTGATCGAAAGGATCTCAAGGGGATTCAGCGCCCCATCCATCATGTCTCGGAAATGATGCCGTTGGAAAAGCTGCTGAACTATTTTTTAAGCAAGCATGCCCATCTGGCCATCGCAGTCGATGAATACGGGGGAGCGGTGGGCATAGTCACTCTCGACAACGTGCTTGAGGAACTCGTCGGATCAATCCACGACGAATTTGATACACAGGAGGAGGAGATCATCAATATACGGGACGGCGAGTTTAATGCAGAAGGAACTCTCGCATTGCATGATTTAGCGGAGGAAATGGACCTTAAGTTTGAGGAGACCGAGGTCAGCACCATTGGAGGTTATGTCACACAGCTTCTGGGCCACCTTCCCGTGCGAGGCGAAAGCATTCACATTGGCGACTACTTGGTCACCGTGAAAGAAACTGACGGTCGCCGGATTCTACAACTCAACTTCAAAAAACAGGTGCTTCCGGTCGGGAAAGACTGAGGAAGAGGGCTTATTCGTAATTTAGGCTAGGAACTTTTAGGGAGAGCGGATCTGTCAGCTGACGAATTCGAGTTTGTCGAGGCGAGGCACGAGTCCCAGATCCGCTGCTCTGCCCAAGAACTCTCTGATCGCTGCGCGACCACTGGCTCCGTAGTCGATGGTGTAGTCATTTACATACATGCCGATGAATTCATCGGCCAGGGGCACTTCCATGCCACGGGCATGGGCCATGCTATGGCTGACAGCGGCGGCGCGGTGTTCAAGTCCGTAGCGGATACTTTCCTTCATTATGATGTTCAGTTCTCTACGTTGTTCGGGTGCAAAGTCCTTTCGGATAACATTTCCGCCGAGAGGCAGGGGAAGGCCGGTTTCCTTCTTCCACCACTCTCCAAGATCGACGACTTTTTCAAAGCCCTCCTTGGCGTATGTGAGTTGCCCCTCGTGGATGATCAGTCCGACCTCGACATCGCCGGAACGGACGGCCTCGAAGATTCCGTCGAACGGGACTACGGTGCAGGTGAAATTCGGCCCAAGGAAAAGCTGCGCGCAGAGGTAAGCACTAGTCATCAGTCCTGGAACGGCGATTTTTTTTGAAAGCAGCCATTCTTTTTTTTCTCCGAGCGTGGCGGAGGCCACGGGAACTTTTCCCTGTAGGGAGATAAACATTGGGCCGTAACCGTCGCCCATGCTGGCGCCACAGGGAAGTAGCGCATACTTGTCAAGCAGATGGGCGTAGGCATGGATGGAGACGGCTGAAAGATGAAGTTCGCTTCTGGTTGCGCGCTCGTTCAGCGTCTGGATGTCCTGAAGAATGTGCTCGAAACGATATCCCATCAGATCGATTTTCCCTGCTGCCATGGCGTAAAACATAAATGCGTCATCGGGATCGGGGGAATGGCCTAGCAGAAGAGTAGAGTCGGGTGCGTGGGACATATGGCGGGAGAGATAGATGAAAGTTGGGAAGTTGAATCTGGGAAAGTTGATTCGGCCCCCTTAAGCGGTGGGAAAGCCTGCAACGGAGACAAGTTTCCGCAGCAGGGCAGGGCCCTGATAAATGAAAGCGGTATAGACCTGGAGTAGATCAGCGCCTGTCTGAAGGCGTTCACTGGCCGAGAAGGGGTCGCTGATGCCTCCGCAGGCAATAACGGGCAAACTGGTATGTTTGCGGATAATCCTGAGGGCGTTCATGGAACGAGCGCGCAGTGGAGTTCCGCTAAGGCCACCGGATTGGTCTCTGTCTGTAGGAATAGCACTGTGATCTAATGTGGTGTTGGTGGCGATGAGACCAGCAAGTTGCTCTGCTTCGGCGAGGCTGACAATCGCAACTAGATCTTCCTCGGCTAGGTCGGGGGCTACCTTTACAAAGAGGGGCCGGTGAGGAGTGCCTTCCCAGTCACGCAGCGTGCTGATGATTCTGCTAAGAGCTTCGGCGGACTGGAGATCACGTAGTCCTGGGGTGTTAGGGGAGCTCACGTTGATCACAAGATAATCGCCAAGGGAGTGGAGACGTTTGAAGGAGGCAAGATAATCCTCATGGGCATTTTCGGCAGAGGTGACTTTGGATTTTCCGATGTTCAGCCCCACCGGAATGCGCGGCCAGCGACCGGAAGCCTGAAGCTGTTCCAGTCTGGAGGCCACGGCCTCGACTCCCTCATTGTTGAATCCAAGGCGGTTGATTAAAGCCTGCTGCCCAGGAAGGCGGAAGATTCGAGGTTTGGGATTTCCTGGCTGGGGGAGGGCGGTGATCGTGCCGACCTCGATGAATCCGAAGCCGAGGGCCTCCCATGCGGGGAGGGCGGTTCCGTTTTTATCCATACCGGCGGCAAGACCGAACGGATTCGGAAACTCAATGCCGGCCAACTTCTTTGGACAGTGAGGGATTTCAGCTCCAGCCGTCATTCTAACGAGCCACGGAAAACGCGACGCTGCTTCCAGAGCGAGCATTACCAGATCATGCGCTTCCTCGGCATCAAGTGTGAAAAAGAGCGGGCGGAGGATGTCTTTGTAGAGGTCCATTATTTTCCAATGCAGAAACTGCTGAAGATTTTCCCAAGAATTTCTTCGGTTCTCGCCTCCCCTGCAACCTCTCCGATGGCATCCAAAGCAGTTCGAAGTTCAACGGCAACTAATTCTGGAGGTCCCCCATCGTCAAGGAGACCGATTGCGGCATTCAGAGCATCTCCCGCACGCATAAGACACCCCTGATGGCGGGCGTTGATGGCAGCCCCGTCAGGCGATGATTCGCTATCTGCACGGGAGGTCACTTTTGCGATAATGGTATCTACGAGAAGCGTTATTCCCTCTCCGGTGAGGCAGGAGATGGCGGGAGCATTAGGGAGTAAAGTCCTGTCGTTTATTAGGTCGAGCTTGTTCATGACAAGGATTTCATCCTCAAAGATAGGTGATGTAGGTCTTGCCGCAGTAGAGGCATCAACAAGATGCAGTCGGATGTCGGCCAATTCCGCAGCACGTAGAGCCCGTTCAACGCCCTCCTTTTCCACGGGATCCGTCGTTTCCCGTAGGCCTGCGGCGTCGATTATCCGAAACGGATAGCCGCCAAGGATCGCCGTCTCTTCGATGGTGTCGCGCGTTGTTCCCGGGGAGGGACTGACGATAGCACGTTCTGTTCCGAGCAAGCGGTTCAGCAGGCTTGACTTGCCGGCGTTTGGAGCGCCACAGAGGGCGATGCTGATTCCTTCACGGAGCAGCCTTCCTTCGTTTGCTGTGGCTAGAAGCCTTGAAAGATGGGCGGAGATGCTTTCCATGCGCTTGCGCAGGGCCAATCCGTTCTCGGGATCAATTCCCTCCATGGGAAAATCAATGAAAGCCTCCAGATGGGCGAGACCCTCAAGGAGTTCTTCTCGCAGTGAGTTGATCTCAGTTCCGAGGCGCCCCTCCAATTGGGCTGTGGCAGCACGTGCCGCACGTGGCGTCTGTGCACTGATCAGATCCATCACTGCTTCTGCCTGGGTCAGATCGATTTTTCCATTCAAGAATGCCCGCTCGGTGAATTCACCCGGCTTAGCCATTCGCGCGCCAGCAGCAAATGCGGTTGCAAGCACCCGAGCCGGGACTAATGATCCGCCATGTCCGCTGATTTCGACCAAATTCTCACCGGTGTAACTTCGGGGATTGCGGAAGACAGTGATGAGCACCTCATCGACTGTCTCGCCCTTAATATCGAGGATGCGGCCAAGGGCTATCGTTCTTTCTTCCATAGCGGAAGGAAGCCGATTGCCTCGGAAGATCCCGTCGGCCACGTCTAAGGCCCTTGGGCCGCTGATTCGGACCACTGCGAGCGCCCCCTCGCCGGGAGGCGTGGCCAAGGCCGCAATGGTGTCCTCCCTCGAAAGAGTCATTCGGGAAGTGCGTTCAGAGGGATGCCTCTAAAGAGAGGGTTCCAGTATCAGCCAAGGACTTTAGTTCCATCATGCATCGATGGTTCTGATCCATTGTGCCGACAGAAATTCTCACCCACTCAGGCAACCCGTAGCTTCCCATGGACCGGAGGATGATGCCCCTTCGTAGCATCGCCTCGAAGACGGCCTTGCCGTCCCCCACCTTCACCAAAACGAAGTTGGCCACGCTTGGAACATATTCGAGGCCCATTCCTGTGAACTCTCGCTCAAAATACTCGCGGCCTTGACGAGCTAACTCGCGTGTTTTCAACATGTGCTCCTCGTCGAGAAGGCCGGCAAGAGCGCCGGCCTGTGCAATCCCATTGGCATTAAATGGCTGACGAGTACGCTGAAGCACAGCGGCCAATTCCGGTGTGGCGATCCCGTAGCCTATGCGAAGATTGGCAAGGCCCATGATCTTTGAGAAGGTGCGCATCACGATCACATTACGGCCATGCCGGACATAAGGAAGGACATCGGGGGGGGCATCCACGAACTCATGATAAGCTTCGTCAAAGACGACCAGCACATGGTCGGGCACATGCTTCATGAAGAGATCTATCGCGTTTTGGTCGACCATCGTTCCGGTCGGATTGTTCGGATTGGCGATGAAAACAACACGGGTTTTAGGGGTAATGGATGAAAGCATCGCTTCAAGGTCGGCGGTATACCTCGGATCAGGCACCTCGATAGTGATGGCCCCAAAAAGCTGAGCCATCAGCTTGTAGACGGCAAATGAGTGGAGAGCAACTATGACCTCATCACCAGGACGAAGGAAGGTGTGACCGATGAATTCGATGATTTCGTTTGAGCCGTTGCCAAGGACGATGTTTTCACGGGAAAAACCTAACCGTTCTGCAATTGCACCACGCAGCTCGTAGCCACCGCCGTCGGGATAGAAGTGGGATCGCTCTAGAGCTAGGTGCATTGCTTTCAGTGCCTTGGGAGAGGGGCCGAGAGGATTCTCGTTGGAAGCGAGCTTGATAATTTCCTCTTCACGAAGGCCAAGCTCGCGAGCGAGTTCCTCCACCGGCTTTCCCGGTTCATAGACGGATAGCTTCAGGATGTGCTCATGTGCAGTCTTCCACATCAGCAAAGCTTAAATGACTGGAAAGTCTGGAGTCGAGTGTCGAAGGGATATGATGAAGGAAGTCCCGTGTATGAAAGGGCGGAGCGATGGCTTCAAGGGCTGCCTTTGCAAGAGAATTTAAGGATTTTTTCCTGAGGTTAGAATTACGGCTTTTCAGCGACTGAAAGATACTTTTTGCCCTTCAAAACGTTACCTATTTTTCCGAGAGGAAGGCAGTTCACAACATCGGCTTTCGTGAGCCAGCCTTTTCTGGCGATCCCGATCCCGTAAATCAGATCTTGGAGTCCGTGGACGGAGTGGGCATCAGGGTTGATCACACAACGCACCCCATTTTTTGTAGCCAGCGGCCACCAGCGCCAGTCCATATCGAGGCGCCACGGGCTAGCATTGATTTCGATGAAGGTTCCCGTATCAGCAGCGGCACTGATCACGGAGGGGATGTTTACGGAATAAGGCTCACGGGAGAGGAGCAATCTCCCTGTAGGATGGCCCAGTATAGTGACATGGGGGTTCCGCATCGCATGGATGATCCGCTTGGTCATTTCCTCCTCCCCTGCAGTGAATCCGGAGTGTACTGAGGCAACCACATAGTCGAGAGAGGCAAGCACCTCATCGGGGAAGTCAAGGGTTCCTTCCTTGAGGATGTCGCATTCTGTCCCGGCAAAGAGACGGAAGCCTGCTTCCTGAAACTCTTCCGTCTCATTCAAAGCACGGATCTCTTCAACCTGTTCGGCGAGCCGCTGCGCATCTAGACCATGAGCCTGAAAGGAGCTTTTGCTATGATCGGCAATGCCGAGGTATTCAAGCCCGAGTTCGATCGCCGCGCGGGCCATTTCTAGCAAAGAATTTTTCCCATCGCTTGCCGTGGTGTGGCAGTGAAAAGTGCCGCGCAGATTGCTCCACTCGATCAGGTTGGGAAGCTCCCCTCGCTCGGCCGCCGTGATCTCACCCTTGTCCTCCCGCAACTCCGGGGGGATGAAATCAAGACCCAAGGACTTGTAGAGATCGTTCTCGTCACGAATCGGTGGTGGAGTCTCCGCCCCATCCATCAGAGTGAAGCGGTATTCGTTTAGCGACCATCCCCGCTCAAGCGCACGACTGCGAAGGCGGATGTTGTGCTCCTTGCTCCCGGTGAAATAGACAAGCGCAAAGGGGAACTCATCCGGCTTCACTACCCGCAGGTCGCACTGTACACCATCTTGGAGTCTGACGCTTGATTTCGTTGGGCCGTGGGCGATTATTTCACCTACCAGTGGATGGTGAACGAAGAACTCGGAAACCTCCTCCGCGCACTTCGAAGAAACCAGAATGTCCAGATCGCCAATGGTTTCCTTTCGGCGCCGGAAGCTGCCGCCAGCCTGCACCTGACCGACTGCATTGTGAGCTCGGAGATCCTCCAAAAGTCGGTCGGCTAGGACGGCAACCACATTGATGCGGAACCTACCAGCGTATTTGCGATGAACCTCTATGGCCTTGAGCAAGTTAGCCTGGGTCTTTGCTCCGAATCCTTCCAACTCGGCAACCTTTCCTTCCAGGCAAACTTTCTCAAGATCGAGCAGTGATGAAACGCCAAGCTGCTCGTGAAGAGCCTTTATCTTTTTAGCGCCCAACCCTTGAATTTCGAACAGCTCAAAAACACCCTGAGGAAATGAGGCTTTTAGTTCATCATAGTAAGCGAGTCGCCCCGTTGTAACCAGTTCTGTGATCTTCCCAGCGATTGCTTTGCCGATCCCGCCGATCTCGCCAAGTCGCCCTTCAGCCACCAGAGTTTGAAGCGGTACGCTCAAGGTTTCCAGCGCCCGGGCGGCATGGGTGTAGGCACGAGTTTTGAATGGGTTTTCCCCCTTTAGCTCCAAAAGTTGGGCGATATGATCAAGAACTTCTCCGACAGTTGCAGCTGTTTCCTGGATAGGCTGGCTCATTCTTTCAACATTATGAAATGGATATTGGCTAAGGGAGGGAGGGAAGCAGTTTAACCCGTTACGATTCTAGCACGTCTAACCCACTCCCATCTCGAGGAAAACCTTCAAATGAGGTTGTCCGGGGTATCGAGTTTTTTGTAGTGGAGGGAACTTTTGCTGTCGGGCAAGGTTTTTTTGAGATGATTGCCGGCAAGTGCTCGGGTTGAGGAATAGAGAGAGGTAGGGAAGATTCTTTCCGGGACTTTCACAGGAGGGATGACCAGAGCGGATTCCTACGGTTTTGTTGTGCGATCCTTATTTCTGAGAGGATGTCCGAACCATGACTGTGGTTCCTTAGGGTCGGCGTACATGCGCTCCAGCGTTTCGGTAACTTCGGCCATGCTGGCATTGGCTGCCACCCACCCGTTGTTAACGTCGGGGAAGTCAATGCTGCAATTCTCACATTTCTTTTCGCAGTAGAATCGAATCGGGCACCAGAACGACTCAACATTACGGAGCATCTCGGTACCGAGTGACCAGACACCAGTCATCCAATCGCAATAGAGACACCAAAAGAGGTCATGACCAACAAGGCCGGTAAATTTCTGGCGAGAGACATTTATCCAGTCCGCCATTTTATAGGGAGGCAGACGAACAAGAATGACGAGCAGTGGATAGACGGTCAGTTCAGCCATGCGGACCATCCAAAAAATGGGTGTGGCAAGGGCCGTGACATAAAGTGCAGAAAAATTGCGAACCGGACCGAATTTCTTATTGATTACCTTGATGATGCGTGGACCTTTCACCGCATCCCGATGAAAGGCCTCGTGTAGTGACTGCCAGAGTAGCAGAGTTGCCAGTTGCGAAAGGATCGAAGTAATCAATCCCATCCAGCCCGCGATAAAGGGGCCTAAAATTAACGGAAGAATGGTGAAGTAAAACACGATGAAGTCCAGCCACGGGGCGCGGCAAAAGGAATCTGAGATGTGCTTTCCGAGAGTTCCAAGCTTAGGAAGAAGATGAAGGAAGGCAGTTCCAGCAAGGAGACAGGCAGTCAATGCGCAAAATAAAAGTAATTCCGTGTGCATCACTCCAATAGACCCCTCTCACGGAGAATAACCATCCCAAACTCAAGCGATCAGAGTGGCACTTCCCGTCGCAACAGTAAAAAACTCGTCCAAAAGCGACTTTACCAAGAGCTTTCGACCAGAGATAACTAAATATTCGTTTATGCAGAAAATCGGCATCGGATTAGCCGGCTTCGGCACCGTGGGTGCCGGGGTCTATGAGAATCTTGAACGTCACCGCGGCCTAATCGCGGAGCGATCAGGATACAGCTTTGATGTGCGCAAGATCATCGTGCGCGATCCAAAAAAAACACGCGAGGTCGCTGCTCCAGATGCCCTTTTCTCCAGCAGGTGGGAAGAATTGATTGATGATCCAGAGATCCGGGTTGTTGTGGAACTTATCGGAGGGACGACGGAGGCCTACGACCTTACCGTAGCAGCAATCCGGTCTGGGCGCATCGTAGTTACTGGCAACAAGGCTCTGCTCGCCGGTCGGGGAGCGGAGATATTTGCGTTGGCATGCGAAAACAAGGTGCCTGTTTTTTTTGAAGCAGCTGTGGCAGGTGGAATTCCTATTATCCAATCCTTGAGGGACGCATTTGTTGGAAACCGGATCGAGTCAGTCCACGGTATCCTCAATGGCACGAGTAACTACATCCTCAGCCGGATGCAAGAGACCGGAGTCGACTACCCCGAGGCACTCGCAGAGGCAGTCAAACTGGGCTATGCCGAGGCCGATCCGACTCTCGATATCAACGGTTGGGATGCGGGCCACAAGGCGATCATTTTAGCGGCGCTAGCCTATGGTTTCTGGGTCGATCCATCGACGATCCGGGTGGAGGGTATAAATCGGGTTAGTGCGGCCGATATCCACTTCGCAAGGAGTCTTGGCTACAGCATCAAACTGCTCGGCTCGGTCCGTGCCCGGGATAATATCATCGAGGTGGGAATCGCTCCCACACTGATTCCCCGTGAAAATGTCCTCTCTTCGGTAAATGGTGTTTTCAACGCCATCGCCGTGCGTGGTGATCTTGTAGGGGAGAGCCTCTTTTACGGACGCGGAGCAGGGCGTGAGCCTACTGCAAGTTCGGTGATTGGCGATCTTGTCGAAGCGGCCCAAGTTCTGAACGCACCTCGCCGCACCTATGGATTTGCATCCCACGGACTTTACGGTAGCAGTTGTCCGTCCGATGAGATCATAAGCTCCTACTACCTGCGCCTCTCCGTGGATGACAAGCCGGGCGTGCTTGCTCGTATTGCAGGATTGCTCGGGGATGCTGGCATCGGCATCTCATCAGTCGTCCAACCTGAGTCGGTTGCTGGCGTTGAGACACCGCTCGTGCTGATGATTCACGAGGCACCGTACGGAAAGATGCAGGGAGCTATGACTCGAATTGCGGCGCTTGACTGTGTAAAGGGCGACCCCGTCCTTTTTAATGTAGATCCGCTCTCCTGAATCGCTTTGATGATGAAAAAGACCTTCTCCGACTGCGGTGTAATCTCACGTTACCGCGAGTTTCTTCCCGTTAGCGGAGCGACACCTGTTATTTCCCTGAGCGAGGGATCCACCCCTCTAATCTACTCCCCCAAGCTGAGTGGCATCACAGGATGTGATGTATTCCTCAAGTACGAGGGAATGAATCCAACCGGTTCCTTCAAGGATCGCGGCATGACTATGGCGATCTCCAAGGCTGCGGAGGAAGGAGCGCATACCGTCCTTTGTGCCTCCACTGGAAACACTTCCGCATCAGCAGCAGCATATGCGGCTCGTGCCGGCATGAAGTGCGCAGTGATCCTTCCCGCTGGACGAATCGCGGGAGGGAAGATGGTTCAGGCCTACATCTACGGAGCTACAGTGATCGCCATCAGGGGCAATTTCGACGACGCCCTTCGACTTGTCCGTGAACTTGGTGAGACGGGTGACTTTGCCATAGTCAATTCCATCAACCCCTACCGTATTGAGGGGCAGAAGACTGCCGCTTTTGAAATCATCGAGGAACTGGATAACGCACCCGACATACATGTCCTTCCAGTCGGCAATGCGGGAAACATCACCGCCTACTGGAAAGGCTACCGAGAGTTTAAGAAACTGGGGCGCAGTTTCACCCTTCCCCGCATGCTCGGTGTCCAAGCGGCCGGCGCAGCTCCTCTTTTTCGAGGCGAACCGGTTCAAAACCCCGAGACGGTGGCGACAGCAATCCGGATTGGACGGCCTGCCAGCTGGAATGGGGCGATCGAAGCGGTTGCAGAGTCGGGTGGGTGCTTCGATATTGTAGAGGATTCCGAAATTCTAGCTGCACAACGGTGGCTGGCAGCCAATGAAGGAGTATTTGCTGAACCAGCCAGTTCAGCACCGGTTGCCGCACTCCTCAAATATTTCGGTGGAAGCAGTTCGCCGTCCCGCCTTAAGTTATACCCCTTTGCCGAGGTTTGGTCAGGAGCTAGGGTGGTGCTCACAATCACCGGACACGGTCTGAAGGATCCAGATACTGCAAAACATGCCGTCACGGCCCCGGTGGAGACCGGAGCGACTGCAGAGGAAGTCCGCGAAGCTCTAGTGCGTGCCGGAGGGACAAAATAAACACATGGCGCTCATTGTTCAGAAATATGGTGGCACTTCGGTCGGCAACCCCGAGCGTATCCGTAATGTTGCACAACGTCTGATCGAGACGCAGCGCACAGGTAACTCCGTAGTTGCTGTTGTTTCGGCGATGTCGGGTGTTACAGATTCACTTATCAAACTCGCGCGTGAAGTCTCCTCCAGTCCAACCGAGCGAGAAATGGATGTTCTGCTCGCCACAGGGGAACAGACCACTATGGCGCTGACCGCCATGGCGATTCAGAGTATGGGCGGCAATGCAGTTTCCTTGACTGGTGCACAGGCTGGCATTGTTACCAACGGAGTTCATACTAAAGCAAAAATTAGTAATGTTACTCCGGCGCAGATAAAGAAGCACCTCAAGGATGGCATGATCGTGATTGTTGCCGGTTTTCAGGGTGAAACCAGCGAGGGGGCCATCACCACGTTAGGACGCGGTGGTTCCGACCTCACAGCCATCGCGCTGGCATCCGCATTGAGGGCGGATGCCTGCCAGATTTTCACTGATGTCGACGGCGTTTACACCTGCGACCCGCGCATCGTCCCGAATGCCAGAAAAATCGGGACGATTTCCTACGATGAGATGCTTGAGATGGCCAGTAGCGGCTCCAAAGTAATGCAGTCCCGGTCGGTAGAGTTTGCAAAAAAATTCGGCGTGACCTTTGAGGTTCGCAGCAGTTTTAACAACAACCAAGGAACTATCGTGAAAGAAGAAACAGCAGGAATGGAACAGGTCGTCGTGCGCGGCGTAAGCGTCGAGCGCAATCAAGCCAAAGTCACCGTCAGCCAAGTTCCCGACAAGCCCGGTTGCGCAGCGCATCTCTTTACAAAGCTTGCCGATGCCCATGTCATGGTCGATGTGATTGTTCAAAATGTCTCGGCTAGTGGGACGACAGACATCTCTTTCACGATCAACCGAGATGAACTCGAAAAGATAGGTGATCTTCTCGAGCGGGTTACCAGGGAAATCGGAGCCGGAGAGGTTCGAAAACAGGATGGCATAGCAAAACTCAGCGTTGTCGG
>Ga0007854_10000726_pt1 | contig 21219 bp, 20 predicted proteins | sample CryBogCBH12Aug08_FD_60382 | JGI IMG/M metagenome (GOLD analysis project Ga0007854, IMG submission 60382) | Freshwater microbial communities from Crystal Bog, Wisconsin, USA - CBH12Aug08 | ecosystem: Environmental > Aquatic > Freshwater > Lake | place: Crystal Bog, Wisconsin, USA | collected... | reverse complement strand
CCGGTGGATGCGGCACACCAAAATTAAATGCGCCGGTTACCAATTCACCGGCATCTTCCAGCGTCACCTCCGGCGACATGTAGTGAAAATAAACGAAGCCCGACACCAAAAACGCCAGCACGGCCACGAGCCATTCCACCGGTGTGAACAAATTTGAGCCGGCCGCCGTTGTCCCCGGTGTCGGAAGAATTACCGGCTGTTCTGCCGGCGAATTGTTATTAGGTTGTTTTGCCATAATTAAAAGTCCGTCCTGTTATTGACCATTTTACTACCGGCAGCGTTCAGTGCCGGAAATGCCGAATCCCAGTAAACACCATTGCCAAGTTTCGCGCATCCGCCGCCGCGATGACTTCCGCGTCGCGCACACTACCACCTGGTTGAATCACCGCTGTTGCACCGGCATCGGCCGCCGCGAGCACGCCATCCGGAAATGGAAAAAACGCATCGCTCGCCACCACGCCACCGGCCAAACTCAATCCCGCTTCACCGGCTTTCCACACCGCAATCTTTGACGAATCCACCCGACTCATCTGTCCGGCACCGATGCCAAGCGTCCGCGCCGCACTTCCGTCTGCCGTGGTGAACACAATCGCATTACTCTTCACGTGCTTTACCACGCGCCAAGCAAAAAGCAACGCGTGTCGCTCTGCCTGTGTCGGCTGCCGTTTCGTGACCACTTTTAAATCCGCCGCCGACACCAATCGGCTATCGCGTTCCTGCGCCAGCACACCGCCGGTCACCGATCGCAACGCCAATCCAGCCACCGGTGGAGCAATCTGCCGAATCAAGCGTAGATTTTTCTTCTTCTGCAAAATCACCAACGCCTCCGGCAAGAATTCCGGTGCGATAATCACTTCGCTGAAAATTTCCGCAATCGCTTCCGCAATCGCCGCGTCGAGTGGCCGGTTCACCGCGATGATACCACCGAACGGTGCTTGCTTATCCGTCTCGTACGCCAAGCCCCACGCTTGCCGGAGCGTCGTCGCGCTGCCGATGCCGCACGGATTCGTGTGCTTGATAATCGCGACCGTCGGCTCATCAAATTCCGTCACCAACTCCGCCGCCGCCGTCAGGTCGAGAATGTTGTTATACGAAAGTTCTTTGCCGTGAAGCTGCTGAAAATATTTATCAAACGTGCCATACAACGCCGCCTTCTGGTGCGGATTTTCGCCGTACCGGAGCGCCTGCACTTTCGGCAGCGACAGCGTCAACGTCTCCGGTAATCCATCGCCTTTGCCGAGAAACGCCGCAATCGCGCCATCGTACCGGCTCGTTGTCGCAAAAACTTTTACTGCCAGCCGTGCCCGCGTCGCCGGCAACGTCGCGCCGCCGTTCGCTTTCATTTCCGCCACCACCGGCGCGTAATCTGCCGGATCCACCACCACCGTCACGCTCGCATGATTTTTCGCCGCGCTCCGCAACATGCTCGGCCCGCCGATGTCGATATTCTCAATCGCATCGTGTAAAGAGACATTCGGCTTGGCGACCGTTTTTTCGAACGGATAAAGATTCACCACCACCAAATCAATCGGCTGGATATTGTGTTTGGCTGCCGCCGCTTCGTGCTCGGTATTCCCGCGAATAAAAAGCAGCCCGCCATGAACTTTTGGATGCAACGTCTTTACGCGACCATCCATCATTTCCGGGAAACCGGTGAACTCGCCGATTTCAATCACCGGCACGCCCGCCTCCTTGACCGTGCGTGCCGTGCCACCGGTGGAAATAATTTCAACGCCGAGCTGGTGAAGTTCGCGCACGAACTCGACCAACCCCGCCTTATCGGAAACACTGATGAGCGCTCGCCGGATTTGACCCATACCGCCGCGCAGCCTACCGGACGCCGCGCCCAGATTCAATGGAATTTCCATTCAAGTCTTTCGCTTTAATTCGCGCCGTTTTTGCTAGTGCAGATGATAATTACAAGGTGCGAACAGGTTGATTATGAAAATCGCAGACCAAAGGCGCGTGATCGCTTCGCTTTGACCAATCAAGGTATGAGCCAACGGACACATCAAAACCGTTCGGATGCAGCTTGTCAGTGGCGAACATGTAGTCGATATGATAGCCCTTGTCTGCGTGGTGATAGAGGTAAAATGTCTTGTCTGGCTCCTTACCATGCTCACATCCACACTGCCGATGATAAAGACTGTGAAACCCATGTTGGCTAAGAAGCGCGACGAAATCCTTAAATTTGTATCGCCGCGATGGACGGTCAAAAACGAAATTAGAATTGAAGTCTCCAGCCCAGACAACATCTGAACCTTCGATGAGCGGCTTGTAGCATTCAAACGCCTCAAACAATGGCCGAACGTATCGCCCGGGCTGAATCCCTAGCGGCAAAGTCCAGACTGCAAAAAGAATAAATTTTACTGGGCCTGAAATGACCAGTGGCACAATCCACCGGTGGCGTGGATCATAGCTCGGATGAACCTCGAAAGAATAATCACCATATGAAATAACAGCTAACCCCTTGCGTGGATTATCACCAAACCATTTGAGCGACCGAACCGGCGGCGAATGAAATGGCTGCGCTATTTCAGAAAGCTGCTCGCATTCGGGGACAATAAGAATATCTGGATGAAGTGCGGCGACAAAATCGTGCTTCCGGTGAAAACCTCCCTTGCAGTTCCAAGTGATGAGGCGCATGTCCGTTTCAACGGATATGCAGCGAATCACCGGCGTAGGTAAGGCCGAGCGGTGCAATCTCCACAGCTTTCCGGTCGCCTTCTTTGCGCACCGCGCCGGCGACTGTGCCGGTGTAGCCAAGCTGTTGCGCTAATTCTACGCACTTCGCTGCGTCCCCGGGGGCAACGTAGACGGCGAAGCCGACACCCATGTTGAACGTGCCGTACATTTCGCGAGTGTCGAGTTGCGCGGTTTTGGCAATCAAATCGAAAATCGGTTGTGGTGCCGGCACTTTTTCAATCCGGTAAACAAACGGCGCATCCAGCCGCATCAATTTCCGCCAACCGTGCCCGGTCATGTGCGCCGCGTAATGCAATTTGATTCCGGCCTGTTGACACGCTGCAACATACCGGACGTAAATCACCGACGCATCCAGCAATGCTTCGCCGTAGCCGCGTCCATCGGAAAGTTTTGTCCGGTAACCTGCCGGTAACCGGTCCGCCAGCGCCCGGCAAAGTGTCAACCCGTTGGTTTGCACACCGGAACTGGCGAGAAAAATAATCGCATCGCCGTCGCGCACGTCGCCGGCAATCCGCAACGATTTCGGCGCGATGCGCCCCAGCGCTGAGCCGCCGAGTACCACCGTGCCGGGTGTAATCATACCGGTCAGCGTTTGTGTTTCGCCGCCGCTCCAAACGGCACCGGCTTGACGGCAACCTTCGGCAAAACCATCGGCGAGATCCGTCGCGCGCCGTTCGTCGGTGAAGTAAGCGCTGTCGCCGACCGCCGCGTACATTGCGATGCTGACCGGCGACGCACCGACCGCACATAAATCGTTGGCGATGGTGGCGACATCGTCAATGGCGACATTCCGGTACAAACTTTGGCCGGTCAATTTGTAAAGCGCGTCGGCGACGAGAATCTTAGTGCCGAGCGCCTCCTCGACATGTGCGAGAAATTCGGTCGGCGTTTCGACAAGGTACGCGCTTTCACCGCGAATGCCGGCCGGTTCAGTCGCACCGTGCCGGGCGAGATTGCCAGTGGTTGTACCGGCGGCGCGCTGGCAGGCGCGTTTGAACTTGTCGAGCACGTCGTAATCCACACCCGCCGCTTTGTAATTCAGAGTAGCCACGCTGGCAGTGTGCGAAAATCTTTCCGAAAAAGCAAGTTGCCGGCGCATTTAGTTCGTGAACTCTAGGTCGGCTTCGTGGTATTTCGGAGGCGTGATTACGCACCTGCACGGTCAACTCGCTGAAACTTCACCGACTCGCGTCGTCGTGGATTGCCACGGTGTCGGCTACGAAGTATTCATTCCAGTTTCAAGCTACGCCAAGCTACCGGTGATTGGCGCAGAGGTAAAACTTCTAATCCACCATCACGTCAACGGTCAGGATGGCACGCAACAACTTTTCGGCTTTGCGACGCCGGAAGAGCGTGAGATGTTTCTGTTGCTCATCAGCATCTCCGGTATCGGGCCGAAACTGGGCTGCAACATTTTATCGAGTGCTTCCATTACCGGCCTGCGCAACGCCATCGCCGCCGGTGATACCAAAACGCTTTCGTCGCTGCGCGGCATTGGTAAAAAAACCGCCGAGCGGCTCGTCGTCGAGTTGAAAGACAAAGTCGGCGAATCCACCGGCGTGACCGGCATCACATCCATTATAAGTAATCCGAAGTTAGCGGATGCCGCGGCTGCATTGGTTTCACTCGGTTACAAACCGATGGATGCGCAGAAAGCCATCGCTGCCGTTGCCGACAAAGATGCAACCGTGGAAGAATTAGTTCGCGCTGCGTTGCGTGGTTAGACGAACAGCTCGGCGATTTGAACGGCGTTGAGCGCTGCGCCTTTGAGCAGTTGGTCACCGCTGACCCAGAAAGAAAGGCCGTTCGCCAGCGCGCAATCTTTGCGGATGCGGCCGACGGCGCAGTTATATTTCTCGGCTTGGTACAACGGCAGCGGATATTCGCTCTTGGCTGGATTGTCGATGACATCAAGGCCGGGCGCTTTCTTCAGCACGGCAAGCGCGGCTTCCGGTGTGATTGGTTTTTCAAATTCAGCCGTGACGGCGATGGAATGGGCGCGGTAAACCGGCACGCGGACGCAAGTCACGCTGGCTTTGAAGCCGGGATGATGCATGATTTTGCGGCCTTCGTTTTCCATCTTCATTTCTTCCTTCGTGTAGCCGGTCGGCAAGAATGAATCCACCTGCGGCAACACGTTGAAAGCAATCTGGTGCGGATAAACTTCTCTGGTGACCGGCTGACCTTTCACGACTTGATCCACCTGTTTTTCCAATTCGGCAATCGCTTTCGCGCCGGTGCCTGAAACCGCCTGATAGCTCGATGCGAAAATCCGAGTGCAACCGAATGCTTGATGCAACGGATAGAGCGCCATCAAAGCAATTGCGGTGGTGCAATTCGGATTGGCGATGATGCCTTTGTGATTCTTCGCATCGGCGCCGTTTACTTCCGGCACGACGAGCGGCACATTCGGGTCCATCCGGAAGAAACTCGAATTATCCACGACCACGCAACCGGCTTTGACGGCGATGGGGGCGAATTCTTTCGAGATACTGCCGCCGGCGCTAAACAACGCAAACTGGATGCCGGCAAAAGAATCTTTCGTCAATTCCTGCACCGCGACATCTGCGCCATGGAATTTCAGTTTCTTGCCGACGGATTTGGCCGACGCCAAGAGTGTCAACTTCCCGACTGGGAAATTGCGTTTCTCTAAAGTTTTAATCATTTCGATGCCGACCGCACCGGTGGCACCGACTACAGCTACATTATAGGTTTTGCTCATAAAGGGCGGTCAACTTGCCTAAAAACACTCCATCCATCAAGTCTTTTTCTGCGGTGGAGATTGTCGTCTTTCTTCGGCCCGACGGCGGATGCGTTCCTCCGCCGGCACCAGAAAAGTATTCTGCCTGGCCAACACGCAACCTTTTCGGCCCGGCACACAGTCGGTTTTCAACAGCAGACACTGGTCATCGGCCACATCTAAATGCTGACAAGTGAATGAACTCATGGCTGGCAATATAACGCAACTCGGCAGCCCCGGTGAAGTTTTCTGTCGGCAACCAGCGCTGGGTTTGCTAGACAAGGCTCATGCCAAAATCTGTGCAACCGCGACCGGCTGTTCTAAATTTCCCACCACCGGTGACCAACGGTAACTGGTGGCAGGACCGGATTATCTGCGGCGACTCGCAAAAAACTCTCCGCGCACTGCCGGCGGAGTCTATCCACTTGGCAATCACTTCACCGCCGTACAACGTCGGCCTTGCCTACGATGGCCATCACGACCAGATGCCGTACGATGAATATTTGCAATGGCTCATGCCATTCTGGAAAGAGCTCCAGCGCGTGCTCGTTCCCGGCGGTCGGTTTGCCCTAAACATCACACCGACTAGCATCAAGGATTTCAAACCTGTTCACTACGACATGGCTGCGCAACTCCGGAGTCTCGGCTTCATCATGCGCACCGAAATTCTCTGGTACAAACAAACCATTCGCCGCCGGACCGCATGGGGTTCGTGGAAAAGTCCGCGCAATCCGCACGTGCTGCCGAGTTGGGAATACGTCCTCGTCTTCTCGAAAGGTTCGTGGACGCTGGAAGGCAACAAAGCCGATGCCGACATTACCGGTAAAGAATTTATCCAATTTTCCGATGGCTTCTGGTCGATCAAACCTGAAACCGCTGGGCGCCAACCATTCCTTAAAAGTCTCTACCCACCGCGTCCCGGCCGTAACACACCGAAAGAAAAAGAAGGTCATCCCGCTCCATTCCCGGAAGAGCTCATCTACCGGCTCATTAAATTCTACAGCTACCGGGGTAATGTCGTTCTTGATCCATTTGGCGGCACCGGTACCGTCGCCGCCGTTGCTGCGCAAACCAAACGCCACTTCGTTCACCTCGATCTCTCCGCAAAATACTGCGCCATCGCCGCCAAACGCGTGGCGGCTCAGTTCGCTACGTTGCGCACGAGCCGGACAAAATTATAAATCCGAATCACGTCCCCTTGCGGACCTCGACCGTGGGGGAAATCGGCGGGATTACCGGTCTTCGGATCACTGCGTTGCGCGCCGGCGCCGTGAATATCGGTATAATGGTAATTTGCAGGACCGGCATCCGGTGGGCCACCGCGACCAGGCATTCCGGTCGGCCAACCCGCAGCGCGACCGAATGCAATGTAAACCGCTGCACTGCCGCCCAGCATTCCGGCGTGCGTCGTGCCGGTCCAATAAAACGGATAATCGGTCTGACCAATCTCATTTTTAATCGCGGTGCAGTTGAAGGCCGGATTAATCGCCGGTGAACTGCTGGTGTCGGGAGCGCGAGTGTAATCCACAATGCTTTGTAATTCTTTCGCATTGGGTAGCCGCCAATCGTTATGACCGGCGAGCTTGGAGTTCACCGCATACGCAAGAGCTTGTTCCCAATTCATTCCTTTGCCGCTGTCGGCCTGCGACCACATCAAGCCGGTAGCGCAGTCGGTGATAGTTCCGTCAGCGTTATCGTGAAAATCATTCACTCCATATTGCGGATTGCCGCGAACGCATTGTACGAAAAACGTTTTTTCCATCCCGCCACCGGGCATTTGCAAATCGTAGCCCTTGATTCGGCCATCGGCAAAATTGACGCCGAAAAGTTTGGCGAATCCCTGAAACGATTTGCCGACATACTTGGTGCTCGATGCGTATTGTGAGTCGATGAGCCGTTCGCCTTTGCTTGTGTCACCGTAGGCGAACTTGAAATATTTCGTGTCGATGAACGGCATCATTCGGGTGCTCTCTGCGCCGGGGCCGACATCAACCCCACTGAACAAAATCAGCGAGTACAATTCTTTAATTGTCGGTAATCGCCAGTCGTTGAATCCGCCAAACCTCTCGGCATTGAGTTTCGCCGGTAATGCCTCCGCTTGTTTCAATGTCAACTTATCGCGCCGGTCGAGCACGCCATCGCCATTGGTGTCCGGGCTGCGTTGCCAAGTCAGACCGGTGTTGAGGTCTTGAACCGTCAGACCGTCGGCGCTGAGCCGGTAGGCCGGCGACACGCTCCGGTGCTGCGCATCTTGACCATAGAATGGCTGACCCGGTTTCGGCAGTGTGATTTCGTCGCGGTTGTCATAACACTTCGTCTGACCGGTGCCGACGATGACATAATTCTGAGCATCAACACTGAACGCCACAAAAACAGCAGCGATGACGGCGAGGTTTTTCATGGTTTGTTACCGGCAGAAATTGTGTACGAATGCGCCACCGACCGGTCGGGATGAATGTATTCCACCGTGGCTTGATTGGCACCGACGGTCACGCGCAGATGACCGGAGCTGGGAAGGATGACGCCACTTTGGTAGCCATATTCGGCGGCGCTCCGGAGATTACCACGCGGATCACCGGGTTGCGGAACTTCCTGATAGACGATGCCGTCAAGGTCTTGCTTGCCGTAGAAATGGTCGTGTCCGTGAAAGAGAATGTTGACGTGGCTTTGCACCAGCAATTGATGAACCGGCAGCGACCAACCCGGCCGCTTTTCTTTGAAAACATCTTTCCCGTCCAAATTCTTGCCGCCCCACTCGAAGAAGGGCACGACTTCCACGCCACCCCGGCACTGCCGGTCGCGACCGCCGACGAGATGATGGATGAAGACGAATTTGAATTTCGCCTGACTCTCTTCGAGCGTCTGCTTGAGCCACCGGTACTGTTCGGTGCCAAGCGTAAGCGTCCAGTTGTCATCGTCGCGGTGTTGCCGGGGCGTGTACCAAAACGGATCGAGCGCAACGAATAACGCATTGCCGTATTCCCACGAATAATAATTCCGGCCATCCTTCGCTAGCGGATTCGGAAAATACTGAAGCCGCATCGACCGGGACCAAACGGCGAGATTATTGGTGGTGCCGTCGAGATACCGGCCGCTCTCGCCATCGTGATTCCCGATGACCAGATGCACCGGCACATGCAGTGAATCAAAATACCGGCGCTGATCGAGATACTGTTGCGCGGCCGCGGCGCGGTTGGTGTGTTTCTCGGACATAAACGTGTCGCCGAGATCGACGTGGAAGGCTGGCTTGTCGGCTGCGGCGTTATTCAGCGTGCGCTGATACAGCTCCCGGTCGGTGTTGTAGTCCAGATGTGAGTCGGCGGTAATCGTGAATGGAAACGAGTTTTCGCCTAACGCCGCGCCGGTGAGAAATAAGAAAAGCAATGCGAGTTTAATCATTTTGCTCCGCCGGTGTGTTTGGCCGGAATCGTGTAACTGTAAGCGACTACGCCAGTTTTTTGTTGGTCAGTTTCATCTTTCGGCAAATAGCACCGGACATAATCCACTCGCACTTGTTCCGGTGAAACGGTCACCCGCAAGTGACCAGAGTTTGGTAGCTTCACGCCGGATTGATACCGCTCCTGATTGTAAGCCACATAGCCTGGGTCGGCGGGATTGGGTACTTCTTGATAAATCACGCCGTCGCGTTCCTGCCGGCAATAAAGATGGTCATGGCCTTGAAAGAAAATCGTCACGCCATTTTTGGCCATCAATTGATGAATCGGCAATTCCCAACCCGGTCGCCGCTGATGAAATTCATCATCGCCCTGTTTATTTTTGCCGCCCCATTCGTACAAATCGGCTTCATCCACACCGCCCCGCCCCGTTCCGAGCACGTGATGCGCGAAGACGAATTTGTATTTCGCTTTACTCTGCTCCAGCGTTTGCTTTAACCACCGGTACTGCGCATCGCCAATGGTGATTCCCCACCAATCGCGGTCCTTATTTCCACCGTGAGCACCGGGCTTTTCGTGCAACGGATTGTCCACGCGCGCCGGTGAGTGCCAATAGTTATCCAGAACCACAAAAAGCGCATCGCCCCACGTCCAAGCGTAATAATCGTTCAGCGGCTCGGCGTCGCCGGTGTAAAAACCGTTCGGAGCTGGCATGGGGAAATACCGGTTCCGAGAATTTTTCGCCCAAACCGCAACATCGTGGCGGTCGTCCGTCTGATTAAAATTAAATAGCGAGGCTTGTTCATGATTTCCATTCACCAGAAAAAGCGGTGCTGATTGCGCAACTAATCCAAGAAATGGCCGTTGAAGCGTGTAGCGGCCAGCGACCGTGTCGGCGTTAATTGTCCGCAACGTATCGACACTAAAATCATCGCCCATGCAGATGTAGAAATCTGGATTACCAGCCGCAGCGCTCAGTAAAGTGCGAGTATACAACTCCGGGTCGTGCATCTGCGAACGTTCCGGATGCGAATCGCCCTGAATGCCGAACGTGAATGCGCTACCGGCGGCGCGTTGCGTGTGGAACCGGCACTCAGGTCGAGCGTTAAAACTGGTTTCGCCCGGTTTGCGAAATTGTAGCCGGTAGAAGTATCTGGTGTTGGGCTGAAGGTTATCGAAGATTATCTCCACCGGTGCGCCGGCTGGGAAAGCAATCACGCTGGTTTTATGCGGATAAGTACCGGTGGCTGTGCCGTATTCAAAGTATCCTTCGACGGTTGTATTCGCCATAGTACTTACCGTCACCGCCCGGTCGCTAATTCGCCCCAAGACTAGTGACAAATCACCACCCGTTTTTTTCTGCCGGTCGCGCAGACTGGATTCATCCTGGGCAAAAGTGGGAATCACAAGCCACGCCAGTGTTGTGACGAAAATGCCAAGAAAATTTCTACGCGTGAGAGGTAATTTCATTTTCGGATCGGCAATGGAGCGTTGGGAGCGTTCTGCCATTCCGCCGGAGTTAATTTCCCGGCGTGATTCAAGTCAGCAGTGTTGAAGATGTATTTCACAGCAGCCAGCAGCTCCTCGCGCGAAACCTTTCCATCGCCATTTGTGTCAAGATCTGTAAAATGGCGATAGATCAGACCCGCGAAGGCCGCGCCTTCCCGGACATCACCGGTGGCTTTGAGTTCTTCCGCAGTGATGATGCCGTCATGGTTGCGATCATAAATTGCGAACGCCCGGTTGGCGTCATTCAGCATTGTCTCGAGTGTAATTACCTCCTCTTTATTGGCAAGTTCAGCCCCGTGAATTTGCAACCAAGGCTTCCGTTGGTCGCTGTCAGATGCCGGCAGCGAACGCGCTTGGCTCGTATAAACAACCTTGAATTCAGCACTTCCAAGAATCAAACCATTCATCGCAGTGAGCAGAACTTCCCGACTAACCTCCACCGGTGGCACGTTAATCTTTGGCAATGCAGACAGTGCGTAAACGGTGTAAATGTACGTCTTAGGTAGCGGTGCCTTCGAATGCGGTGGCGCGTATTCCGCTCGATGATTAATACTATTACTGCCGAGCGTGCCAACACCTTTCACATTCTTGGGAAGACCGGTGACATCCGCCGGAATGTTATAGAGAATCCAATACCACTTAGTTTTCCCATCGGGATCAATGTGGTGCATAATCAAGGCGTAGCTCGTCGTTCCCTCCGGCGCACCGCTCCATTCCAGTGGCAGCGTCGCGCTCTCACCATCACCGGTAAATTCTTGTGGGAGCTTCCCGCCATCGACAACGGCCGGACTGTGTAGAACAAAGGTTTTGCCGACAGCGTTCCTAGCAACAGCGAGAGCCATTGCTAGGAACAGCCAGCGAGCAACATTCTTGAATCGGTAATTCACGATTTCGGCGCACGGAACAGGAAATCGGTATTCTCAATCTTGGGCGCGTCAATCGGATCAGAATAGAGAAATGGACCGCGCGGATCCGCTGGATTGATTGTGCGCAGCTTGGCTAACTTTTCTTTTTGTTGTGCCGTCAATGTCTGGCCGACTTTTGCGAAAGCCGTCGCGTAGAAGTAGGCTAATTCACCGTCCAACTCGCCGTAGCGTTTGGACAATGCTAAAATCTTCGCCTTGTCCACGGTTTCACCCTTCTGGAAATGCCGGAGTTCCATCGCAATCGCTCGGCGCGTTTGGACAATTTCACTCAAGTCTTGCCGTTGCAAACCCGGTAAATCCGTGATGTATTTCCGCTGCGGCTCCGTCAATGCAGCCAGAAATGCCTGCCCGCTATCACCGGTCAATGACGTGCTAATCGAATAATCCTGCTTGCCCATCGCCGGTGCGGTCTTCATGCCGAATCCGCCGAAATACATTCCGTGACGTTCTGGACAAAAATAGGTATCCGCCTCAATCGAACCGGCGTACCACGCGAACATCTCACTGGCGTAGGTCATCACCGCCACGTCAACTGCATGCGGCACGCTCCGTTTGTCGAGTTGCTCCGGTACATCCGGCCAAGTTCGCGAATCACCGAACTTTAATTTGGCCAACGCGGCTTTCTGCGAATCGCTCAAGCCATGGATGATATCGCCCATCACCTTGGCGCGTTGGAACGCAATCAAGCCATCGAGCGTGTACAAGTCCGCCGAATATTTTAACACCGCCGCTTTGTCTAAACCGGTGCTACCGGTCGGCAGTTTCCCCTCTAAGTTCTGCCGGAACGCTTGGATTAATGGTAACCGCATTTCCGCGAACCGCCGGATGTCGTTTTCCTGCGCAGTTCCCAGAGCTAACAATTGCGCCTTCTGCTCTGTGGTCAGAATGGCTAGCATATTGTTGGCGATGCGCGTGAGGAAGGAGGTGTTGTGCCCGCCAACCTTGGCGTCAATGTCTCGCATATATTGAAAGCCGAAGTAGTCGGAAACTTTCCCCGGCGGCAGAAACGTATCGAAGCCAAAGTCGCCGGTCAGATAAGCCAAACCATCAAAAGCAATCGTGTGCAACTGCGCATGATCCGAGATTGCCTGTTCCAAAGAATATTTCTTCGCTGGCTCCTGAGCCGGCGTGTTCAAGACCACTACACTGAGCAGCAACATCGAAATCGCTAGATATTTTTTCATAGGTAATTCCTTGCTTTGATTTGACGGAGCTTATTCGCCCACTGGCGGCTGATGATTCGCTTGACCTTCACCACCGGTCGCACCTTGCCGTTGCGGTGGTCGCATCTGTTTCAACTTCTCCATTTGCGCCGGTGTCAGAATCGCTTCAATCTTACCCTTCACTTCCGTTTCTAAATCGGCAATTTGCTTCTGCTGATCAGCGGTCAAATTCAATTGCTCTTGCGCGTGCGGTGGCAAAATGTGCGGCCCACGCCCCGGTCCACCCACCGGTGGTGGATTATTTGTATCCTGTGCGAACCCGCTCACTGTTGCGATTGTAAGTGTCAGTGCGATTACGATTGCTGCTCTTTTCATTGGATTATTCCTTTCGGTTGGTTGCTTTCACTATTTTTCTGACGGTTGTGACCGCTGACTTTCATCGGTATTACTGGGAACACGGTCGCGAGATGTATTGGTTGGTCGGCTTTGTTTTTTTAACTCCCGGAGTTTGATTTGCTGTTCGGTGGTGAGAAGATTCTTCATCCGCACCATCGTACCGAAATGCAATCGCTTCACTTCGCTTTCAATCGCTAGCAGTTTATCCAACTGCGCCACGGCTAGCTTTTCATCCACGCGTTCTTGTTTGAGCAATCCATCCAACGCTTCGCTCTCCGCGCTTTGCTGCCATTGTAAGTCGGTGAACTTCGCCATCGTTTTTTGCATTTCTTCGCGAATCGCCGTCTGCTGTTCGGTTGTGAGATTGAGCGCCTTCTGATTTTGCATGATTAGCTCCGGTGGAAAGAAATTTTCCGCCATCAAATCCGGTGCGCCGCGCCGTTGACCGCTACTCGGACCACCCGGCCCCGGTTGCTGCGCCCAACTCGCCACGCTGGCCGCCGCTAGCAAACAGGTAAATACATAAGTTTTGATGTTCATAGGTTCCTCAGTTGGTTGGTTTGAATAGAGTTTTCGATCCACGAATCGGTCGGCGTGTTGATGGTGCTCCCCCACGGCGTACTCGACACCGTCAGTAGCTCGTCTGTCGTCGCGCGCCAGTCGGACAGTGCTGTCCATTGCTGTGTGTCTGTCACCGATTGACGCTTCAGCATCAGCATAAAAATCACCGTTACCAATACTGCCGTACCCAGCGCGAATCGCCACCACGGCATCGCAAAAGTTGGCACCGGCGCCCGCGCGACTCGATGGAATACCGGCACGCGTTGCGCATCAGTATTCCGAAGTTCCTGAAAACGTTGCCGGAGTTTATCGTTGTGATTCATTGAATTCCTCCGCGTGTTGCAGCCATTCGCCGAGCCGATGTTTCCCACGTTCGTAATGCGTTCGCGCTGATCCAAGCGAAACGCCCATTACACCGGCGGCCTCTTCAATCGTCAGGTCTTGGTAAAAAACAAGGTGGAGAATTTCTTGCTGCCGTCGCGGAAGTTTGGCTAGTGCCTCTCGAAATAATTTTTCGCGCTCTGTCTGCTCCAGCGCTTCACCGCGCACCGCCGGTTGTAAATCACCATCGCGTTCCTGCCGGTACCCATCCAATCGCGCCCACCGGAGCCAACTGCGTCGCCGCTCATCGGCGGCCGTGTGTCGGATTACCGCAAAGAGCCACGTCTTGAATGTCGCCCGCCCATCGAACCGGGCTCGGCCATCCAAAATTTTCAGATACGCGGTCTGCAAAATGTCCTCAGCTTCCATTGGGTTGCTCGCACAACAACTCAGTGCCCAGCCATAGCTTACCGGATGAAACTGTTCCAATTGCGCCCGCAATTCGGATTCGTCCATCGGTTGGCTCCGCGCCGGTTGTTGTGGTTCATTCACCCGATTAGTCGCTGCCGGAAGAAATTTATATGACACGCTAGTTGCTAATATGCTGCAAATCCACTCCGCCCAGCCACTGGTATCAACCTTGGCAACTCCGCCGGTAGGCAGCGGGCGGAACGCCAGCCAATTGGTGAAATTGCCGGGAGAAAAAATATGAGTCCCGGTAGCCAAGTTGTTCCGCAATTTCTTTGATTGGTAAAGCACTTTCGGCCAACAATGTCCGCGCGGCACTCACCCGGCATTGAAGTGCGTAAGCATGCAAGGAAAGCCCGGTCGCACGCTTGAATTGTCGCCGCAGCACGCTGAGACTCAGACCTAGATTTTTCGCCAATTCCAGATAGTTGAGCGGCGGCTCGTTGGTTGCAGATAACCGCGCGAGCGTAGTTTCCAGCCAGAGCGGCATTTCGGATGGCCGCGTACGACACGCCGCGAGTTCGATTAATAAGCGTTCAAGTGCATTGCGGGCGCGCAATAAATCCCATCGGTCGGCGCTGTGAGCCAGTGCTAAGAGCTTGTCAAACTCGCTCGCACAATTCCAGCCAACCGGAGCTGCTTGGGGTTGCCGGGGAAATAATCCTTCTGCCATCCACCGGCTTACTAGTGGCCCGCAAAACGCGAGATACCGGTGCGTCCAAGAAGCGCGGCCCGGTGCCGCATGAAATTGAATGTGTGGACCAGGATAAGCCGGCCAATAGTAACCAGGCGGAAGTTGATACCGGGTTCCATCGTAAAACAACTCGACCGCACCACCGGTAATCAATTGGATGGTGTAATACCCATCAAAATGCTTGTCCACGCGAGCAGTACACCGCTTGACCAGACAGCCGTGGAGGAAAATAAGGTCGGTTGCCATCGTGGTCAAATAATACAAAAAATCTATCGCAGAGTCCATTTTCAATGGCCGGTCGTTGCGGTAGCTTCTAACCAACAAAGGAAAATTATCTATGTCATCCACACAGACCACAGCGCCAATTGATCCGGTCAAACCACTCACCCTCGCGTCAGGGGAAATCCAATTCTTTCAGAAGTACGGGTTCCTTGTAATCCCAGGGCTTCTCGCGGAGAGTGCAGTGACACCGCTGCATAACGAAGTGATGGAAACCATGCAGTTGATTGGTCTCGCGATGGACAAACTAAAACAAACAACTGAGTATCTCGCCGGCCGGCGCGTGGATGCGCTTGTGAATAGCCCTCGACTTCGGCAGATTGCCACGCAACTACTCGGCGGCCCCTCTTCCTTGTACTTGCCATTCACCGCCGTCAAAGGCACCGGCGGTGGGCGATTCCATTTTCATCAAGATAACCAATACACTCGACTGGACGGCCCTGCACTCAACCTTTGGACCGCCTTGACGCCGATGTCGCCAGAGAATGGTTGCCTTCAAATTGTTCCGGGTTCCCATCTGAATGGAACCCTAGAATCGATTGAATCGGGCGATGGCGACACGCATCGAAAAGTGCCACTTGAACCGGATGATTTCTTACCGGTGCGATTGCACCCCGGCGACTGCGTGGCGTTCACGCGATTGACGGTGCATGGCTCCGGCCCCAACTTGCTCCCCATTCCGCGCGTTGCCTACGCCGTACAGTTCCATCGTGACGACGTGAACTGGTTTGATCGCGAAACTAGCCAGTGGAAATTGCTGAAAAAATTTCCACGCTGCGCGACCGGCCCTGTCCAATCCATCCGCATCCCCACCGGTAAAACGGACGGCCATTGATGAAACCGACCTTTGATGACTGCCTCCGCGACCTCGTCAACCGCTTTGACGAAACTCAGGAACAACAAAACCGGACAGCCTGGCAGGCCTTCCTTGATGGCACGATTGAGACAGATGTTTTCATTCCCCCGGCACGCCGGCCTGCGCCACCGCGAGTCACTTGGCCAACCATCCACATTAACGATGCCCAAGATGACTACGAGTTGATGCTTTGGGATCAATTCCGCACGGTTTCCGATCTGTTGGCAGCGGGTGGCGTAACCCGCCCAGCAGTCCGCTGTAATTACGGCACTGGCATCCTGCCCTCGCTTTTTGGATGCCAGCCCTTTCGCATGCCGCGCGAGACGAATACGCTACCCAGCTCAACGAATCTTGGTTCGCGTGAAAAAGTTCAAGCGGCCATCGCCGCCGGTCCGCCGGATCTACATACAGGAATTGGCAAAAAAGTTTTTCAGTGTGCGGCCCGGTTTCAAGAGGTTTGGAAACGCTACCCGCAACTCGCCAAATACATCACCGCCTATCACCCCGACCTACAAGGGCCACTGGATGCCGCCGAAATCATTAGCGGTAGCGAACTGTATCTCGCGTTCGTTGAAGAACCCGAATTTGTGCGCGCCCTACTAGATATGGTCACCGAGACCTATCGCCGCTTCATGCACGAGTGGAACCGATACCTGCCGCAATCTCCCACTGCCGCTGTCCATTGGGGGTGGATGCAGACCGGCTTGTTGGTACTCCGGAATGATTCGCTCGTGAATATCTCCACCGCCTTTTACGAAGAGTTTGTGCGCCCGTGTGACGAGAAACTGCTAGCCGAGTTCGGCGGTGGCGTGATTCACGCTTGCGGTCGCATGGATCACTGCATTGCTGCGCTGAGTCAAACCCACGGGTTAACCGGTGTAAATCTGACGCAGCCCGAACTCAATCAAATGGAAACCGTCTACCAACATACGATAGATCGCGGAATCAAAATCTTCAGCTTGTCGTGGCCGGCGGTCGTCGCTGCGCGCGTCGCCAATCGCCCGCTACATGGGAGAGTCTACGCCTATCCCGCATAACAGAGAGACAATGCAGACAGATTATTTTTTCTTTTCGCCAAACAAAAACATCTGCGGCGCTTCCCGGGCTTCCATTTTCTTCTTCGTCTTCGCCAGCTTCGGTTTGCCCTCAGCAGAAAGTTCGTGTTCTTCCAAATTACCTAGCACTTCTTTGGCGCGTGTAATCACTTCCTTTGGCAACCCTGCCAGCCGACCGACTTGGATGCCGTAACTCTTGTCAGTACCGCCGGGAAGAATCTTGTGAAGAAAAATCACTTGGTCATTCCATTCACGGACGGCGACATTATGATTCTTCACTCCCGGCAATGTCACCGCCAGCTTGGTCAATTCATGGTAATGCGTCGCGAACAGTGTCTTCGCGCCGACCACATTGTGCAAATGCTCCGCCACCGCCCACGCGATGCTCAACCCGTCAAACGTACTCGTGCCGCGCCCGATTTCATCGAGGATGACGAGGCTCTGACCGGTGGCGTTGTTCAAAATGTTTGCCGTCTCATTCATCTCCACCAAGAACGTACTTTGTCCGCGCGCCAAATCATCCGTCGCGCCGATACGCGTAAAAATCCGGTCCACCAAGCCGATGATCGCGCTCTTCGCCGGAATAAATGAACCGATTTGCGCCAGCAACACCAGCAGCGCGACTTGCCGGATGTAAGTGCTTTTACCGGCCATATTCGGCCCGGTAATAATCAGCACTAGATTCTCCGGCGTGTTCAGCAACGTGTCATTCGCCACGAACCGGTCTTCCACTAAAGTTTGTTCCAATACCGGATGCCGGCCATCGACGATTTCAATCGCACCGGTGGCGTTCACCGCCGGCCGGCAATAATTTTGATGCCGAGCCAACTCCGCAAAACCGGCGAGCACATCGAGCTGCGCAATCGCGCCGGCCGTCTGCTGAATGCTGGCGGATTTTTCAATCACGGTCGCGCGAACTTTCAGGAATAATTCAAATTCGAGCGCCTTGGCTTTTTCGTCGGCACCGAGGATTTTACCCTCCATCTCTTTCAATTCCGGCGTGTAAAACCGTTCACCGGTGGCGACTGTCTGTTTGCGAATGTAATCCGCCGGCACTTTTGCGAGATTGGATTTCGTGACTTCGAGGTAATAACCAAAAACCGAGTTGTACCGGACTTTCAGCGAAGTAATACCGGTGCGTTCAATTTCTTTTTGCTGGAGCGCGGCAATCCAATTCTTCCCGTCCGTCGCTGCTTGCCGGAGTTCATCGAGTTCCGGTGCGTGACCGGCTTTAATCATGCCGCCATCTTTCACCGAGAGCGGCGGCACGGCTTCAATCGCACCTTCAATGTGCGCGACTAACTCCGGTAATTCCGTGATTTGGGAAATCAGATTCGACAACAAACCACCATCGGCGATACCGGCGAGTGTCTGGCGCAATTTCGGCAACGCCGCGAGCGAATCTTTCACTGCCACAAGATCGCGGGCGTTACCGGTGCCGACGCTGAGCCGGGCGAGCGTACGTTCCATGTCGCGTACGGCACCGAGTTGTTCCCGGAATTCTGCCAACGCTTGCGCCGCCTCGCAAAATTTCCCAACCACATCTTGCCGGGCGACGACGCCGGCCACGTCGCGCAATGGATGTGTGAGCCAGTCCCGGAGCAACCGCGCGCCCATTGGCGTGCGCGTCCGGTCGAGACAACCGATGACGGTGTGCCGGCGGTCGGCGCGACTGGATTCGAGGAGTTCAAGGTTCCGTTGCGTCACGGCGTCGAGCACCATAAAATCAGTCACGCGATAAACGCTGAGCCGGTGGATGTGATCAGTTTTGCGTCGGAGCGATTGTTGGAGATAATGCAACGCCGCGCCGGCGGCGCCGACGCCGATAGTCAAGTCGCGCGCGCCGAAACCGTCGAGTGATTGCGTTTTGAAATGATCGCGGAGCGTGAAGAATGCCGTCTCGCGTTCGAATGTCCAGCCGTCATACGGCGCAGCATTCGGAATGAACGCCTTCGCTTCCTCGAACCACTCCGCCGGGACGATAATTTCCGCCGGGCGAACCCGGGTGAGTTCGTTTTGCAATTGTTCAGTGGTGGCGAGTTCGGTCACTTTGAAGTCGCCGGTGGTTAAATCAATTAATGCCAAACCGAAGCCGGGACAGATGGCGGCGATGAAATTATTTTGGTCGGCGTGCAGAATGTGTGTATCGAAATGCGTGCCGGGACTGAGAATTTGCGTGACGCCGCGCTGGACGAGCTTGCCAGGTTGCGCTTCTTCGAGTTGGTCGCAGATGGCAACTTTTTTGCCGTGCCGGAGCAATTTACCGATGTAACCTTCGGCAGCGTGATGGGGGATACCACACATCGGCATGCCGTTGCGGGCGGTGAGTGTGAGGTTGAGCAGGCCGGCGGCAATCTTGGCATCGTCGAAAAACATTTCGTAGAAATCGCCGAGACGGAACAAGAGTAACGCGTCGCTGGGAATTTCGTGTTTGACGCGCCGGTACTGCTGCATCATCGGCGTCAACTGCGTTTCGGGCGCCGTCATCGGAATCCGCTACGCCGGGAACTCGCGCTCAACTACTTCGAGCAGCGCGTGGAGAATGACCGTGTGTGCCTCTTGAATCCGCGCCGTGTCGCGATGGCCGACGATGATTTCAAAATCCGCAACGCCTTTGGATTTGCCGCCATCTTTGCCGAGCAAGGCGATGGTGACCAAGCCGCGCGACTTAGCGACGGAGAGCGCGCGGAGACAATTCACCGAGTTACCGGAGGTTGTGAAACAGATGAGCACATCGCCGCGCGTGCTGAGGCCTTCGACCTGCCGGGCGAAAACTTCGTCGTAACCAAAATCGTTAGCAATGCAGGTGAGTGCGGTCGGGTCGGCATTCAGACAAACCGCCGGTAGCGACCGCCGATTGCTCCGGTAGCGTCCGATAAATTCTTCAGCCATGTGCAGCGCGTCGGCGCCGCTACCGCCGTTGCCACAGGTGAGAATTTTATTACCGGCGCGCAACGCTTTGACGGTGGCCGCAGCGAGCCGGTCAAACGTGGTTTGTTGCGCCGCCAGCGATTGGACGGCGGCGCACGAATCGGCGATGGCTTGCGGAAGAATGGATTCGCTCACGGTCAACATCATAATCCGACCGGCATATCCGTTCAATGCTGATTTGCCGGTGGTTGAGCTAGACATCATCTCCGCGGTTGGATATTTTGACAGCAAATGAGTCTATTCAAACCGCAGCAGCATTCCGGAAAAGCGACCCGTGAAATCGAAATGCGCGAGATCTTCGGCTTGCTGGCGTTGTTGATTGTTCCGGTGGGGCTGATGGTGCTGGTGATGGCGGTGAAATATCAGGGGTTGCAATCACCGGTGGCATGGGAACACGCGCAGTTGGCGCGAAATATTGCCGCCGGTAAAGGTATCGTCACCGATGTGGTGCGTCCATTTTCACTCTCGATTGCGACGAAGTTTCCCAAGCAACCAGACTTATACAATGAGCTGGGGCATCCGCTGAGCTTGGCGGTTTTCTTCCGGTTCTTTGAATCGTCCGACCGAATCGTGGCGCTGGTTGGAATGGGGTTTTGGGTGCTCACCATCTGGCTGACATTCTTGATTGCCTACCGGTGGTTTGGCGGTGCGGTCGCTTCGCTGGCAACGCTTTTCTACATCTGCAACATCAGCGCAATTGCCGGTGCGGTTAGCGGCTTGCCGCTGCCATTGGTAACGGTCTTTATCTTGTCGGCGTGTTGGGCGGCGGTGCCGAGCCGGCAACTGCGCGAGCCGGTCGCTGGTCAGCAATCCGAATCGGTTATATTGCCCGGCTGGCGGCTTTTGTTGGCGGGCGCGGCTTGTGGGCTGGCGACACTCACAGAATTTACGTTGGTAATTTTTGTGGTGGCGATGAGTTGGTATGTCATGGTAACGCAGCAGAATCGCTGGCGCAGTCTGGGGCTGGTGATTGCCGGGTGGTTGCTGGTACTCGCGCCGTGGGGTTTGCGAAATTTGACGAGTTCGCATTTCAATTCCTTCGGCTTGCACTGGTATGACTTGCTGGAAAACACGAAAAGCTTTCCCGGCGAATCCATCTGGCGCTTGATTACGCCACCGGCGGGACCCGTGCTCCAAGCCTTGCGGCACCCACACGAAATGGTGAACAAGCTTTTTATTTCCAGCACGCGATTCATCCAAGGCGCACCGGGTATGCTGC
>Ga0007854_10000725_pt1 | contig 21225 bp, 19 predicted proteins | sample CryBogCBH12Aug08_FD_60382 | JGI IMG/M metagenome (GOLD analysis project Ga0007854, IMG submission 60382) | Freshwater microbial communities from Crystal Bog, Wisconsin, USA - CBH12Aug08 | ecosystem: Environmental > Aquatic > Freshwater > Lake | place: Crystal Bog, Wisconsin, USA | collected... | reverse complement strand
GATCGCGTGCGGGTGGCCATCAGTGATCAGGGAATGATCGGCGAACCCGAAGTTGATCTCATGCGCACGGTGGCAGGCGCCATTGACAAGCGGGGATGGCACCCCGCGCCGGCGACGAGTCGGGAATTCTCCCGACCCGTCATGGCGCTGGAATGGTGCATCGATACGGAGAATCCTGACGCCATACGAGACTTCTGGCGCGAGGCGCTCAGTTACAGCGTGGCGTCAGACGGCGCTCTGTTCGATCCCGCCGGGCAAGGGCCGTCGGTGTGGTTTCAGGAGATGAACCCCGTGCGCAAGGACCGGAATCGAGTACACGTCGATATTTCGGTCGCACACGACGAAGCTCCGCATCGCATCGCTCGCGTATTGGCGGCGGGAGGAACGCTTGGCCCCACGTCACGAGAGCCCGCATTTAGCGTCTTGATTGATCGCGAAGGAAATGAAGTGTGCGTTTGCACGTGGTCAGGTCGCGACGAATTTGCTGGATGAACCTGTCTCGGCGCCCACGCGTCGTCGTTCATGGTCAAATTCCTCGCGTGGCAACTCGTGAGTTGTTGATCTCAGAAAAGTGATCGATCAGGCTTCGGTACACGCCTATCTCGGAGGCGCGCACGTCCCGCGCTCGTCTAGTTACGTCGACGATAAATGGCAAAGAGCCACGCGAGGCCGATGAAAGCACCAATGATGCCGGCCCCGGCGAGCGCGAGAAAGGTCGTCGATTGAGGAAGCGACGTCGGAACGCCGGCATTAATCACTGGCGTGGACGTCGACCGTGCGACGTTGATGATGTAGGCCGATGACGTCGACGCGTAAGGCCCCGTGACGGCGATGCGGTACGAGAAGCGCCCACTGCGTTGAGCCGAGCCCGTCATCTTGCCGGAGTGTTGATCAATGAAGAGACCTAGAGGAAGCGCTCCTTCGCTAATGCTAAAGACTTGAGGGTTATCCCCCGTCGCGCGCACATGAAAGTAGTAGTTGTCACCCACCGTGGTCATCGGTGGACGTGACGACGTGATATGCGATTCGGTCACCGCACGGTTCTCGAAAGAGATTGCGGGAACGTAATACGGTGAGGCCGTGGGGCTTGTCGCACCCCAACAGGACGGCACGTTCGGTGAGTCCATGCGAAAGATCCCAACTCCTCCCGTTCCGCCGTCGCAGTAGTTAGCAGGGTGTTGGGTGTCCCACCACAATGTGCCCGCCAGAGCGTCTGATCCGACGGTGACGTTGGTGGGGTCGTGACTGAGCGCGACATTGACCGAATCCGCCGGACCAGCGACACCACTGGGATGCAGGCCTTGGTGCATCGTGTCGTAGGAAATGGCGTAGACCACCTGACTCGGAAGAACGAAGTGCATCGGTGCGAGGTTCAAAGAGATGACGACGGCTTGACCACCAGAGCACGTTGCTCCCCAACCGCTACCGGGGAGGCAGTTCGGTGTGGTCGACGGTCGGTAGGGGATGGCCACTGTTTGTGTGATGGAGGCGAGGCTGGACCCGAGTGAATGTTGCGCATTGACGGAATAGAAGGTGATGGTGACGGCCAACGGGAACGTCGCGCCGGGTGTTGTCATGCAGGAGCCCGTTGCCGGAGGACCTTGCGATTCGCACGCCCACGTACTGAATGTCACGCGAGCTGTTTGGACGGGCTGGGTACTGGTGACGGGTGAAATTTCATTTCCGAGATGAGCAAATTCGTAGGCCTCCGCGCCAATGCTCCCGAGATTGTTGGGGAGGGGAGTGACCAAACTGCTGTATGCGGTGGCTCCCGTCGGTATGACGGCGGCATTCGCTGGTGGAGTGATGACCGCGATGCTGGAGAGTGCGACAAGAACGGCACCGGTGAGGATGGAGAACTTTGATGAATGTGACATTGAAGGTCCTAACTCGTGAGGAATATTGGGGTAATTAGTGAGTGTGTGGTTCGGCGATGACGACGACGTTGAAGAGATAGTGGTGAGTCACTTGGTCATACGGTCCACCACAGGTCACCAGGACGAGGCGGTGCGGTCCCGAAGACGAAAAGAGATCGTGCGGAAGATCCGACTTTCGATACGTGAGCAGTTCGGTTGCACGCCACGACGACACGTGCCCGAATCGGTCACTGAGTTCGAGAGGATCTCCGCGACGAATCCACGCGAGGCGCGCCAGTGACCCCGGGCCCTGTTGTCCGAAATTGACGTGTCCGGCGAGCAAGATTGTTCCGGAGCGTGATGAGATCGTGGCACCGCCGTTCCATTGACCGACACGGGCCGCGTTAGAGGGAATCGAAAGACTTCCTCTAACAATGGTGACGTCGTCAACGCCTGCGGCGACGCCGATGGACGGAATCGCCAATTCGCTCGGCATCATGTGGGGCGCCTTGGCCGCATTAACCGAGGTGTCGGCGGTCCGTTGCACCGCGAATGAATGTTCGGGCATCGGTGCCGAAGGAATGTGGCGGGGCCACGAGAAACCAATCACGGCTACGACCATTCCCAGCGCGGTGAGCACCACGGCAGACGCCACGGCACGGTCACGTCGAGGCCGGTCGGCAGTTCGATTCCGTGTCTCTGAACGGATCATTGATTCATCTCTACTTCGATACCAGACCGGCGGTCTGGGCGAAGGAGGCGGGTCCGGGACCCTTCGGTACGTGACGGTACCACGGATTGTGATCGTTACTTTCGCGTCACGGCATCTCCACGCTCAGTGGTAGCGATGTTGATCGTGGTCGTCGGACCCGGGTGAGCGATGTAGGTCGCACATTCTTGCCGTAGTGACAGAACGTGGCAAAAGTGATCGAGTAGGTATCTCGATTGCGTAGGTGAGAACAGCGCGCCTCGGGGCGTACAGGCCTGATGCACCTTACGAACTTCGCCCTCAGGGTGTGATCTTCAGAAGTTGCTCGAGGTAGCTCATGTCGGCTTCGTATACGTGGGCGGACTTGACCGCCATGGTCAGAGCACCGAGAGGCGCCTGAAGTTCATGCGCTACCTCTTCCATCAAGAAGGCCAGTTCAACCAAATTTCCATAACCCTTTGTCCCAAAGTCAATGCTGTGGCACGTCGCGATCAAATGGAGTTTTCCGTGAACGAGGTAAAAGTCCAAGAGACTGACGCACGGGATATAAGTCGAATCAGTAAGTGGTTGCAATGTGGTGATCGTTGCCGAGCGGCAGGTGGGATCACGTCGAAGTCGATTCGCCACCCATGCGAGTTGATCGCGGCCCGATCGTTCATAATCGTAGAGCCGAGTGGCGTAGCTATCGGCGTCACCGAGCTCGACGACGCGTGCGTGGTCGGTAAAATTTGCGTGCATCCACGCTAAACGTTCGGGATCTGCGTGACGAGCAATCAATGGATCTTCTGAGCGAGGGTGTTCAATTCGCAAGGTCGCCTGAAGAAGTTCACGAATTGGACGTTGCTCGTAGCTGCGGGAGTCACCACGTTCAACGATGAGTCGGGCGATGGCTAGCCACGCATCTCCGATGGTGTCGGAAATAACATCTGCATTGCTCGTACTCATCGATACCTTTCCGCGTGCCGAGTAGGGAATAACGGGACTTATCGCCCGAGTCGTTACCGCTTGATGATGTAGCGCCCCTCGGCGTCAATGTGATTGAGGAAGATAGGACGCGACAGCGTGGCGAGAAACTCGTCGACTGCTTGCTTGCAACCGTCGTAGCACCCGTAATCATCAAAGATCACGAACCCACCGTCCACGACGAGGTCAAAGAGTTGTTCGAGGCAAAAGCGTGTTCCGGCGTAGAAATCAGTATCAAGACGCAACACCGCGATCTCGCCGATGCCGCGGCGCACCGTGGGAAGCGTGTCCTGAAACCACCCTTCGTGGATGTGAACGTACTCGTCGATGTATCCCAGGGACTCCACGAGCAGGGTTCGCACGTCCGTTGGCGTGGCGTGACCGCCAAGGGGGGTGTAAAAGCCCGTCATTGGTCGAAGTGATCCATCAAGAGGTCCGGTGAGTCCGGGAGTGGCTCGTGCTTGGGCGACCGCGAGGGGTCCGTCGACAGTTTCATCGGGAACGCACATGTCGTTGAATGAATCGAACAGATGTAGCTCGCGAGGACGTGTCCCGTGTCGCAAGTTGGCGAGCGCGAGCATGCCGCTCGATCCTCCCTTCCACGTCCCGCACTCGACGAATGCGCCGGGAAGGTTGACCTTTTCCGCGAAGGCTGCGATTTGGTACGTGGCGGCGAGACGATGACGGGTGACCATGGTGTGTCGTTCCACTTTGGTCAACGCGGCCTCTATCTCGTCGGCGCCGTCGTACGGTTCAATGGGCGCGTCGCGGTGCGCGACCACGGGCACTTCGACCTCGTGGTCTGGAGCGATGTCCGGGTGCGTCATGGTCTTGTCAATCTACCCAAGCCCCTCGCGCAACTTCCGCCCGACTCGCCGACCCCGTGATCGTTAAACTTCGCATTCCATGGCGTCCCCGCTTCGTATTCCTTTCAATCGGGCGACATTCGTAGGCCGGGAATTTGAACTCCTCGAGCAGGTGCAACGCGGTGGCGAACTCGCGGGTAACGGGGAGATCACGCACCGGGTGGAAGCCCTTCTGTCGGAGGCGCTTGGAAACTTAGAAGTGCTGGTGACGACATCGTGCACGAGCGCACTGGAAGTGGCGGCACTGTCGATGGGATTGACCCCTGGCGACGAGGTCATTGTGCCCAGTTTCACCTTCGTGTCGACCGCCAGTTCGTTCACCGCCCATGGCGCGACACCGATCTTCGCGGACATTCGACCCGACACGCTAAACATTGACGAAAAGCAACTCGCTTCACTGGTGAGCGACACGACGAAGGCCATTGTCGTCACGCACTACGCCGGGGTTGCGTGCGAGATGGATGCGATCATGGCGTTCGCTCGAGAACGCGACATCTTGGTCGTCGAAGATAATGCGCACGGCCTCTTCGGTCGCTACCACGACCAACCACTCGGCGCTATTGCCGACTTTGGCGCATTGAGTTTTCACGCCACGAAGAATTTCAGCAGTGGCCAAGGTGGCGCGTTGGTGGTTCGTCACCCCGATTCGGCGGAACTGGCTCGCATTGCCAGGGAGAACGGTACGAATCGGCCGGCGTTCGACCGAGGCGAGGTCAGCAAATACACGTGGGTCGGTCAGGGGATCAACGCCGTGGCGTCCGAACTGGTGGCCGCGGTCATTTTGGCGCAACTCGAAGAGCGCGAGGCAGTCCAGCGTCGACGTCGAGAACTCTGGCACAGGTACAACACCCAACTCGCGCCGTGGGCGACAACGCACGGCGTCGACCTGCCGACGGTGCCGACGTGGTGCACATCTAGCTTCCACCTCTTTCATTTAGTTCTGCCGAACGAAGAATCGAGGAGTCGATTCATTGCGAAACTCGCCGAGAAGGGAATTCTGGCGGTTTCCCATTACGTCCCCCTGCACGATTCACCGATGGGGCAGGCCTTGGGGGGTCGCGTCGGAAGCTGTCCCGTGAGCGAAGATCGCGCACGACGTCTCGTTCGCCTGCCGCTCTTCTTTGAACTGACGGACAGAGAGCAAGACGACGTGATTGACACCGTGCTCGATTTCCACGAATTCTCGTGAGCACGTCGCCTGCTCCTTGCGTGCGGTTGACGTGGGATTCGGAGTGGTGGGATCGCGAAATCGTGAGGGTGCTGTCGCCGTCGTCGTCAACGACGGACATGAAGGCGCTGGAGGAGTGGTGCACCGTGCATCGGGTGGACCTCGCGATGGCTCTGGTGCCGAGCGACGATACCGACGTCCTCGCGGCGTTCACCGCCTCGGATTTCGTCGTCGTCGACGAACGCGTCACCTTGCGTGCGCCGATTGCCACGCAGCTACTTTCGAGTCACGGGTCGCGTGTGCGGCGAGCGAAGGAAAGCGACCGGGAGCACCTGCGCGCCATCGCGGCGAGAAATCATCGTGACTCGCGTTTCTACGCCGATCCACATTTCCCTCGCGAGCGGAGTGACGAGCTGTACGGACAGTGGATTGAGAACGACCTGCTCGGGCGTGCGGCGACTGTCCTGGTCGCCGAGGTAGACAGCGAACCCGTCGGCTACCTCTCCCTCCACCGCGTCGACGACGCGTCGAAGTTCACCATCAGTCTGATCGGCGTGGCGCCCTCCTTTCAGCGTCGCGGACTCGGACAGGAGCTTGTCGTGGCGGCTCGCGCGTGGTGCGCCGCCGCCGGCGCGGACTCCATGTCCGTGGTCACGCAGGGCACCAATGATCGAGCCCTTTCTTTTTACGAGACCCAAGGATTTCAGGTGGAACAAAGGGAGACCTGGCTCCATCGTTGGTGGTGATCGACGCCGCTACGCGAGGACACGTCATAGCGAACACGAACACTCGCGCACCGAAGTGGGTGTTGTCGACCGGCTACCCGAAGAGCGCGAGCCGCGTACGCCCGAGCTGCTCGATCCCGTCGTCCATGGCGTCGAAGTCTTGATGTTCCGGCACGTCAAGGGTCGCTGGTCGCGTCCAGGCGTCACGAAGTAGTTGGTTCATCTTCGTTGTCCACTTGGCGGGTCGATGAAAGGACAATGTGTCGAGCTGCATGATCCCGCCCTCGCGCCGGGCGAGCAACGGTTGCGTCGCCCATTCCTGAAGTGCGCCGATCCATTCGTCGTCACTTCGGGCTCGGCGCGGCTCGAGTCCCGCGTCATCCAGCGCTAAGGGAGTGATCTCACTCGGGCTCAAGGTCAGGACGGGGAGCCCCCACGACGCCGCCTCCAGTGCGGCGGTGATGGACGAGAAGGGAAAGGAATCAAGAAAGAAGGTAGCGGCGTCGAACGCCGCTTGGTAATCGGTCGTCCGTCCGAGAAGGTGGAGCCGACCGGGGAACTCGGCGGCTAGTTCTCGCCACACGGGCGTCGTGGTGTCCGGACCAATGGCGACGTGATGCAACGTCGTCTCGCGGGACAGCGCACGTCGAAGAAGCCCGACAAAGCGTCCTCCGGTCGAGTCGGTGAACTTATAGGCGTCGGCGAGGCACATCGAGACCGGGGCATCGAGCGGGATCTCCCTCGCTCGCCGAAAGGACTCACCTCGTTCGCCGTCCGGCGTCGGTTCATCGAGTGGGAGGGGCAACAGGGCAGAGATCCCTGGGGTCGTCGAGCGACGCTCTCGAGTAATCGTGATCGCCGACGGTCGAAGGTCAAGTATTTGGTCGGTGGCACCCACACCAATCCAAAAAACGTGGTCAGCGTGATTGACCAAGAGAGTTCGCGAGCGTTTCGGGCACGCCGCGCACGCGGCGACGGCCACGGCGTCGTGGGGATGGATGTTGAGAACAATGACGTCGAAGTCCTGCAGCAGCGTCGCGAGATGTTCCATGCGAGCGAGTCGGGACGCCTCCTCAAGGATGATTACGCGCCCGTCGGCCGCGCCGATCAGCGGTTCGGGGACGGGTGCGTTGACTTGGTTCGTCAACACCACCGTGTGTTCCCGCTCCCTGTCGAGTTGCATCCAACGCCACGTCAGGCGCGTGTGGCCACCGGTGGCGTATGCCTCGGTCAGGACATGAAGGACGCGCGGCTGTACATTCGTCGCTGGAGGCCCGACTCGCGACACGGTGTGACATTCGCCAATATCCCGCAAGATTCGCTCGAAGGTCGCGCTCGCGAATTGGCCGGGGTGGTGATCAAATGACCAGGACGCCCCGCTCTCGATGTGCGTGAGCGCCATCTCGTGATCGCCGGCGACAAATGCCGCTTGTGCGAGTTCTTCGAAGTCACCAAGGCGCATCCGATTCTCCGTCAGTTGCGTCGTCACGTCACGTCCTTTGATGCTGACGCCTCGTCCCGCAGCGTCATCGGAATCTTACGGCGCCAACTCTTGTCGTCCGTCCCATCACGTCCGATTCCGACATCCGCCTACTACGAACTAGATTCCTCGATACTTCATCGACATCCGCGCCAGAAAGAACAATGGACATGAGACTTCGCAACAAGGTTCAACGAACGACGTGGGTGTCGGCTGTAGTGAGCGCCACTATCGCGCTCGGCATCCCCGCGATGACGGCAGGAGCCGTCACGACACCACCGGTCTACGAGCTTTCCGTCTACGCCGGTCACAGCGTCACCTCGGGCTGGCCCGGAAGCCCCTTCTTCGTCACTCCACAGGATGTCGCCATTGACAAGAGCGGGAACATCTACATTGCCGACGGCAACAATGCACAGGTTGAAAAAGTGACACCCCAGGGAGCGTTCTCGGTCATCGCGGGTACGGGTGTTCGGGGCGCCACGGTTGCCGGAACTGCAACCTCAACTGATCTGAAAGATCCGTCCGGTGTCGCAGTCGACTCCGCGGGCGATGTCTTCATTGTGGACCAAAATGAGAGTCAGGTCTACGAAGTCACGCCGAGCGGCAACCTTTCGATCGTCGCCGGCACAGGGAGTACCGGGTCCCCAACGCCGGGTCCCGCGACATCATCAAACTTGTGGGAACCACGCGGTGTCGCCGTTGACTCGCACGGCAACGTGTTCATCGCGGACTCCAACAACAACGTCGTCGAAAAAGTCACGCCTGCGGTGAACCAGACACCGGGAACATTGTCGATTTTCGCGGGCACCGGAAGCATCAACGTTGCGCCAAGTCCCGGTCCGGCGACATCGTCGAATGTTGCGGATCCGATTGAACTCGCCATTGACACGGCCAACAATGTCTATATCGCCGCGACGCTCGACAACGCGATTCTAAAGGTCACGCCGAGCGGGACGCTGTCCATTGTGGCGGGCAATGGAACTCGAGGGGCGCCCAAGAAGGGCGCGGCGACGAGCTCCCCTTTGAACTTGCCGTTCGGCGTCGCGGTTGATGCGACGGGAGCGGTGTATGCGTCCGACTCCGGTGATGGATACATCACCAAGATTGCCGCGGGCGCCATTTCGATCATTGGCGGGAACGGCACACTCGCCGACCCGACACCCGGTCTGGCGACGCAATCAGGATTCAATGACCCTTCAGGTCTCGCCGTTGACTCGCACGGCAACGTGTTTGTCGCGAACGTCCGGACCGATGGAGGTGACTTCGCTGCGGCCGCGAGTGCCATCGATGAACTTTCCGTCCTCTCGCCACCTGCGCCACCGACATCCGTCAGCGCGGCACCCAGCAACGCACAGGCCACGGTGAGTTTTGTGCCTCCCACCTCGACGGGTGGGGGAGCAATTTCGAACTACACCGTGACGGCACACGACCTCACGACTGCTGCTCGAGGGGGACAGACAGCGAGCGGTGTGGCGAGCCCAATGACCGTTCTCCATCTCACCAACGGCGATCGGTACACGTTTACCGTGACGGCGACGAGTCCCGGGGGAACGAGTGTGGCGTCGAACGCGTCGGCAGCCGTGATCCCGTCCACGATTCCCGGCGTACCTTCGTCCCTGTCGGCTCAATCTCGCTACAAAGGCGTGGCTTTGTCCTGGACGGCACCGGCGTCCGACGGGGGTAGTCCAATTTCGAGCTACCAAATCTTCAAAGGTTCTGTCGCGGGAGGTGAATCGACAACACCTGTCGCGGTCGTGAGCGGTTCAGCGACGTCGGCAACAATCACGGGACTCTCGGCGTGGTCGACCTACTTCTTTACGATCAAGGCGGTCAATGTCAATGGAACCTCGGGAGCATCCGGCGAGCGCAGTGCGATGGCTAGCAGCGATCAACTCGCCAGCCCCCAGACGTCTCTTGCAACATTCCAACAACTCTTTTCGCCGAACAACGCGTACTTCGCCGTTCTACAAGGTGACGGGAATTTTGTCGTGAGCAATCTTGCGACCGGCGCTGTGTTGTTTCAGTCCGAAACTATCGGTGCGAAGAAGGGCCATCTATTGACCTTGTCTGCGGGAAAACTCTCACTGCTCAATGCTGCTAATGCCGTGGTGTGGACGCCGAAGGCCGCAAAGGGCAGCGCGGCTGTGTTCCAGCTACTGAACAACGGAAGTCTGGAATTGTTGTCGTCGACCAAGACAGTTCTGTGGACCGGGACCGCGGCGAACCGGGGCGGATGACAAGCTTCTTCGCAGTCTCGTCACTTCAACATTGACGTACAGAAGCCCGGAGGCTTCCGAACGCGCGCCAACGTCTTGTCGGGGGCTCGCGAGACAACGCTGAAACCAGCGATCTTGTCTCGAAGTTTTGTGCATGTTCGTGGCGCGAAGGAACGAGCTTCTCGGACTTGCGAGTGTTGATCCTCCTGGCTGTGTTCCCCGTTGAAATCTTTCAACGGGACCTGAGTCTCGGTCACGCTCTCGTTCTCCTAGATGTTCCACAGATGTCGACGCATAGTGCTGTTGAAGCGCTCAATGAACAGGCTCTGCTCGGCAGGGCTTTGTCGATGACGACGGCGTGGACTCTGGCGCTCACTCCTGCACGTCACGACTGAGTTCGCTTGGCACGAGATCCATGCTCGGCGATATGACCAAGTCAAGTTATCTGGACAGATCACAAATTCAACGAGAACACCACGTCGTCTAAACCGGACATAAAGACTCGTAGGTCCCTATCTCTTCAACGTCGGAGCGGTGTACGTTGAGGGAAGCACTCTGCGGGAAAGGTACGTGATGACGAAACCGTTTCGGGGCCGGATAAACATAGACATTCAAGACTCGGTGCCGGACTGGGAGCCGTTTCGTCAGCCGTTGGCACCCGACGGTGCACCCAGCATCGTCTACATCGTCCTTGATGACGTTGGTTTCTCTGCCATGGAACCATTCGGCGGACTAATTGAGACTCCGAACATCAATCGCATTGCCGCGCAGGGCGCCAAATATACGAACTTTCACACCACGGCCTTGTGTTCTCCAACCCGCTCGTGTCTGTTGACGGGGAGAAATCACACGACGAACGGTATGGCGTGCATTTCCGAAGCATCGTCAGGTTTTCCGAACGCCAATGGGCACGTTCCCTTTGAGTGCGCGACGATCGCGGAACTATTGGGCGACCGCGGCTGGAACACCTACATGGTGGGCAAGTGGCACCTCTGCGCCGAAGACGAAATGAATTTGGCCTCCACTAAGAAACAGTGGCCTCTCGGGCGCGGATTCGAGCGGTTCTACGGTTTCCTAGGCGCCGAAACCAATCAGTGGTACCCGGACCTCGTGTACGACAACCACCCAGTTGATCAGCCGTCACTGCCCGAAGACGGGTATCACTTCAGCACGGACATCACGGACAAGGCCCTTGAATTCATCCGTGACGCGAAGGCCATTGCGCCGGACAAACCGTTCTTTCTCTACTACTCCTTCGGAGCAGCGCACGCCCCCCACCAAGTTCCTAAGGAATGGGCCGACAAGTACGCCGGCAAGTTCGATATGGGATATGAGGCCTATCGAGAGATCGTGTTCGAGCGCCAGCGCCAGATGGGCATCGTGCCCGATGGCGCCGAGCTCTCACCCATTAATCCGTATCTCAACGAAACGAGTGTCGACGGCCTTGGTTGGCCAGAGCTTGACACCGTTCGGCCGTGGGACACCTTGAGTGATGAAGAGAAGAAGCTCTTCGCCCGCATGGCGGAGGTCTACGCGGGTTTCGTGAGTCACGCTGACAATGAGGTCGGTCGCCTCCTCGATTATCTAGAAGAATCGGGACAATTCGACAACACGATCTTTGTCGTTGTGTCCGACAACGGAGCATCCGGAGAAGGTGGACCCAACGGTTCGGTCAACGAGAACAAATTCTTCAACGGCATTCCCGACACGATTGAAGATGCGCTTCCCATGATCGACGCCCTCGGGTCGCCGCTCACCTACAACCACTACCCAACGGGCTGGGCGTGGGCGTTCAATACGCCGTTCAAGATGTGGAAGCGTTACGCCAACTACGAAGGGGGCGTCGCTGATCCCCTGATTGTGACGTGGCCCAGTCGATTCAACGGCCACAACGGTATCCGTCGTCAGTACACACACGCCGTCGACATTGTGCCGACGTTGCTCGACTTGCTCGATATTGAGTTCCCCGACGTCGTCAATGGCCGCACCCAAATACCGGTCGAAGGCATCAGCTTCGCGGTCTCGCTCGACAATGACGCTGCTGAGACCGGCAAGGAGACGCAGTTCTATTCGATGCTGGGTACTCGAGGAATTTGGCATCAGGGCTGGAAAGCGTCGTCGCTCACGCCAGCGGCCCCGAGTGCGTGGGCCAATTTCAATGAGCAGCGCTGGGAGCTCTTCGACACGATTAATGATCCATCCGAGTGCCATGACCTCGCCGACGCGGAGCCCGAGCGGCTGCGAGATCTCATCGCGTTGTGGTGGGCGGAAGCAGGAAAGTACGGCGCACTGCCGCTCGAGTCACGCACCGCGGTAGAGATTTTGACGGCGGAGCGTCCTCAATTGTCGAAGCCTCGGTCGCGGTACGTGTACTACCCGGATTGTGCCGAAATTCCCGAATCAGTGGCGCCGAACATTCGGAACCGCTCGTACACCATTGGTGTCGAAATTGACGTGACGAGTGAAGTAGCCAACGGTGTGTTGTTCGCCCAAGGTTCCATTTTCGGTGGACACGCGCTGTACGTGAAGAATGGCGTTCTCAAGTACGTCTACAACTTCGCGGGGCAAATCGAACAAGTCGTGACGTCCTCGGCGCCTCTACCGATGGGCCATGTTGTGGTGTCGGCGACATTTGATTGCACTGAGGGAACTAGGCCATCGTCGGGGACCTTGAGTCTTCACATTCGCGAAGAGGAAGTTGGTTCCGCGACGATCATCACCCAGCCCGGAAAGTTCTCATTGGCTGGCGAAGGGTTGACCGTTGGTCGCGATAGCGGTGAGCCAGTGACCAATGACTACGAAGGTCACAGCCCATGGCCCTTTACGGGTGGAACGGTCAAGAAAGCTGTGATTGACGTGAGTGGTCAGCCCTTCGTTGATCTCGCACTCGATGCACGGGCGATGTTCGCTCGCGACTAAAGATTTGGGTTGCTTGGCGTGAGCGATGTGGGTCAACAGGACTTACATAAATTGAGTGCCCGGGTTGGGGCATCCCTCCTTCTGTTGAGTTTCTCGGCATGCATCGTCATCTCAATGTTTGACGTTTCAGCGAATTGGCACTACAAAGTGCGAGTAGAACATCGTGCATCGATCTGCAACTTGGATGGGCCCAGCGTTTTTCTTCTGATCTGACCCAGTTCTTGACGGGGTTCGATATCCGTAAGAAGCAGTCGTCCTTCAGGGGGGTGAGTTCACAGATTGTTGACCCCCCTGCCACACCGTCCATTCCACTGGGAGCCCGGCAGTGTGGCTTTCTGGGACAACCGGATCGGGTCCCACCTCGGGCCACAAGACATCGACCATCTCGATGTCGAGCGGGCGCTTCACCGAGTGAACCGATAAGCCCATTCGGAAATGGTTCAGATGCCGTCCTAGGGTGGAGCTAGTGAACAACACCCCTTTCGACGCCATTGGTGGTTCTGAGGTCCTCTTGGCCTTGGCGTCCGCTTGGCATCGTCGTTGCCTCGCAGATCCGATGTTGAGCCATGCCTTTCACGGCGGCGTCCATCCTCTACACACCGAACGCCTCGCCGCTTATTGGTCCGAACAGCTCGGCGGGCCGAAGGCCGCCGAAGGAAAGACCGGCACGTACACGGAGGTCATCCGCCAACATTCTGGCAATGGTCCTCACCCCCAAATGGATGGCCACGCCGTGGCGGCCTTCGTTGCCTCACTCGACGAGATCGGTGTTGCCCCCGCGAGTGAACTCGGACTCAACCTCATTGCTTGGTTCACCTGGGCTACGGCTCTGCTCAATCACGGCTGGACAGAGCCATCCTTGGTGCCCGACGACCTGACCCTTCCGATCTGGAGCTTCGATGGCACCGAGGGCTGGTAGGGCCGGCGGCCTCGCTTGAGTTCAGATTTACAACACGACGACGGGTGCGTTCACCAGTGCTGACCTCCTTCACGGCGGCAATGACGGCTCCTACAACTTCGTCACTCTTGATGGCAAGGGAAGTCCTGCTCGAAGTGGTCGCTGAACAACTCGGCCACGCCTCTATCCGGGTCACCAAGGATGTCTGAAGTGGAGAAAATTTTATCCTCTCGACCCCAAAGGTGCAGTTGACAATCTGGGAATTGGCCGTACAATGGCCGTACATCATGAGGGAGTTCATATGGCAACCACGACTCGGAAGCGGGACCAGCGCCTTGAGGTTCGCACCACCGTCGAGGAGCGAGATTTGATCAACGAGGCCGTCGAATCGGTCGGCACCGACCTCACGTCGTTCGCCCTCAGCAGCTTGCTCGAGGCCTCGCGTCGCGTCCTCGCTGATCGCAGTGCGTTCGCCCTCAGCGGTGAGCAAGCTGCTGAGTGGGACCGGATCAACGAGATGCCGGCGCGAGAACTGCCTGGTCTCCTCAGGCTCATGGAACGCACCAGTCCTTTCACTTCGTAATAGTGAGTTACTTCGCACCTCGCCCCCTAGCCGGCAGCGACGATGTCGAGAGTTTCCAGTGCCGATCGAACGAGCAGACCTCATGGTTGGTTCGCCACGCGAAGCAGTCCGTCGCGTCGAACTCGACGAAGGTTTTTGTGGTCACCCAAGAAGATGATCAGCGGGTCGTCGCGTACTACGCCTGGACGATGGCGCAACTGCAGTTGGCAGATTCACCGCCACGTTTAGCGAAGGGGGCCGGACGGTATCCCCAGCCAGTTGCGTTGCTGGCGCGACTCGGTGTCGATGAACACCACGAAGGTCGCGGTCTTGGCGCAGCGTTACTCGCTGACGTCATCTCACGTCTCCTCCTCGTTGGCGAAGAGATTGGATGTCGAGGACTTCTGTTGCATGCGGAGAGTGACGAAGCGAGGAACTTCTACCTCCACCTCATCCCCGAACTCCAGGCGAGTCCCACGGATCGCCTTCACCTAGTGCTGTTGCAGAAAGACGCGGTGAGGACAATTCGTCGCGGCTCGTGACGGCGTGCGCACCACTACACCAACGGTGGATCCCCTTGAGCCAAAGTTCGACGACGGTACGAGCACGCGTGTAATGCCGGCGGACCCATTCGCAAAATTGGTTGCCTCAAAGCTTTGATCAGGGATTTTGTGGGCCGCCCTGGTCTCGATTCCGGCACCTTGGGAGGAGATAAATACCGTCCATCACTGTCCATCGATCTTCATTTATCCTGGTCAGAGGTCCCCGATATTCCGGACATGTCCACCAATGTCCCGCTGATTCTGCTCCATAGGCTGTCAACTTGGCTGTCGCGTCAGGAACTTGAAGTTGTCGCAGATGCATGACAAGGAATCTGCCCGAATCTTCCTGTCATCACCATGTCGCAGCGACCTGTGCTCAAGGGATGCCCCCCTGCCCAAAAGGTCTCGATCTTGTCAAATTTCCAGCTGCTACTAAGGCATCTACGCTGGGTATTCACAACTCAACAAGAGCAACGTCGTTTCTGGTGGATTTGCAACTCGTTTTTTGAGAATCCTGAGTAAGGTGAACGAAGTGAAAAAGTCTAGTTTGCGACATCTAATCGTGATTGGGCTCGGCTTAGTAATTATTTTGGCGACTATGACCGTAATGATAGAAAGTCCCTGGCAGAGTAACGAGTCAATAGCGGCGCGTAGCGTCGATTGTTGGCGTTTGTGGACGGGTGCCACCGAAAGTAATGGTCCATTTCACCTTCGCCCGACTCCAGCCGTCATCAAAATGGAGCATTCACGACAGTTTCGCGAGTATGGGAATGCATTTCGAGCCGTTCAATATCTCTCGGAGCACCCTCCGAAGTATCCTGCTTCAAAACAGGGAATTGTTTGGCAAGACAAATACTCAATTTTATGGCAAAATGAAAAGGACCGTTGCCAAGCTTTACTTCAAGTTGCCGATACGCTTTCAGTTCATTCTCCGGTGCATTGAAGACTGCGCTTTCTTCTCTGGAGGAGTTACTACCCAGTCGAATTTCAACGCCTGGTCCGGCCAATCTTCGTGTCATTCGCAGTAGCGAGAAGGATAATCATGAATGAAGCGCCAAGATGCGAGGGGAACGCGGAGAACCTGCCGCTGGCTACTTACCGGCATGTCGCGTGAAACGATCTTGAAGCTTGTGTCGAGTCGAACATTGCGTGTGATGCTTATTGTGTGCGTCGTCGCCTTGATCACGCTTGAAGCATCGCTGTGGATGCATTTCGACTCGAAGTCTCGAAGCTCGCGCGGGGAACTCTCAATGGAGCACGCCTTCTCAACTAAAGATTTGTTTAGAAATCCTTTTATAGATACGGCTCACAGCGTGAAGTCGGGGCAGACCCCTCAAACCTATACGGCCAGTGTGGGCGCAATCTTTCAATTTTCTTATACATGGGGCGGCAATTTAGACTATGGGCAGACTTTTACACCAGGAAGTTTGGGCGCCGTCTACTGGTTCTGGGGAAATCACGGCGCCGCCACGAGCAACAATCAAGGGAAAAATACTGTGTATTACTCGGGCCCTGCGACTCAAACACCATCCCCGACGTCCGCAATCGTTCTATAGAAGTGAGAAAAACTCGTCGAAATTTACTTGGTGTATTTACCCTTGTACTAGCCCTCGCTGCTGGGTTGATGATCATTGATGCGAGTAGCACACCGAGCGAGCGTTATGTGTCAACTAACGACGGGCTCGGGACTCCACCAGCTCCAGGGGTTACATTTGGAATGGCTGGATATAACCACCGAGGCCTTGATCTATGGCTACCTGTACCACTCTTGTACAACTTAACGAATGACTCGATCAAGATCACCAAGGTTCAAATTCTGGGAGAAGTAGGCAAGTTTCCTACTTTGGCAACCCAGTTTTTAACGTGGCCCACTATGCGTGCCATTCCAGGCCCTTTTGTTGTCAATGACCCCGCGGCATGGCTGGGGCCTACAGCTCATCGGCTGGCAACGTGTGTGCTCCCAGGTAAGAAAACTCGTGGTCCGGACGCCGCGGTCTGGGATGTGAAAGATGTGTGGCGCGTAGGTAGGCAAGCTCCATGTTGGCTAATGGCTGGGGTGGTTCAAGACAAATCAGGCATATTTAAAACTCCAGGATTTCAGATAACATATGAATCAAAGGGACACTCGTACTCCGAGTTCATACCACAGAATGTTGTTGATAGAGTTAAGCCGTGAATCACCCCGGGTTTTGGGGTCTGGTCACAGGCCGCTCTGTTCGACGCGAATGTCCATACACGTCCAGGCGAAACTGCTCCATTGGCTACACAATTGGCTACATTTCAGCCCAAAGAGACATCCTCCAAGGCTGTGATCAGGGATTTTGTGGGCCGCCCGGGTCTCGATCCCGGCACCTTGGGATTAAAAGTCCCCTGCTCTTCCCGATGAGCTAGCGGCCCGGTGCATGGAGATTTGCATTGGAAAATGCTCGCCTTCCAAGTTTCACAGGCTAGTGCACGGGAAACCTTGCAATCTTGCAGTTCCGTGCGCCGACGGAGCACCCATTTTAGTTCATCATGACGGGAAGACCGCATTAGAAGTTCGGTGACGGAGACCCAGAGATGCTCTCGTTCGAATCAACCCGACATGTCCCTTGCGTACGTCTCGGAGGTGGAGAGAGGCAGGAAGTTGTCAGCCCTCAAGCTCCTCTACCGCCTAGCTGGGCGTTAGGACTTTCGGAGCCGAATGTCCTTCGCGGGGTAGAGCTCTAAGACCGAGCGAAGGTAGCCAGGCGCCAAACACGCGGTTATGGTCCCGGCGTCAAGAGTTGACGGGATGTGTTGTCGAACGGGATCGGTGTCACAGCATGAGGGGCGATCCAACACTTCTGCTACCAACTACTACCGGCAAGGCGTCTGGGAAATTCGATGTCGAAAGGGAGACGTGCACGCTTTCCGAATAGCGGCTTCAGAAGTGGATCTCTCGATGAGATCGCGATGTCGGCGTCGGCTAGTGGCAAGAGATTGAAGTGTCGCCAGCCTTGAAGAATTGCCAATAGTGCCCCGGTTCCACAAGAACGGCACTAGCGGCTCCGGAGTCGTCAAGGTGGTTCGAATCAACGACAACTGAGCCCGAACCGAAACCAGTCACATTCACGAGACAAGTGGTGGTGAAGGGGAGGGAACCTGTCGTGGCAATCTCAAAATGAACATCGACTGTTGTTCGTCCAGCCGGGATATCGCCGGTCGTAATGTAAGTGATGTGCGTCGTGTAGTGGGACCGACTAGTTCCAATAAGCAGAAACGCGTTGAGAGCCCCACTTAAAACAAGAACTGTGACCAGTACGGCTACGAGGCGGTTGTGATTTCGAGATCTTGCTTGCAAGACTGATGGCCCCTCACCGTTGATCGTCACTGTACGAGAGTACGTCACTATGAAGTTCAGAATGAGAGAGCTCCGATGTGTGCCCCCCCTCGAGGCAGTGGGTACGCCCCCGGTATTACAGAGCCCACAAACTGCAACGGTCTAGCGGCGAGAAGATCACGGCCGAAGAAGAGTGATCAGCAGCCCCGGAGAATGTTGGTGTAGAAGGGGCGTAGTGAACCCCCGAGCACTATCTGATGATTGAAGTAAATAGTCGCGTCGGTTTTCGCATGGACACTTGCCCGGCGCGATTCTGTTCCAGTTTCAGCCAGAAGTCGTTCCACTCGGTGCGCGATCGCTCAGTGAAGCAGCCATTTCGCCATCCGCCAGCGGCCCGGTGCATGGAGGTGTGCATTGACCAATGCTCGTCTTCCAAGTTGCGCCGGTTAATGCACGGCAAACCTTCGATTCTCTTTTCCATGTAACGCAGTAGTGCGCTCTTTGGTTCGTCATGGCATTAGGACCGAATGAAAAGTTGGGTGGCAGACGCCCCGAGATGCTCTCGCTCGAATCAACTCGCCAGTTCAGGTCCATGTGGCGTGTCATTTCGTTGGTCTCGGGGGCGGAGTTCGGGCGGAAAATGTCTTCGCTGGAGTTCCTCGATCGGCTACTCGGGGCGTTAGGAATTTAGGTAGTGGATGTATTTGATGGAGTGGAACCGCATGACCGTGTGATCGTCGCTGCGTGCCTGACTAGCGGTTCTGACCCTTGCGTTAAGGGTTTAGGTCTCGTCGAGCGGGGCTGGGGTTCAAGACTGAGGGGCGCTTCGACCGTTCAGCTACCAGGCATTTGTTACTAGAGCCTGGCGATACGTGATACTTGGTGCACGATGTTCAGGAGCGCGCAGAGTCCAAAGCATCCAAGAATCTCTTGTTCACCTTTCGTGCCCTTCGCATACGCGCGAAGTTGGCGAGGCTATAACCCTGCCAAGACTCACCGAATAGGTGAACAGGCTGGACGTACCACGAACCTTTACCTTCTACGTCAAGCCGAAATCCAAGACCGAGATACTCAGCGACATGCGTCGCCGCGGTTACTTTTGGCGACGCATGGACGATGACGGTCCCATCCTCTGCCGTGAGCGTGACTTGATCTGCGTCAACGTGAATCGATCCACTCTTCGTGACTTCATTCTGGTATGACTTTCCGGTTCCGATCCAGGCCAAGCGATCGACGTCGAATGGCAAGAGCGGACCTTCAAATCTCGCTAGTGTCTTCAAGCTCTTCCATCGATCGCCAATGGACAAACCTCCCATTTGCGGATCTGGAGTGAACTCTATGGATCCACTGAAAGTGAAAGGTCCAATTTTCTTCACATTTTCGAGTCTACGAGTTCTCCGGAGCGATCCATTGAACAATTCATTGGCGAGATTCGCCAAGCGATTTTGTGTCAGTTAGCGAGGCAAAATCATGACTAGGAGAGCTCTGGTGACGACGGGTCGACGTGAGCCCCCGAGCAGTATCCAACCATTCAAGAAGAATGTCGCAGCAGTTTTCTCATAGACATCGGCCCGGCCCGTATCCGTTCCATCTGCAGGTAGAAGTCGTTCCACTTGGTTCGTGAGCATCCAGTGGGGCAGCCATTGCGCCATACGCCAGCGGCCCGGCGCGTGGAGATGTTCGTTGCGGAACGCTCAGTCTCCAAGCGGCACAGGTTGGCCCAAGAGATTCGGGGTTTCCCATCTACATCGAAGTTGTCGAGACGTTGTCCTCGGGCCGGCTAAATGAAAAAGTGACCCTCTCAGCGATCGATTGGACCGATGCTGCCAAGCTGTTCGACGACGGTGTTCGAGAGCATTGTCGATACAAATGAAGGGGGAGTACCGGCAGGCGAGGTGTTCGTGTTGTTGTCGGGACGGAGATCCTTCTCGAGGGCTCCACGCTCGTTGGGATCCTTCTGTTCCTCTTCCCACTCGTCGGCGTACGCCGCGTCGTCGGGTCCTTCGTAGCGCTGGGCATTACCCACCTTGTTGTGAGCGCCACAGCGAGTGCATTCAAGATTTGGCTGATGGAGAAGGGAGCCCTTGTTCTCGTGAACTCGCGGTAAATGCGACGAGAGAGGCTCAAATGACTTTCCTCCGCACTTCCAACACCGCGTGCGGTTGAGTGAATCGAGGCGGATGTCCTTCATGATGTGAGGATATGCCGTTGCGCGGTGTCGTGCCGGGAACCAGGAGTCGCCGAAAAATAGGGAGTTCGGACTTCGCTAACCTGCTGTCGTGAGTGAAATTTCGAACGAAACAGTTGCCTACATTGAGCGCACACTCTCGGACGTGGATCACGCTTTGGAGCGTTTGCGCGAAGGTTCGTATCGTTCATGCGAGACGTGTGGCACGGAAATCGACGCCGCACTACTGACGTCAGACCCCGTGCGCACCAGTTGCGCCGCCCACCCACGTTTGAACGAAGTCGAGATTTCCTAAAGGTCGCTGCGAAATGACGAATGCCCGGTGCCTTGGCACCGGGCATTCGTCATTGGTGCGAGTAGTTACTTCTTGGTGGCCCAGAAGATCTCGGCGATGGCGTCAATTTCGCTCACCAAACGGTCAGCGACGGCAACGTCGTTCGTCTTCTTCGCTTCACCAGCCGACTTGGTGGCCTTCCAAAAGAGGTCGTGAAGGTCGGGGTGCGCGGCGAGGTGCTCGGGCTTGAAGTAGTCCGTCCACAGAACCCACAGGTGGTGCTTGACGAGGTCGGCGCGCTCTTCCTTGATGACGGTCGCGCGAACCTTGAAGTCGGAGTCACTCGACGCCGCGTACTTTTCCATGCATGCCTTGACCGACTGGGCTTCAATCTTCGCCTGGGCCGGGTCGTAGACACCACACGGGAGGTCGCAGTGCGCGTGAACAGTCAGGGCCGGGGCGTTCGTCGCCAGGAGCGACGCAACTCGGAAACGGAAACTCATTGGTTCACCTTTCGAAATGGGTACGCCCCCGACACACGCGAGGGCGGGATGACTC
>Ga0007854_10000724_pt1 | contig 21226 bp, 8 predicted proteins | sample CryBogCBH12Aug08_FD_60382 | JGI IMG/M metagenome (GOLD analysis project Ga0007854, IMG submission 60382) | Freshwater microbial communities from Crystal Bog, Wisconsin, USA - CBH12Aug08 | ecosystem: Environmental > Aquatic > Freshwater > Lake | place: Crystal Bog, Wisconsin, USA | collected... | reverse complement strand
CAAATCCGGCGCCGGTTCTTGGACTTTATCCGGAGCTAACAGTTATAGCGGCGCAACGACACTTTCCGCTGGCACGTTAGCCTTGACCGGCAGTGGCACGCTGGGCAATGGCAGTTCCGCGCTGACGGTTGGCGGCGGCACGCTTGATTTGGGCGGGTTGACCACGCCAGCCGTGGGCGCAGTGAGTCTGACCGGAGCCGGCACCATCCAGAACGGCAGCCTGACCGGAACTTCTTATTCAGACACCCACAGCACCGGCACGGCGACAATCAGCGCGGGACTGCTCGGCAGCGGCGGCTTGAACGTGAGCGGCGGCGGCACATTGGCGCTTTCCGGCCCCAATGCCTTCAGCGGCGCCTTGGTCATTACCAACGGCACCGTCAATCTGCTGAACAATCAAAGCGGCGTCACCGGTGGCTTTCTGGTCAGCACCAACAGCTCCTATGGCTGTGCTCTGAATATCGGCAGCGCCACGCAGACGGCTTCCACCGTTGCAACTGTTGCCTCGGGCCAGATGGTTCAAGTTGGCAATGCAGCCGGTGGCGGCACTGGCTATAGCACCATTAGCGTCAACGGCGCGGGCAGCTTTGCCACCACCGTCACCAATAACGGCACATTGTGGTGCGGGCGCGATTCCGGGTTCACCATTGCTGCTAATGGCAACTGGTTTCAATTCGGGGACATGATGATCCAAGAGATTGGCGGGTATGTGGCCAATTACACTATCTCGTCCGGTGGCACGTTTACTTATGCCGGAGTGAATCCCATCAATGCGACGGTGACTGGTTCGGCCAACGATAACATGTCTATTTCTGGCACGTTCACCACCGGACAAGGGTTTAATTTCAACAACAACGGCACGGGATATCCTGCCCTCACACTGAACTCGGGCGGCACGCTGGCGCTTTCCGCCAATATCCCCTTGCTGATTACCAACACTGGAACTGGCGCGGCGGGGCAATTGCTGCTGGGCACGGGCGGCGGTGTAATTAACACCGCTGGCTTCAACACCGCGATAAGCCTTGGGATAGGGAATGCCTCCGGTCAGACCGGTGCGCTGAACAAGTCCGGCTTGGGCACACTCACGCTTTCCGGCACGAATACATACACGGGAGCCACCACCGTCAGCGCCGGAACCCTGACCATTGACACGACCGGTGTCATCGGCGGTGGTGCCAGCGGATCGGTCATCACGGTCAACGGCGGCACGCTTACGGATAACAGCGCGGTTACCACCTCGGGCGGCATCGCCGGCACCTCCAGCCTGACCATCAGCAGCGGCGCGGCAATTCTAAATACTGCCAACAATTACTCTGGTGCTACGTCTGTTACCGGCACGCTTCTGGCCGCCGATCCCAACGCCTTCAAAAACTCGGCGATGACTTTGAATAACGGGGCCACGCTCCAACTCCGCAATAACTCGGCCAACGCGTTTAATTCCTCCGGTGCTGTGCTGGATTCAGGGGTGCCCAACGCGAGTATCAACATTGACGTGAACAATAACGGCTCAGGCACTGCCAATACGCTGACTCTGGCCAATGGCTTCAGCTCTACTCAACCGGTCTCTGGCAATACTGCGGCCACCTATACCACCACCATTAATATAACTGGTGGCAATGGCTATTCGCTGGTATTACCGGCGGTGACATATAGTTGCGCGGCTTCTTACGGTTCGGGCGGAACAAGGGCGTATGTAGCGTATTTTAGCCCCACTTCGGCCAATGTATCATTGGGAAATGTATCACTTAATGGAACAGGTTCTAGGATTGGGCTTTCTCTTACATTGGGTGGCACCTCGGTAGGAAATCTTGTGACTGGTGCAATTTCATCAAGCGCTGGTCAGAATAGGTCCGTCACCAAAAATGGAACCGGAACTTGGACGCTTGCGGGCACGAACACCTATACTGGCGCCACCACGATCAGCGCCGGCACGCTGGCCTTGAGTGGCAGCGGTTTGCTGGCTTCACCGACTATCGCCGTTGCGGGCGGCGCGACGTTTGATGTCTCAGGCTTGTCATCGGCATTCACGCTTGGTTCTACGCAAACCTTAAGCGACAGCAACCCGTCGGCGGTTCTCGCTGGTAATCTTGGCAGCGGATCCGGCACGCTTGCGCTGGCGTTTGCGGCGGGCACGCCGGCGCTTGTTGTCACCAACGGCACGTTGACGCTGTCGGCTTCGACAGTTGTGACTATTACCAATACCGGTTCGACGCTTGCGCCTGGCAGTTACAAAATAATTACCAAAGCCACGGCCGGCAACGTCGGTATGGTGGCGGGCAGTTTGCCTGCTTCCGTGTTTGTCACTGGCGGACAACCGGCGGCCGGCACGCCGACGCTCTCAATCGTGAACGGTGAGCTTTATTTGAACGTCGGCGGCAACTCGGTCTGGAGTTATGGTGGCACAGCATTCACTTACGACGGCACGGCCAAGACGCCGACTATCAGCTTAAGCGGTTCCACCAGTGCAGCGACCACGAATTATATGGGAATCGGTTCCACCAGCTATGGTCCCAGCCAATACGCGCCGACCAATGCGGGCACTTATCTGGTGACCAATGCCGTGGCTGGAGATACTAATTACAACGCCGGTGTTGGTGGCACGAATTTCACCATCAATCAGGCGACGCCGGTGATTCTACTCACGTCCAGCGCCAATCCGGCCGGTTTTCACGACGCCCTGACATTTGTGGCGACCAATTTCCCGACCGATGCCACCAGCAACGTCATATTCTCTGCTAATGGTGTTGTTGTTGGCACGAACAACTTGGCGGCGGGTGGCGCGACCAGCCAGAGCATCACTAATTTACCGCGTGGAATCACAAACATCATCACAGCATTTTACACCGGGGATAACAATTATTTTTCAGTGACAACAAACCTCACACAGGTGGTGACCAACCATCCGCCGACAGCCAATGACAATGCTTATACCCGTGGATCGGTTTACACTTGGCGCATCGCCGTCAGTAATTTGTTGACTAATTCAACTGATGTTGACGGCGATCAATTGACGCTGGCTTCGGTGGCGACCAGCACCAATGGCATCGGGTTGGTGGTCAGCGGAAATCTGTTGCAGTATTACAACACCAATCTGGTCAATGACCAGTTCACTTATTATGTCACCGACGGCTACGGCGGCACCAACAGTGCGACGGTGACATTGACCGTCAACAGTAGCCCGTTGTTTGGGCAGAGCCAGATTGCAAGTATCGTGGCCGGGACAGCGACACTGACTTTTGCCGGCATCCCGAATTACAGTTACAGCATTCTGCGTTCGACGAACGTGGACTTCAGTCCGTATGACCTGATCTGGACGACGAACGCGCCAGCCAATGGGTTGTTTAATTTCACGGACACCAATGCGCCATCATCGAGCGCTTTCTACCGGCTGCAATACAATCCCTGAAACCAGAGCTTCGTGACGAGTATGGGTTCTCGTCACTAAGACCGGACGTGGGTTCCGGTTTGGGGTGGGTGGCGGCGTCTATGGGTTGGCGTCGCCACCCGAATTAACCAACGAAGAAAAATGAACAAGAATTTCACAGTATTGGAGCAAGCTGATAAAGCCTGGCAAAAGACTAATCTTGATATCAACCCTTCAGGCGTGGAAACCGCTCAACTGCGACTCTGGCTGGTTGATGATAACGACCGTCATCGCCAACTCTTTGCTCGTAAATTTGAACAGAAATTGGGCTTGGCTTGTGTGGGTCAATTTGCTTCGGCGGAAGCGGCAATTCTGGCGCTCCGAAAAGAATTGCCGCCCGAAGTGATTCTGCTGGATGTGGAAATGCCAGAGATGAATGGGGCAACGGCTGTCAAAACGATTAAAGCGCTGTCACCCGGCATCCAAGTATTTATGTTTTCAACTTTCTTTAACGCGAGTCGAGCGGTTGAGGCGCGGAAAGGCGGTGCCAGCGGTTATTTTCGTAAAAGTGATATTGGGCAAGTTATGCAAATGTTGCGGACTTTGCTCCATCCGGTCGTGTCTGATTTTAAACCGGAGTGAATCGGCTGCCTTTGACTGTTGAAAAGTAGTTAAATCGGGTCAAGAAAAGGCCTGTTTTATGGTTGGCAATGACGGTGCGCGGCCATTTTTATGTCGGGTGTGGCATACATAGGTTTCTATGTATGGTCAGATATGGGAAAAACGATATATTTCTTAAATTCACTAAATAAAAAGCGATGCCGGTTTATCTGGCCAACTACTACTTAACAATTCATCGGCTCCAAAATCAACAAAACACTCAACCACAAAAACCATGAAAACAATCCCGTCCAACTCCTGCAAACAATTTATTTTAATGCGTTTCGTCATCATTGTAATGCTGGTTTTGACGATGCCGTTGGTGGCTTCCGCCGCCAGTATCACTTGGGCCGCGCCCGTCACGATCGCCGGCGACACGGATGTCTCCACCAACGGCGGTCTGCTTTATGCTTATGACGAGTCCGGTGCCGCTGCCGTCGTGAACACGGTGTCTTTCGCTGCGGGAAACAGCACCACTGCTCTAGGTGCCAACGTGACTATCAGCGGAATAACTGGCGGCGGCACCTACGGCGGGTTTGGCGCCAGCGGCTCTCCTTGGAGCAGCTTGAGCAGCAGCTACCAGACGGTGCTGACCGGTGCTGCCTACGGTGTAACCACCGCCGGCACCATCACCTTGAACAACCTGATCGTCGGCCACTCGTATCAGGTGCAGGTCTGGGTGGATGACAGCCGCACCTATGGGGCCGGCCGGAATGAAACGAACAGCAGCAGCGGCGGCAACACGGTCGTAATGTCCTACAATAGCACGGGGTTGCAAGGCGGCGTCGGTCAATACGCCATCGGCACGTTCACGGCGAGCGCCGCAACACAGGCTTTCACCCTGCAAGGTAGCGCCGGAGGTTCCACCCAGCTTAATGCCATCCAGTTGCGCGACCTGACGGGCGGGCATTTCAGCGGGGCCTCGGGCACGGTTTGGGATGCGGCGACGACTTCCGACTGGGGCACGACCATTGGCGGGCCTTACAACCAGACTTGGACGGCGGTCGGTGGCGGATCCAGTTTGCAGGCGTTTTTTGAGGGCACGGCCGGCACCGTGAGCGTCAATGGCGCGGTCAGCGCTGCGGGCATGGTTTTCAACACGGATGGCTACACTTTGGGCGGCTCGGGCACGTTGACACTGGGGAATGGACTGATCACCACCGGCTCGGGCAGCGACACCATCGGGACGCTCCTTGCCGGCACGGCGGGTTTGACCAAGTTGGGCCTCGGCACCCTGACGTTGACCAATGCGAATACTTTCACGGGCGGCATCACGGTCAACGCCGGAACACTGGCCGTCCCTGGCAGCACTGCGGGAGGAGCGACCGTCAATACTGGCGGGACCTTGATCATGTCCGGCAGCAACACTCTTACTGGAACCATGACCTGTAACGGCGGTGGCACCGTGCGACTGGTGGCCAACGCGGCGAACACCAGCGGTGGTTATTCAGCGGCTTACAACGCCAACAACGTTAATTTTAACATTCAAAACAACGGCGCGGTGCAGTTGCGTTCGGACAGTGATGTGACCTTTGGCAACATGGCTTCCTTCGGCCCTCAACTGGGCGGCAACGGCGGTTCCGGTGCGGCCTCGTTTGATGTCAATCAGGTCACCGGCGGAAACAACAACCACACCATCTCGATCTACAACAACGGCACCCACACCTATAATACCGTGGTGACGGTCACTGGTGGCAATGGCTACGCCCTCGGCATCGGGTTTATTGACAGTTACAACGCTGGTTTAACCGTGAACACCGTCTCGGCCGACATGAAATTGGGATGGCTTCAGTATTGTAATGCTTTGACGAAGAATGGTGCAGGCACTCTTACTTTGGGCAAGCCTGGTGGGGTGGCTACTGGACAGGCCGGCACCATCACGGTGAACGCGGGGACGCTCAAGGTTGGAGATCCGAGCACTTTCACCGGTGCCATGGCGCTTAATGTGACCAACACCGCCGTCTTCGACCTAAACGGCACCAATGCCACAGTCAGCACGCTTTCTTTGGGCGCGAACACTGCCACGATTACAGACAACAGCTCCGGAGCTGGCACTTCCACCCTGACGCTGGCCAATCAGAGCGCGACGGGTTCGGCGCTCGTCAAAGATGGTGCGACCCGAAAGGTGGCGGTCAATCTGGTCAACGCCGCTTCTGGCGCCACCCCGTTTAATCTCGGTTCCGCCAACACGTTCTCAGGCGGTCTGAACCTGCTCAACAACGCCACTGGCACGCGCTTGAACCTCAATGGGGCGGTCACCACCATAGGTTCGCCGGGCACCATTACCAGCAGCCCGTTTGGCACCGGCCCGATTACCATTGGCAAGGCCACCACGGACAAGGCGGGTATTTTCGCGAGCGCTGCCAATGTGACGCTGGCTAATGCGCTTGTGGTGAACACTACTCTGGGGACAGACGTGAATGGCACTTTCCGGGTTGACACTACAGGCTTGACACTCGCGGGCACCATCACCGCCAATCTTTCTGATTTGCAGCTCGGCACTTATGCCGGCGGGGCAACGGCCTTCATCACCGGGCAGATCACCGGAAACAGCGGCCTTCATCTCGCCAATGCCTACTACGGTGGTTACCGAAACCAGACATTGACCTCGACCTTGAGCAACCTCACGGCGAACGCGAACAACTACGCGGGCACGACCACGATTGATGCCTATCAAGTTCTGGTTCTGGGCGCGGCCAATCAGATTCCCGACGGTTCCAGTGCGGGCAACGTGACCGACAACGGCACGCTCAATCTGGGTGGGTTCAATGAAACCATCAATGGTTTGAACGGCTCCGGCACGGTGGATGGCGTCAGCGGCACGCCCACCTTCATGGTGGGGAATAACAATGCCACCGCCAGCTTTGGCGGCGTCATTCAAAACACTGCCGGCACGCTGACGCTCTCCAAGATCGGCACCGGCACGCAGACCCTCTCCGGCCCTAACACCTACAGCGGGGCGACCACCATCAACGCGGGCATGTTGCAAGGCGTGGTGGGCGGTTATTGCGCCAACAGCGCCGTGACCGTCGCGGGCACGACCGGCAACACCGCCACGCTGGGCGTGTCCATCACCGACAATAGCATGCAATGGACCTGCTCTAGTTTGACCGTGAACAACGCTGGCGGCGCATCCGGTTTGCAATTCAATTTTGGTGCGGTGACTCCCAGCACGACGACCGCCCCGTTGAATGTCAGTGGCGCGGTCGCCTTCACCACCGCGCCCACCATCACCATCTTTGGCTCCAGTGTTCCGGTGGGCAACTATCCGTTGCTGACCTGGGGTTCCGGGTCCGCTCCGGCTACAAATGGGGTGACGCTCATCTTGCCCCGGGTTTCCGGGAAATTGGCGGTTGTTGGTAACACGCTTTTTCTGGACGTTACCGGCGGCTCGACAGAACCGGTAAGCTGGGCCGGTGGGAACGGCAAATGGGATGTCAACGACCTTACCAACAATATCTGGCAGGACAGCGCCAGTGCCGCGACTTATTATCAGCCGGGTGACACGGTGGTTTTCGACAACACAGTCGGCACCGGCGGCACGGTGACGTTGAACACCAATGTTGCGCCGCTGTCGGTCACGGTCAACAATTCGTCGGCGAGTTATACCATCACGGGCACCGGTGGCATCACGGGGGCCACGGCTCTGACCGAGTCCGGCGGCAACACGCTGACCTTGGGCACGGCCAACACCTTCACCGGACCGACCACGGTTTCTCAAGGCACGCTGGTGCTCACCGGTTCACTCAACAACTCGCCGGTCACCGTAGCCGACACCCTCACCGAAAGTGCAACCGGCGTCATCGCCGGGTCCATCAGTGTGACCAACTCCGGCACGACGACGCTCGCAGGAACCAATACCTATAACGGCGGCACCGTCCTGTCGGCGGGCCAATTGAACATCAACAACGGCGGTTCGGGCCTCGCCAATTCCGCGATTGGCACCGGCCCGTTGACCATTGCCGGCAACAGCACGATTGACAACACCAGCGCCGGGGACGTGACCCTGCAGCCCGTCATTGCCGAGAATTGGGAAGCGGACTTCACCTATGCCGGCAGCGCCCATAATTTGAACCTGGGTGCCGGCGCGGTGGCCTTGGGAAGCGACCGTTATGTGACGGTCTCGGCGAACACCTTGACGGTCAGCGGCCCGATTAACGGGGCACATGCTTTATATAAGGAAGGCCCGGGCAGCTTGACGCTCTCCAACTATAACACCTATAACGGCGGCACCACGGTGGATGGGGGCACCGTGAAGCTCGGCGTGGGCGGCGGCACGGGTTGCATCCGGGGCGCGTTAACCATCAACAACAACGCGACGGTCATTCTGGGACCGGTGGATGCCTTGGGTTACAATGGCAACAGTGTCAGCACGGTCAACATCTACGGCGGCACGCTGACCAATGCTTCCGGCGGCAATGAAGGTTATTCTTGCAGTTACACTCTGAACGCCGGCACCATGAGTTCATCCGGTGGTTCGTATGTGCTGGCCGGCCAAACCATCACCTCAATCGCCAGTGTGAACCCCTCGGTGGTCAGCGCGCCGCTGATTCTGCGCGGCAATCAGCTTACGCTCAACGCGGACGCCGGCGCGACGGCGAGCGGGATTGATCTCCTAGTTTCCGGAAAACTAAGTCCTTACGGCAGTGAGAACGGCGCCTTGATCAATGCGGGACCAGGAACGGTGCAACTGAGCGGCACAAATACTTTCACCGGCCCCACCACCAACTCGGCGGGGACGCTTAACGTGGCCTGCCAGTTCGCCCTGCAAGCGAGCACGCTGACCATGAACGGCGGCAATTTGGTGTTCGATAGTTCGGTCACGAATAACACCTTTACCTTTGGTGGTTTGGCCTCGGCAATCGCAGGTGGCGGAGGCTACGATCTTGCGCTGACCAACAACACCGGATCGCCCGTGGCATTAAGCGTTGGCGGCAACAACGCCAGCACCACTTACGCCGACGTTCTCAGTGATTCCGGGGCGCTCATTAAAATCGGCAGCGGCACGCTGACACTGACCACCAGCGCTAACACCTACAGTGGCGGCACCACCATCAGCAGCGGCGCTCTGGCACTTGGAACCGACTATGGTGCCAATGAAAACGTGGGCTCCTTCGGCTCCGGCAATGTCACGATTACCAACGGCGGCGTTCTTAAATTCGGCGGCACCGGCGGATATCCTGTCGTCTATTACTCTATTCCGAGCGTGAACAATTTCACCATCAATAACGGTCAATTAAATGTGACCGATGGCGGACAGATCATTCTCGGCGCGATGACCGTGAACAGCGGCGGTTTGACGACCTTCACTCATTATATCGGAAAAGACCTCTTCCTGAATGGTGTGGTGGCTGGCTCGGGTCCAATAAATGTGGAGAATTCGCCTTATGCGACCGGCCATCAGGGTTACACCCATTTAGTGAATCCGAGCAATACCTATTCGGGCACGCTTACCATCGTTGACCCCTCCATCGGCAACGGCGGCGCTATCTCGGTGGATGCCAACACAGCACTGGCCAATGCCACGGTGGTTGACAATCATACGCCTGCTAGCGGCAACGGTTATTACAAAGCTCTGGCTTTTGCCAATGGCGTCACCGCGCCGGTCTTTGGCGCGCTGGCCGGCAATGGTGATTTCGCTTTGGTTGATGGCACCAATGCGGCGGTCACCTTGACGGTTGGCGGAAATGGCAGCAACACGGTTTACTCCGGTGTGTTGAGCGGCCTCGGTTCGTTAATCAAGATGGGCAACGGCACCATGACGCTCTCCAACGCGAACACCTACACGGGCAACACCACGGTCAGCGGCGGCACGCTGGAAATCGTCCAACCGGCGATTGCCACAAACTCAACCGTGACCGTGGCCAGTGGAGCCGCGTTGAAGTTGGATTTCGCGGTGACGAATCAGGTGGCTGGTTTCGTGACCAACGGTGTCAGTGCGGCTCCTGGCGTTTACAACAGCGCCACGGTCGCGCCTTACATCACCGGTCCCGGCAGCCTGCTGGTGTCATCAGGCATCGCCACCAATCCGACCAACATCACGTTTAGTGTGACTGGAACGACGCTCAATTTGTCATGGCCGGCGGATCACTTGGGTTGGATGGTCCAATCCAATTCGGTAAATTTGGCAGTGCCAGCCGATTGGCAAGACATTAGCAACACGGTTTCTGGAGTTAGTTACAGCATCACCATAGATGCCTCGCAGACGAACGTGTTTTACCGTTTGCGTTCGCCATAAGGAGACTAATAGATTTGTCGCCGATGGGGTTTGGTGACAGTTGGGTGGGGAGCCGGTTATGGGTTGACCGGCTCTCCTTTTGAGTTTGAGAAATCAGTATGAAAATGAAACAGCAAGCTGCGTCCGGTTTCACCTTAATTGAATTGCTCGTGGTCATCGCCATCATCGCCATCTTGGCGGCGATGCTGCTTCCCGCGCTGTCGAAAGCCAAAAAGAAAGCACAGTTGGCCAACTGCATTTCAAATCTGCGGCAGCTTGGTGTCGCCAATATGCTTTATTTAAGCGATAACAACGACACCTTCCCATTCACAGCGAATGGTTGGCCGCAATTGCCATTTATTGACGTCCTAAAACTAACCGCTGCCTCTATCAGCACCAACAATGGCGCGGCGTTTTATAAATGCCCGGCCGACATGGGTCAGGGTTGGAATTATCAGATCGCGCCGACTCTTGGAATTCCGACCAACCAGCTCCCATTTGCGTGTTCGTATGCATATTATCAGCACTTTTATACCACCGACAATGCTTCCGGCCTTTCGCGTCGCAAGAGCACCGAAGTGCGGTATCCCACGCGCAAAGCCATGCGCGCCTGCTTTGCAAGCCTTCCCGGCACCTATTTTGACGTTGTTTCCGGTGCCACTCGGGCCAATGGAGGTCACGGTCCCAAGGGGATGTCACTGCTCTTTCCAGACGGGCACAGTCAATATGCCTTGTATGTCAATTTGCAGCCCACCTCCGGAACCGGTGTCAGCGCTAGCTACAACTTTGATTGGACCTACCTTCCAGGACCCGGCTTGCAGGGGGCCGATTTGAACCAGTGAGCGCGTCCACACCATTGCCGAATCAGGAAGAGTGCGGGCGAACCGGCTGCCGCCGGTCTCCTGATATTCATTCGACTTTGCCAAATCGAATGACAGTCTACATGTAAAATAAGAAAGACCAATGCTTCTAATGTTGTTATGGAAAAATTGTCAAATCACAAAGCTTTCACCTTGATCGAATTACTGGTGGTCATCGCCATCATCGCCATCTTGGCGGCGATGTTGCTTCCCGCGCTGGCGAAAGCCAAAATTAAGGCGCAGGCGGTCCAGTGTGTGAGTAATCTCAAACAGATTGGCATCGGTATGCACATGTATGTGGATGATTTTGGTGGCAGTTATCCCACACACTCTGGCTGGGCCGATTTGGGAGGCCAAGGACCAACCAACGCTTACGATCCTGGAAACTACGCGAGCGCGGTGAGTGCCACCAATCGCCCATTAAACCGTTACACTAGCAATGCAAAAGTATTTAGTTGTCCTTGCGACAAGGGAGATCCGTTTTTCCCAGTGGGGACGGTGACGAGTTGTTATGACCGGTATGGCACGAGTTATCTGGTAGAGTGGTCTATGGATGCTTATGGCGTCAAGAAAGTCACCGACCAACCTGGAGGAACGCCCATAAAGGAAGGCGAAGTTTCGAGAAAACCTACCACCAAGATTTTGCTGGGCGACTGGTTGTGGCACTTCAATCGCCCCGTGGACTTGCCCCAAGGGGCATGGCATAACAACAAAGGCCAGCGGCGCTTGAATTTCCTGTTTGGTGACTCCCATGTGGAAGCTTCCAAAATGGACTCGACTACCGTGACGGTGAACCAACCGGTGGACATCAATTTCACCTGGTGGTGAAAACATATCGGGAAAAGTCATGCATGAAGACTGACACAGTGCAAATTAAATATGAAACAGTGGGTTCTTGATCTTGTTACCATGTCTGCGCTTGTGGTTTTGCCGGTCAGTCTCTCTGCTGCCAGCATCACTTGGAGCGCGCCGGCGATCATCTCTGGTGATGCGGATGTTTGCACCAATGGCGCAAAGTTTATCGCGTCTTGCTTGGGCTGTGAATTGAGACAAACATAAGCCAACCCCAAACATTTGATTGAATTCTTGGCCATCTATGCGAATTCGCAAAACAGAAAAATTTGTTCTTAATCTCTTGGCGATCACCGGTGTCATGGCATTGGCGTTGCCCATGACGGTCCCGGCGGCCAGCTTGGTCTGGAACAACGGTGTGTCCACTGGGAGTTGGAACACCACCGACGCCAACTGGACTGGGGCCATCTGGAACAACGCCACGCCCGACAGCGCGCTCCTCAATACTGTCGGCGGAATTATCAACCTCTCCGTGCCCATTATTGCGGGGAACGTGACTTTCTCGAACACGCCTTTGGCCTCCGCCAACTTCGCCACCACGATTTTCACCAATAATAGTTTGCAGGCCGGCAGCCTGACGGTTCAGGGCGCTGGCAACAATGGCAGCACCTATTCGAGCAACCCCACACTGACGATTGGGAACCTGGTTTCGATTGCGGGCGATGTGGCGGTGGGCCGGGCCAATCTCACCATCTCTGCCGGCACGTTGACCGCCAATCGGATTGTGGCTGCGGCCGGCAGTTTCGACTGGGCGGATGTGACCATCACGAATGCCACGGTGTGGGTTACCAATGGCGTGGACGGTTCGGTGAATGCTTCTGCTCCCGCCACTTTTCAATTGGATCTGAACGGCGGCACGCTTTATACGCCGTATCTTAAACTCGCTGACCGCGAGGCGGGCGGCAACGCGTGGCTCAACTGGAACGGCGGGACCGTCGTGGCGACGGCCGACACGAACGCGTTTATCACACTTTACGGCGGCAGCCAAAACATCTATGTGGGCAATGGTGGAGCCATTATCAATACCTTCGACGGGAGCAACGCCCACAACATCACCATTGGAGTTATACTTAAGCCAGTAACTTTCAGCACCGGCGGCTTGACCAAGTTGGGGGCTGGTTCACTGACTCTTTCCGGCGCAAATACTTACACGGGAGACACGACCATCAACGCCGGCACACTCTCCCTCTCCGGCACCGGAGTTTTGGGCGGGGGAAGTTATTCGGGTGACATTACCAACAACGGCGCACTGATTTTTAACAGCGCTGCCGCGCAAACCTTGAGCGGGGTCATTTCCGGAAACGGCACGTTGATCAAGCAAAACAACGGGTCGTTGACACTGACTAACAACGCCAGCACCTATAGCGGTGGCACGACCATCAGCGGCGGTATTCTGGCAATGGGAACAGACTATGGAGCTAATGAAAATGCAGGCTCGCTCGGTTCGGGCAATATTACCATTTCCGGCGGCGCGCAGTTCCGTTTTGGGGGCACCTCCGGGTATCCGGTAGTTTATTATTATTTTCCCAGTGCCAATAATTTCACCTTCAACAACGGACAATTTTCCGTGACGGATGGGGGGCAGCATATTCAAGGCGCGGTGACGGTTAACAGCGGCGGGTTGTCTTGCTATACCCGCTGGATCGGCAAAGACCTTTATCTCGACGGTGTGGTGGGTGGTTCCGGGCCGATAACTGTGGATAACTACACTCAGTCCGGACACCAGGCTTACACGCATTTCAGCAATGCCGGCAACACTTGGTCCGGCACGCTGACCATCAATGCGCCCTCCGGCAGCAACGGCGGCGCGGTGTCGGTGGACAACAATCTGGCGCTGGCCTCCGCCACGGTCATGGACAACAACACGGGCATCGTCTCCGGTTATCCCGCCATGATTTTTGCGACCGGTGTCACCTCACCGTCCTTTGGTGCCCTGGCCGGCAGCGGCAATATTACGCTGAAAGATGGTGCCGGTTCGGCTGCGTCCTTGACGGTCGGCGGCAACGGCGCCAGCACGACTTACTCCGGCGCGTTGGGCGGCAGCGGTTCGCTGACCAAGACTGGCGCGGGCACGCTGATTCTTTCCGGCACGAACAACTACCTTGGCACCACCGCCGTGAACGGAGGCACCCTGGAAATCGTGCAGCCCGTCATCAACACGAATTCAACGGTGGCAGTCGCCAGTGGAGCCGTGTTGCGCTTGGATTTTGCGGGCACGAATGCGGTGGCCGGACTGGTGTTGAATGGCGTGCATCTGGGGGTCGGCGTCTATAACAGCAACACGAGCGCACCCTATCTCACCGGACCTGGCAGCGTGAGCGTGGGGAGCACTGGCACCATAACGCTTAACCCGGCCACAACTTACCAGACGATTTACGGCTTCGGCGGAAATTTTTGCCAGGGCGACCAGAAATTACTCAGCAGCTACAGTCTTTACCCGCAGGTGTTTTCGCCGTCCGGCCTAAACTTCAGTTTCATTCGTCTGAGTTCTTCCTATGAAGTGACCAACGCGAACTTTGCCGGCTACGACGCGGCCAACGTCGCCATCACGACCAACTTTCGCGCGATGCAGCCGAACGGCTACATCACCTTGTCGTCCTGGTCACCGCCGGAAAACCTCAAAAGCACGGCCAGCGTGTATGGCGGCACGCTGGCCAAGCTCGGCGGACAATATGTCTATACCAATTTCGCAAGCTGGTGGGGACGGGTATTGCATTACTATCAAACAAATTCGGCTTTGCCGGACTACGTTTCGATTCAGAATGAACCGGACTTCGCTTCCAGCGGAACGAATGCTCAATATCTGTCTGGCAGTTACTTGAGCGCCACGGAAACCTCAACCCAAGCCGGCTATCCGCAAGCGTTGTCGGCGGTTCGCAGCGCCTTTTCCGCCGCCGGCCTCAGTTCGCAAAAAATTCTGGGTCCCGACACCACGGCAACTGGCGGTGGCAAAATTCAACATTATCTCACCAACGCGGCGCCCGCGACGGTAGACGCCATAGGCCATCATTTGTATAGTGACGCGCCGGCGACGACGGGCACGGGTAACTTGAGTTCACTGAATTCCATTTATCCATACTCAACCATTCCGAAGTTCATGACCGAGGGCAATCCGTTCGACGATCAGGAAACCTACAGTCCCACGAATCAGCCGGATTGGATGCATCTCGCGGTGACGATCCACAATTACATGACGATTGAAAACGCCAATGCTTATATGGTCTGGAACGTGATGTATGCCACGGTGGCCTACTGGACCGGCCAACCCAACGGCACGCAGACGTATTATCCGCTCGGCCATTTCAGCAAATTCATCCGACCCAACGACTGGCGGGCGCAAGCGGCCAGCAGCGACACAAATGTTCTGGTATCGCTCTACCGGCACACTAACAGCAATCCCGCAGTGAGTGACCAGTTGATTTTGGTGATGATAAATAAAAGCAGTAATTACAGTTATCCCGTCATTAAAACGACGGCGAGTTGGTCAACCGATCCACTACAGCGCTCCTGGCAGGTTTACAAAACCGCCAACGATGGTGCGGTGCAGCAACGACTGACGCTCACGGAAAATCTGGCGGGATCAAGTCTGGTTGGAGATCGCAGTCTGACCTTGGCACCGTATTCCATCACGACCGCCATCATCAACACCGGCATTTTTAGCAACGCGCCGCCGGTGTTCACCAGCACGGCTTCCAATCGCACCATCAACCCCGGCCAGACGCTCGTAATTACCAACACCGCGAGCGACCCGAACCAGCCGGCGCAAACGCTGACCTATTCCATGCCGATTGCGCCAACCAATGCGACTTTGAATTCCTCAAACGGCATTTTTACCTGGCGACCATTGATCGTGCAGGCGAATTCAACCAACCTTGTCCGCTACGTGGTCACGGACAACGGCACCCCCAGCCTGGGTGCAACACAGACGTTTTCAGTGACGGTTTCGCCGGTGACCGTGCCGGCGTTGTCATCGCCCGGCTTCAGCAATGGACTGTTTAGAATGTCGGTTGGCGGAACCGCCGGACCTGATTACACCGTGCAAGTCTCCACCAACCTGATCACTTGGACGATTCTTTTGACCACCAACCCAGCCGCGCTGCCGTTCGCCTGGACGGATACGAATGCGGGTGGATTTAACCGCCGGTTTTACCGCACACTGCTGGGACCGTAATGACTTCCGCATCTGGAAAATTATTATTTTCTGCCTATTATTCGGCCTGCCTGTGCCTCGCGCCAAGTGGGCGGGCGTTGGAAGTGAAGGAATTTGTCCTCGACACTTCAATCCACCATCAGGTGGTTGATAACTTCGGCGCGAACGACGCGTGGAGCATCCAAAAAATTGGCGCGGAATGGTCGGAGATGAACAAAAACAAAATCGCCGACCTGCTGTTTTCCACCAACACGGGCATCGGGTTGTCCTGTTGGCGATTCAATCTGGGCGCTGGCCTCAACCACCAAACCATCCGTGACGATTCGCGCACCACCGACTCGTTTGAAACCGCGCCGGGAAAATACGATTGGACGCGCCAGGCTGGTCAGCGGTGGTTTCTACGCGCCGCCAAGGCGCATGGTGTCGGGCAGTTCCTTGCGACGGTTTACAGCCCGCCGTTGCGGCTGACCAAAAACGGCTTGAGCAATCTCGGCCACGACACCAACTCCACCACGAACCTCAAGCCCGGGACGGAAAATGATTTTGCGAAATATCTCGCGGACATCGTGCGACATTTTCACGACAATGCTGAAATTCCGGAGCAAGTTGATTTCAATTTCGTGCTGCCGGTCAACGAACCGCAGTGGGAATGGCAGCACAGTCAGGAAGGTTGCCGTTATTCGAATGGTGATTTGAAAAAGATATACACCGCGCTTCATTCGCGTTTGGTTGCAGACGGTTTGCGCACAAAAATTCTAGGCCCGGAATCCGGCTCGATTCCCGACATGTATTCCCTCGACGAGCCCGCGCGCGAAAAATGGCACGCGGACTACGGCAATTACTTAAATTGGATTTGCGGCGATCCGGCAATCGCTGCCTGTTTCGGCGGTGTCATCAGCTATCACAGCTATTGGTCGGACGAGTTGCCGGACAAGCTGGTTCCGCACCGCGAACAACTCGGTCGCGCATTCGCGAAGTTTCCCGGCTGGAAGATTTGGCAGAGCGAGTATTGCGTCATGGAAACCGGCCGCGACCTCGGCATGGACACCGCGCTGCGCGTCGCGCGCATTATACATTGTGATTTAACGCTCGTGAATGCCTCGTCGTGGCAGTGGTGGATGGCCGTGGCCAACGAGGATTTTAAAAGCGGACTGATTTACACCGACTATCAGAAGCCCGGTGACGTGGAAACGATTTATGAATCGAAGCTGCTCTGGGCGCTCGGAAATTTCAGCCGCTTCATCCGGCCCGGCATGGTGCGCGTGGAGTTGTTCGGTCCGCAGGACGTGAATGGTTTGATGGTCTCGGCTTTTCTTGATGAAACAAATTCCCGACTTGTGCTGGTGTTCGTAAATTGCGGCGATCAAGCGCAAGGCATCCGCCTGAAATTTGCCCCTGCTGCCGGTGCGGAAAGAACTTTTACTTCCTATATCACTTCTGCTGGAAGAAATCTTGCGGTGGGATCGCAAATCAGCGGCACATTTTCAGTTCCAGGTCGCTGTGTCATGACACTCCTCAGTGAAACCGGCGCAAATGCGATTGCCAAATCGGAACCCCATTTTTTGAAGAATGAAAAAAACTCTGATAACTAGCTTTCGTTTTGTTTCCTGGCCGCTGATGGCGATGTTCCTTCTGATGGGTGTGTTCCACGCGGTCAGCATCGCCGACGATTTAGGCGCCGAGTTGGAACCCTCGTTCGTCTGGGTTCAGGAACCGGTGACCAACAAGGAATTGCACGCGGGCTTTCGCCGGGTTTTTAGTGTGAACGCTGCCCCGATTTCCGCACGGCTTCACTTGTTCGCCTACACTCGGTATCGGCTGTATGTGAACGGCGAGTATGTCGGCCGCGGGCCGAACCGCTTCGAGAGCATTCAACCCGAATACGACTCGTGGGACATCGCCGCGCGGCTGCATTCCGGCACCAATGTCATTGCCGTGGTCGTGCATCGCGACTGGCCCGGCGATGCGGTCGGCAACATGAGGCAAACGTTGAGCCGGTTCCGCCGGCACGCGCCTGACTTTATCGCGCGACTCGAACTGGCTGATGTCTCCGGTCCGGTTCCGCCCATCGGGACGGAATTCGGTCCAGCCTCGGTCAGTTGGAAAAAATCAGGCGGCGGTCAGAATTTCAAGATCACCGTGCCTGAAAATTGTGCGGCCATCTTAGCCTTGCCGACACATGCGGGCAGCCAGCTCGAATTGGACGGGAAAATCGTAATTGCCGAAAAACGCGGTGCGCGTCAGGTTGTCGTCCTTCATGGCGGCAGACATTCTGGCAAAATTTAGCAGACCCATGAAGAATCCATTTACCATAGCGACCCTTTCACCCTTTGGCACGGTTGGTGTTTACAAAAACATCAGGGGAAATTGATTGAGGTGGGTGTTTCCTGCAAAATTTTTTACTGTGCTTAAAATTTGATTCCAAACAAGTCGCGGTTTGATAATTGGGGCACCACGTCGGCAAAACAAATCATCTATAGCTTATGAAGACAAAATTATTCTCGATTATCCTCGCCGTTTCACTTTGCGAATTGCTCGTGGCTGGCTGTCGGACGAATAAATATTGCAGCACGAACCGGGGGCAAGTCATTGCGGATGTGTTTGTGGATGTTTCGCAAATCCATCACGATGTGAAATCCAACGGCGACACCTGGGATTACTTGTGGGCGGACGACAACAACTTGTATTCCTTCGCCTGCGACTCGCGCGGCTATGGAACGCAAGGTCGCAATGTCAATTTCAACAGGCTCACCGGCCCGGCATGGAATCAACTTGACGGCGAACTGGTCAATTCGATGGACGAATACGGCAAGGCCGACCAGGCGTTTGCGAACGGCGCGAACTGGAAGACCACCGGCGCGGAGTGCATTGACGGCGTGTTCTACGCGTTCATCGCCGAGAACTGGTATGGCAAGCAGCGCGCCTACGGCGGCGCGGCGCGCGATCCGTTCATGCGCCAGACTGTGAACAACATGAGCCTCATCAAGTCCACTGACAAAGGGAAAACCTGGACGCGCGGCGAAAAAGAGAATTACGACGCGCCGATGTGGACGAACAAATTATTCAGCACCGCATTTTTCTTCAAATACGGCCAGAATGGCGGCAGCACCGTTCAGGATGATCAGGACAAGTTTGCCTATGCCATGTCCAACGACGGTTATTGGGACAGCGGCTCGCGGTTCCGCCTCGGCCGCGTGGCCCGTGACAAAATCGGGAATCTGAACGCCACCGACTGGGAATATTTTTGCGGCGGCGGCTGGACGAAAAATGTTGACCAGTCCACGCGCTTGCCCGGTTTGCCGGACGGAACGAACCACTGCACGATGGGCAGCCCGATTTGGCTGCCGTCGCTCAAAACCTACGTCGCGCCGTTGTGGCATGATATCGGCAGGTTCACTTCGTGGTATTACCCGCCCGACGTGATGTTCGAGTTCTGGCAGGCACCGCATCCGTGGGGACCGTGGTCGTGCATCGGCGGAAAATCAGCGATGGAGTTCATCGGCGATCCCGGCCCGAAGCGCATCCATCGCTGGTATGGACCGACGTTCAGCCCGAAATTCATCACTGAAAATCCCGACGGCAGCGTGACCGCCAGCCTGCTCTTTTCCGGTTCAACCTGGGAGGATAAACCCGACAGTCTTTATAAAAACAATTCCTGTCCGGTGACGTTTTATCCGCACCCGCAGCCGAAACTTTTGGAGACCTTCAACGACACCGCCGCGAAGTATTCCGACGGCTGGTATTATCAAACCAACCGCAACGTCGGTGACTGGAATAACGACGCGCATGTCACCACCAACACAGGCAGTTACTGCGAATTCACTTTCAAGGGCGTCGGGATCGAAGTGTTGTCCGAAAAATTTCACGACATGGGCGAAATTGAAGTGGCGCTCGATGGCGTGTCGCAAGGCTGCTGCCAACTCTATCAAGACCCGATGTCGCGGCTGTATCGCATTCCGGTTTTTCGGAGAATGGATTTGCCGCTGGGCCAGCACACCGTCCGTGTCACCAACATCGCCACCAACGGCGCGTTTTGTCTCGTGGATGGATTTAAAGTCTATGACAGCCACTGAACGAACTACGAAAACGAAGCTTCTTGGTCATCAACCACTGACCACCCTGTTTTATGAAACATAAATATTTTCATATCTTTGCTGTCTTTTTGCTGGCCACGCTTCCCGTATCCGCCCAACTATCGGTTGTGGAAGCAGACCAGTCACTCCAAACATTCAGCACGATGGGGAAGGAAGTCGCACCACTCCGTCGGGACAAGGAGGCGGAGCTGTTTCGGCATGAAGGCAAAGGCTGCCTGACGCACATGTGGTTCGGCGGCGCGTTCAAGGAGGTTGCCCAGACACGCATCCGCATTTATGTGGACGGCGAGACCAATGCTTCGATTGACATGGAGCTTTACCTCGGACACGGCATCGGTTTTGGCGACGAGTTTGCGCCGTGGGGTGTCGCCCGCATCGGCAAGGCGGGTGCGCCGAACAGCGTTTACAACACCTACCGGATTCCGTTTGGCAAAAGCATTCGCGTCACCGGTCAGCTTGGTTCCGACGCATCGGGAAGTCCGCTATTTTGGTGGATCATTCGCGGCACCGAGAATTTGCCGGTGGAACTAGGCGGCGTGCGCCTGCCGGACAACGCGCGGTTGAAGCTTTACAAACTGGAAAATTACACCGCCCAGCCTCTCGAACAATTTTCGCTGTGCGATGTGAAGGGTGACGGCGCGCTTTATCAAGTCACGATGGCCGCGAAAGGTCTGCGTCACTTGGAGGATGAAAAGCAGCGGTGGAAGGATTTGAGTTTCATGGAAGCGTGTATGCGTGCTTACATCGGCGGGGCGAAAGAGCCGCTGTTTTTGTCGTCGGGTCTGGAGGATTATTTTCTCGGCACGTATTACTTCAACAAAGGCCGCTATGCGACACCCGTGGCCGGCTTGACCCACTTCGACAAGGAGGAAAACGAATTTTCCGCCTATCGTTTTCATGAAGACGACCCGGTTTTCTTCCAGAACGGTCTGCGCCTGACCTGCCGTTGCGGCGAGAAAATTGGCGACAAAATTTTCCATGATCCGCCACCCGCCCGCTATACCACCTACGTCTGGCTTTACCAATGGT
>Ga0007854_10000722_pt1 | contig 21271 bp, 16 predicted proteins | sample CryBogCBH12Aug08_FD_60382 | JGI IMG/M metagenome (GOLD analysis project Ga0007854, IMG submission 60382) | Freshwater microbial communities from Crystal Bog, Wisconsin, USA - CBH12Aug08 | ecosystem: Environmental > Aquatic > Freshwater > Lake | place: Crystal Bog, Wisconsin, USA | collected... | reverse complement strand
CTTGCGGCCTACGATGCGCTGGAGGCGGAGTTCGCCCTTGCATCGGCCATGATCAAGGCCCGGGCCGATGCCGACATGACGCAGGAGCAGGTTGCCAAGGCGATGGGAACCACGCAGGCCGTAATAGCCCGCCTCGAAAGCGGCAAGGTTCTGCCATCCACTCGCACCCTGGAGCGTTTTGCCAAAGCCACCCAGACCCGCCTGCGCATAAGTTTCGCGAGGTAAGAAGGGGTACCACAAAGCTCAGCCGACTGATTCCCGGTAATCGCCAGACAAAACCGATCTTGGCAATCTTTGCCAACCGCCCTGCAGACTCTGGGCGCGAGCAGCGGTACTGCACTCACCGTTCAATTGTCTGGCTCAGCACATGCAAGCCAAGTAGCCAGCAGCACCGCCCCAATCCACAACTGAAAACCAGCCTTTACCTACCGTTCACTCAAGGCAGGCAGAATCCCCTCATACGCTCGATACACCCCTTCAAACACCGCATCCCACCCCATCGTCAGCGCAAACTCGCGCGCTGCCAGCCGCATCCGCGCATGCTTGGCCGGGTCACTCAAAACCTCTGCAACCGCGCCTGCAAAATCGTCGTCCGCCACAATTCGCCCTGTCTCGCCATCGCGCACAATCGTGCACGGACCGCCGTCCGGCGTCACAATCGCCGGCACCCCGCTCGCCAGCGCCTCCAGCACCACGTTGCCAAAGGTATCCGTATGCGACGGAAAAACAAACAGGTCCATCCCGGCATAAGCAGCAGAAAGCGCCTCGCCCTGCAGCACCCCTGTAAACTCCGCCCGCGGCAGGCGCTCGCGCAGCCAATCCGCTTCCCCGCCATGCCCCACAATCACGAACCGGAAATTACTATGCCCCGCCTTCTCCAGTTCTTCCTGCACCCGCGCCAGCAGCGCCACGTTCTTCTCCACAGACAATCGCCCCACAAAGCCGAGCACAACCTCCTCATCCTCCACCCCGCGTTTCCGCTTTGAAGGATTGAAAAGCTCGGCATCCACCCCGCGCGGCATCAGGTGGCAGGGCCGTCCGGTTGCGCTCGCCAGTCGTGCGCAAAGCGCTCGGCTGGGCGCAAACAGCACCCGTGCGCCAGAGTAGAAAATCGAGGCCGCCGCCATCGTCAGATCTTCAATCTTCTGCGCCGTGGCCGCCGATTGCCGCTCCGGCAGCAGCCTCAAAAACCAATCTGACCGCCGCGCCAGGTACTCGTGAACATTCGTGTGCCAGCTCGCCGCCAGCGGCAGTTCCAGGTGGTGGGCAAGCCCCGCTCCCAGCATCCCCACCTCGCTCGGCCCCGTTATGTGGATCAGGTCCGGCTCAAACCGCTCCAGCACCTCCCCAATCAGCGGAATGTGCCGCAGATAGCCGGGATCGAAGCTCAGATCCTTCTCCAGCGCAAAGCTCAAAAAGCCGCGCGGAAGCTCCAGCGTCCACACGTTCTCCCCTTCGCAAAACGCCTGTTCACGATCCCCCGCGCGTACGCACAAAAACGGTAGCCCACGCCGCCGGGCAAACGCCTCAAAGTGGCGGCTCGTGTGAGCCACCCCGTTGATCTCATGGAACGAGTCCGGAAAATAGGCAACGCGAGGTGGTCTTTCAGTCATTGCATCAATCGCTAGCCGTCATTCTCGCCCAGCGCCAGCCGCAGTTGGTGCGACTCGCTCCAGGCCATGCGCAGACCGCCGGCCACTGGTCCCCTGCCTATCAGTTGCACAAATCCAATCAGACCGCGCATCAGCATCGGCGCAGACTCCTTCGGCCACAACTCGCACAGAGGGCGGATTACGCCGTTCGCATCTGCGTGGTATACCCGCTCATCCCAGTTGCGCGAGCCCTGCGGAAACTCCGGATAATTCCGAATCGCGTCAATCGTCGACTGCAGCAGCCGATGCTTCCACGGCTCCGCATACTGCGGCATAAACAGCACACTGCTCTTCTGCTCCCGCCGAATCTCGTGTACAAACTCCGTAAAGCTCGTCGCGTTGGTCAGGTTAATGTTTGCATTCGGCTCCACGCCGTGACGGTCGCCGCCGCTGATAAGCAGCATGTTCCACTTCTCGGCCAGCCGCCGCACTGCGCGATTCTCGTCCCAGTGGCGCAGCCCGTTCAACTCCAGAGCATGCAGGTAGTTGCCGTTCTTCTGTAGAAACTCGTTCACCGTGAACTGGTGCTTGTCCTCGCCAATCAGGTAAAGATCCCACATCGGGTGGTTAAACACCACCAGCACATTTGGCTCCGCATGCAGAGCCGCCAGAATCTCCGTCAAGCGAACGTCATCTGGGTTCGCGGTAAACTCCTGCAGAGTCGCCATCCACTCCGTCGCGCGGGCGCTGGGCAGGTTGTGTACGCCCAGATGAAAGGCCTGAACCCCGCCGTAAGGCGCTGTCCATTCAACTGAAACCGGAATCTGACGCGCGCTCGGCACCGTCCGCAGCAGCATCGGTGCGTTGATGTTGTCATGGTCTGAGATCGAGACCATCGACGCCACATCCAGCTCTTCAATCTGTCGGCTCTCCAGGTCAAACGCCAGCTTCGGAGTCATCGGCGGAGTCCAATAGCTGGTCGCGTAGTCCACCCGAACCCCGTGCATCTCCTCTGAACGACGCTCCATGCGCGCCAGCAGCGGACGGATCACCGGGTATTGGTTCCCAAAGTTCGCTAGAAAATCAAGGGTCTCATGCGACTGGTTGGTGTGGCTGTGCAGTGAAACGCCCGTCTTGAAGCCCTTGGGCGCACTCTTGTCACGCCAGAGATACGAGATGGTGGAACTGGGCATAAATGCTCCTTGATCCGCGCTCTTCCCCGGATTTCTGCAACCAGTATCCATGCCAGTCGATAAATAGAGGGTTAATAGGGTGAGAATTACGGTTCAATTAATAGAGGAACCACATAAGTTACAGGACAACCCTGGAAATTCCTGCGATATAGGGAGCAAACACGAACTATTTACTGGTCTTGGCCAGTTCCGGCCCCAGAAAGTCCTCAACCGTCCAACCAGCCATCAGTTCCGTCCCCGCAGCCGCTTGCTGGCCCTCGGCAAGCCTGCCCGATGCGGCCTCCGGCTTCAGATAATTCTCCTCCAGCCCCTTCCGAAGCATCTCGAATGCCTGCTCCGGCGTATCCGCAAACTGGAACAGTTCTATGTCCTTCGGAGAAATTGCCCCGGTATCCACCAGCACGTCCAGGTTGAACACCTTTTTCCAATACTCTGATCCGTAGATCACCACCGTTATCTTCTTGGCAAGCTTGTGCGTCTGCGCCAGCGTCAATATCTCAAACATCTCGTCCAGCGTCCCAAAACCACCGGGAAAGACCACCAGCGCCTTTGAAAGATAGGCAAACCAAAGCTTGCGCATGAAAAAGTAGTGGAACTCGAAGTTCAGTGAGGGCGTGATGTAAGGATTGGGAGCCTGCTCGAAAGGCAGCCGGATATTGAGTCCAATCGTCTTCCCGCCCGCCTCATGAGCGCCCCGGTTGGCCGCTTCCATAATGCCCGGACCGCCGCCCGATGTAACCACAAAGCGATGCCGCCGCGATGGAATGGTCTTGGCCCAGTGCGTCAGCATCTGTGAAAGGCGTCGCGCATCTTCGTAGTAGCGGGCCATGTGTACGGCTGAGACTGCGCGCTTCATCTGTAGTTCGCTCGCAATGCCGGCTGCAATGTCGGTACCGCTGGCGGGCTGCTCGTTGCTGGGCGCAAGCTGCTGCGAGCCGGTGTTCTCAAGCAATTCCAGCGCTTGATCCGCCTCTTCGCGGCCACGAAAGCGCGCCGAACCAAAAAACACCACCGTGTCCTGAATCTGCTCGTGCCGGAAGCGTGCAAGCGGCTCAATGTACTCTGACACAATGCGGATAAGCCGCCCATCCGCGCTATTCAAAAATGAGGAGTTTTCGTAGGCCAGCGGCGCGCGTTCCAGCGGCGCTGGTGAGCCATTGCCGGGAATCGCGGCGGGACCCTCTGCCGGCTTCTTTGTTTCCTGTCCCTTGTCATTCATCGCTTATCCATCCCGGCGGTGCATCACGTCGTTGTACGCGATCCAAAGATTCAAGAGGCCCAGTCCTGAAACCACTCCCCGCACTGCGCCATTCGCTGCATAAATTGAAAGCGTGGGGAACTGGACAAAAATCGGATTCTGATCCCACACCAGGTGCCACCAGGGCGCATAGCAAACCGCCAGGCCGATATACATCCGCAACATCACACGCAGAAACAGTTCCACCCTCTCCAGCCACCGCGGAATCCGCTGCGGCGCTGCCTTCGGGGCTGGAAATAATGGCGCATTCACCACCGTGTTCCCGGCTGCTTGGGCCGGGCTCGTGGGAAGCGAAGTCGATGTCGATACCGGCTGTTGGGGCATTCTCTTTATACGTCCACCACCCCAAAATCCTCTCGGATAAGGGGCAATCCATACCAGGCAAAAATCTGCCCCGGCTGAGGGACGCTCAACTGCAACGGTAACACAGCAAGGGGGATGGAATGCAGAAGCATGCGCCCCCAAACGCTCCTGCCTCTTCGCCTCAATCCAGGCCTATCCCGGCGGCGCATTTGAGTCGATCCTGTACGTGCCATAGTCAATCGTCATCACCGCTGTGCCGCCGACTCTCACCTTGGTCTCGCTGCGTACCGCCTGCGGCATCCAAAAGCTCCCAATCTTTGCGCTCGTCATGTGGATATGCGTCCGCGATATCCAGAACGATGGACTCTTCGCCGGCTCCGTCTCCATCTTCACCAGCGCAAAATCTGCCCCGTCCACCCACACCCTGCCGCGATAGAGAAACTTGCTCTCCGTCTTCGGCTTCACTTCCAGAATGTAGGTCGGCCTTCCGCCAACGCTCTCGCTCCCCACCAATTCAAATTTGTAATTTGCCGGCGACAACGTCGTGGACGCCTTCACCTGCGACGCCTCCCTTTCGCTGTCAATGGCCCGCTTCAGCACCTTTTCCAGCAAGAACTTGTGCCCACTCTGCGACACCACCGCAAAGCTCTTGCCTGCGGCGGAGTCGTAGTTCACCAGCACATCCATAGTGGCTGCAATCGCGGCAGAGAACCCATGGTATTCAACCGCGTAGTGCCGCAGCGACTCGTAGTGCTTCAAATCCCGCGTGCGCTGCTGGTCATGGCGCTCCAACTGCTCGGCAATCTGCAGCGCGGTCGGCGAGTCCTGCGGCCATACACAGCTAGTGGCGCAAACCACAATTGCCGCCAAAAATAACGCTTTGTGTCGGGAAAGCAACATGAAGGCATAATAACCCTGAAAATCAGGATTTTCGAGCAACCCGGCTCCAAAGAGCCGGCGTCAATCCCCGTCGCTTCTTCTTCGCGAACAGGGTCCGCAAGCAACAACCCTGGGGTGCCTGCCCAGTCTCTCTGCGCCCCCAACCAGTTTGCAGATTATTTATCCCTCTCGGCGCACACTCAATACAGGAGTAACCAAAAATGACCCCAGCCTCAATCCAGAAACTCACTCTGACGGCTTCCATCCCCAGCCCAGGTGTCCAATCCAATGCCCGGCAGATCCGTTCCGCACTCCGCCGTTGCAACGACGCCTGGAAACGCGCCTACGACGCCTGCCTGCAAAAGGAAAAGATCGAACCCGGCCAGGAAGACACCTTCTGGCACGCGCAAGCCGCCAAGCCCGCGGCCGCGGCCTACTGCCGAGCCATGCCCTTGCTCTTTGGCTCCGGCAACATCCACACCTTCCTCGCCTGTGTCGCTCACGGAATCCTCATCGGAGCCATCCCCAGGGAAAAGGGCAGCCAGCTTCTCTACGCCGCCCAGGTTGCCCATAGCACCATCCTCCACACCCCGGCACCGCGAAAATCCGCCTGACACCCCCACCCCTGGCAGCAAAACCCCACTTTTTCAGATCATGAATTTTAATAAGTCGCTGTTTTTAAATAGCTTGTCAGTTCACCCCAGTAACCAACAAGTAACACCTCACTGCACATTTTCGTAATATTCAGGCCACAAAAACCCCGTTTTTAACCCCTGAAACCCCAGATTCGGTACAAAATCGTCCCAACTCGCGCCCCTCTGACTCCCAAACCAGGTCGTAACTGCAATCGCCAGGCAAACTGCCAATAAGGGAGCCCAATACTTCATGCTTCCAGCCTGCGCAAAGCACTGCTCTGCGGTTCCGTCCCTGCACATTGCAGAGCAATTCCAGAATCAAGCTCTACCGAGCTACCGCGTCACCTCTTCCACGGTCGCAATCATCGCCTTGATATTTTCCGTTGGCGCTCCCGGAGGCATCCCGCCTCCGCAAGACACAATCACACGCGACCGGTCGTCCAGTGCATTCAACATCTCCGTCACCGCGCGTTTCACGTCCTCAGGCGTTCCATCAGCCAGTACATCGCGCGGCGGAATATTGCCCATCAGCGCAATCCTGTTGTTCGTCCAACTCTTCATCTCCGTCAGCGTATGCTGAACGCCAAAGTTCAACAGGTTGATGCCCACCGACTCCAGCAAAGGCGCGCTTGCCTTGCAGGGCGCATCGTTATGGAAAAACTTCACCGTCACATCCGCGCTATAAGCGCGCTTCAGGTAAGGCAGCCCGAACGTCTCAAAGTCCCGCCGGCCGATAAATCCAACAATGTCGTCCAGTAGAAATATCCCGTCGATTGAAGGAAACATCTCACGCTGATACGCAATCCAATCCACCAGAAACTCCGTAACAATGTCGAGCAGCCTGTGCATCAATTCCGGCTCCGTCTTCAGAGCCTCCATAAACTCCGGCGTGCCCATCAGAAATGAAGCAATATTCAGCGGTCCCCGCGCCACCGCAAAGCGAATCTTGTGCCCTGCCTTTTCAATCTCCGGCTGCAGGTGCTGCAGCCTCTTGATCACAAACGGCAACAAGCCATGCTTGCGCACGTCTGGCTTTTCCAGTCGCTCCACATCCGCCGGCGATAGCAGAACTTTCTTCGCAAATGGAAATTCATTCTCGCCCCACATTGAGACGGACCCAAACGCCGAGGGCTCCGTGCACATTCCATATTCCGACCAAAACCCCGGCAAAAACATCGCCTCCGGAAAGCTCTGAATAGCCTTCAGATTGTCATCCAGGAAACAGCGCTCATCGGTAAAGTAATCCAGAATCGTGTGGCCCGCCCAATTCGGTAGCCACGGACTATCGATAATAAAAGCCGTTGGCAGAGGACGAACTGAATCTCCGCGTACAACTGAAACCAGCGCATTCCATTGCCGATCATTCATAACTAACCTTCACCTCATTGCAAACTATGCATAGATAGCAAATCAAAAGGCATCCTGCGCCCTGTTCCGCGGTCTTTCATCTTCTCCGCCGCGCCGCTTCCACATACAAAACGGCATACTCGCGCGCCGGTTGCTCCCAGCCAAAATTGCGCTCCATCCCATTCAACATCAGCCGCCGCCAGCCAGCTTTATTGCGAAATGCCTCAAGCGCCCGGTCAACGGTAGCCAGCAGATCCACCGCCAGCAAACTATCGAACTTGAAGCCCGTCCCGGTCCCTGCCTTCGCGTCCCATTCTTCAATTGTGTCGTCCAGGCCGCCCGTCGCCCGCACCACCGGCACCGTTCCATACTTCAACGAGTAAATCTGGTTCAGCCCGCAAGGCTCATACTTCGACGGCATCAGGAACATATCGGAACCCGCTTCAATCTTGTGCGCCAGCGCATCGTCATAGCGAATCTGTACCGCCACATTCCCCGGACTGCGGAAGGCCCAACTGCGGAAGAACCTCTCATACAGCGGCTCGCCTGTGCCCAGCGCCACCACGGCCACATCCCGCGCCGCCAGTTCCTCGGCGATCTCCGCCACAAGGTCAAAGCCCTTCTGTGTCGCAAACCGCGATACAATCCCGATCACCGGCGTCGATTCTGGAACCTTCTCCAATCCAAATGCTTCAAGCAGGTCCGCCCGGCACGCTTGCTTCCCCTTCAAGTCCTTAGGCGTAAAGTGCTCCGCCAGGTTCTTGTCCGTCGCTGGATCCCATTGCGCATAATCCACGCCGTTCAAAATCCCGCGCAGGTCCGCCGCCCGTCCCCGCAGCACTCCATCCAGGTGCTCGCCGAACTCCGCCGTCTTGATCTCCTCGGCATACTTGCGGCTCACCGTCGTCAAAATGTCTGAGTACACCAGCCCGCCCTTCAAAAAATTGAAGTCGTCGAACTGCTCAACCTTGTCCATCGTGAAGATATCCCAGGGCAGCAGCAGCCGCTCCGTTGTCACCGGCGGAAATCTCCCCTGGTAGCCCGCATTGTGTATCGTCAGCACAACCCCGGCGCCTTTCAGCAGCGGGTCCGCCGCATACACCGTCCGCAGGTAGATTGCAATCGGCGCCGCCTGCCAGTCATGGATATGAAACACATCCGGGACGCCAAGTTGTTTCGTCGCCTCCAGCACGGCACGGCAAAACAGTCCAAAGCGTTCGGCGTTGTCTGGATAGTCACCGCCCTTGGTGCCGTAGAGTTCCGGTCGGTCAAACAGTTCCGGGCAATCCACAAAGTAGAACTGCACCCCGTCCCGCCTGCCACCGTCCACGATGCCCACGAAGCGGTTGTAATGCTCGAAGGGGATCGTGATCGACCGCACTGCGTATTTCAACTCACCCTCGATGTGCCGCCGCACCCGCGCATAGAGAGGCAGATACACCGTTACACGATGCCCTAGTTTCGCGAGTTCCGGCCCCAGCGCGCCCACCACGTCGGCCAGTCCGCCGGTCTTGGCAAACGGTACGCACTCTGATGCGGCAAAGACTATCTGCATCTTGCAATCTCCTTCACCTGGCACTCAAATCGGCCTGCAAAGCAGACCGGCTCAAAGGGCAAGTCTACTACGCCAATTCTCCTGCTCTCTCCAATGTCTAACGTCCACTGCTCCCCCCTCGCAATCCTCCTTGGCCAAAACAGGCTATACACTCGTATCTTGTCTGCAACTGCTCTTTCGACAATCAAGAGGGGCCCAACAACCGACTCCCCCTCCCCCTCTTCTCAACCACCCGGAAGAGTGCGAAATCCAATTTTGAATTGCCTTGTATGTATTTTTTAGTTTCTTTATATTGGTTTTAACCATATACTGTATTTGCTTTTACTTGCGGAATTGGCGCGGCAGGCCTTGCAAGTGCCGGTTTTCCGGCGTCTGGAATGGGATTCTCACGTTTTTCCCTCCAGAAATCGCCCCTGCCCAATGGAGGCTTAATGGAACCCGGTGCAACAACTCTTCGCGAAATCTATGGCCAGCCTGAGGTTTGGACACGCTGCCTTCAGGCATTGGACGCCCTCGACATCAACCCGCTCGTCGGAGACAAGCATCCTCTCTCGCACCAGTGGATCTTCGTTGGCTGTGGCACCAGCTACTATCTGGCCCAGGCCGCAGCGGCTTCCTTCACTTCGCTGACCGGCATACTAGCCCACGCCATACCTGCCTCTGAGATTCTTCTCTTCCCAAAGCTCGTTATCCCTGCGGAATCCTCGTCGATCTTTCCAGTACTCATCTCGCGCTCCGGACATACCTCTGAAGTTCTGCAAGTTGCTGAAGTCCTCAATCGCCGCGGCATCTCGTTTCTAGCCGTCACTTGCGACGGCAATGAACTGGCCCAGCTCACGCCCCGTGTCCTCAAGCTTCCCGTCACGGAAGAGAGCACGGTGATGACCTCTTCATTCACCTCCATGCTCATGGCTTTGCAATATGTTGCCGCGCGCATCGCCAGCCAGCAGGAGTTTCTTGACGCTCTACATACGCTGCCTGCCGCCCTCGCCGTGCTGCTTCCCGTCTACGGGCCGCAGGTCGAGCAGTTCTCCCACCGCTCCTTTGACGACGTCGCCTTTCTTGCTCAAGGCGCGCTCTACCCTATCGCCTCTGAAACCTCTCTCAAGGTCATGGAGTCATCTTCCAGCTACGCGCAATTCTTCCACACCCTCGAATTCCGCCACGGCCCCAAGTCCATCGTCTCTGAGAATGTTCTCGTCGGTGCCCTGCTTTCGGAGTCCGGCAACGCTGAAGAAAGCGCTGTCCTGCTTGAGATGAAGCAGCTCGGTGCCTGCACCCTGGCCATCGCGAACAGCATTTCGCCGCAGGTTCGCGCCTCCGCTGATCTTGCTATTGAACTCGCTCTGCCCGTCCCTGAGCTGGCCCGCCTCATCGTCTATATTGTTTGGGGACAGTTGCTCGGCAGTTACATGGGACTACGCAAAGGGCTCAATCCAGACTCTCCGAGAAATCTCAGCCGTGTCGTCACCATCGCAGGATAGAACGAAATGAAGAAGCGCTTCGATGTCACCATCGCCGGTGAGATCAACCTTGACCTCATCCTCTCTGGACTGCCTGAAGTCATGCCATTGGAGCGTGAATTGATGGCCAGCGCCTTTCAGCTCACGCTCGGCAGTTCCTCGGCCATCCTTGCGCACAACCTTGCCGCGCTCGGCCTCTCCGTGGGCTTCATCACCCGCCTCGGGGACGACCCGCTTGGAGCTATTGCCCTCAATCGCCTCTCCGAGAAAGGCGTCGATCTCGCCTGCGTCAAGCGCGTCACCGGCGGACCCTCCACCGGCGTCACGATCCTGCTCACGCATGAGAGCAAGCGTCACATCCTCACTTATCCGGGAACCATGGCCGAGATGTCCGCGGAAGACCTCGACATGACGTACCTTGCCTCCGGCCGTCACTTCCATCTCTCCTCGCTCTTCCTCTTGAAAGCCCTGCAGCCCCATCTGCCTGCCGTCTTCCGGCAACTCAAGGCTGAAGGTCTCACCCTGTCGCTCGACACGAACGACGACCCTGACAACCTCTGGGGTCCGCCGCTTGACGAGTTGCTCGGCATCGTCGACATCTTCCTGCCCAACGACGACGAAGCCTGCCGCATCACCGGGAAATCCGACCCCGAGAGCGCCATTGAAGTCCTGGCCGCCCGCATCCCGCTCGTAGCCGTCAAATGCGGAAAGCGCGGATCGCTCGTGCAGAAAGGAAGCCAGCGCTGGCTCGTCCCCGCGCAGCCAGTCACTCCCGTTGACACCATTGGTGCCGGAGACAGCTTCAACGCTGGATTTCTGGCCGCCTTCCTCCGTGGTGAGTCGCCTCAAGCCTGCGCAGCCTTCGGCAACCGCACCGCCGCACTCTCTACCCAGCGCCCCGGCGGAACCGAGTCCTTCCGCGACCCGATACTGACCCGCGAATTTGTCGCACAAACTCGCTGAACAAGCCCGTGCTCGCCAATTATCATTGGTGCGTTGCGCCAAATCGCCAACAGGTCGCGGCTTCCGTTCCAGCGCATGCCGCTGAATCATGCTCCGTGCATCACGCTGCAGATTTCTTTTTGTCGTAAGCTTCGGATTTCAACAACGACCTTGGGCGCTCACATTTGTCGGCCTGAGCATCGCACTAACTGAAAGGGAGCCCTAGCCCACTCCACCACCGGGCATTCTCACGCCATGAAAATTGCCATCAAGCTGATCTTCGCCTCCGCCCTCGCTCTTGTTTTCATTGCCACATCCACCGCGCAGACTGCCCCCGCGCCCCATTCCTTCCGCGTTGAAGGCGGCAAGTTCCTCCTCGATGGCAAGCCCTTCCAGATCATCTCTGGTGAAATGCACTCCCCGCGCATTCCCCGCGAGTACTGGCGCGCGCGTCTGCAAATGGCCAAGGCCATGGGCCTCAACACCGTCACCGCCTATGTCTTCTGGAACGAGCATGAGCTAAAGCCCGGTGAGTTCGACTTCACCGGCCAGCATGACGTCGCCGAGTTCATCCGCGAGGCGCAAGCCCAAGGTCTCTACGTCATCCTCCGCCCCGGCCCCTATGTCTGCGCTGAGTGGGAGTGGGGAGGCTACCCCGCATGGCTCCTCAAGCAGCACGGCATCGTCGTCCGCAGCTCTGACCCTCTATTCATGCAGCCTGCCAAGCGCTGGCTCAATCGCCTCGGCAAGGAACTTGCGCCCCTGCAAATCGGAAACGGCGGACCCATCATCGCCGTGCAAGTTGAAAACGAGTACGGATCCTTCGGCAAAGACCACGAATACATGGAGCAGATTCACCACGCCATCCTCGACGCAGGATTCAACAAGTCGCTCCTCTACACTGCCGACGGTGCAGACGAGTTGCCGGATGGCACCCTTCCTGAGTTGCCTGCAGTCATCAATTTTGGACCCGGCGCAGCCAAACATGAGTTCGCCGCACTCCAGAAGTTCCGCCCCCAGGGCCCGTTCATGAATGGCGAGTATTGGGCCGGATGGTTCGATCACTGGGGTGAAAAGCACCATACCACCAATGCCAAACAGCAGTCCGAGGAACTCGCCTGGATCCTCTCCCAGGGCTATTCCATCAGCATCTACATGTTTCACGGCGGCACCAGCTTCGGCTGGATGAACGGCGCCAACATGAACCGCGGCAAGTACGAACCGGACGTCACCAGCTATGACTACGACTCTCCGCTTGATGAGAGCGGCCGTCCCGCCGCCAAATACAGCCTCTTCCGCGAAGTTATTGCCAAGGCTACCGGAGTTACTCCTCCTCCGGTCCCGGCCACTAATCCGACTATCTCTATCTCTCCTACAAAAATGACGACGTCTGTCTCGCTCTGGCGAACTTTGTCACGCCCTGTAACTTCCCCGCAATTACTCACCATGGAAGATCTCGATCAGGCCTACGGTTACATCCTCTATCGCACCACCGTCGTTGATCCCGCGCAAGGCGATCTCGTCCTCGATGAACTACATGACTACGCCCAGATCTATGCCAACGGAAATCTCCTCGGCACGCTCGATCGCCGCCTCGGCCAGAGTCATCTTAGCGTCGATCTCAAGGCTCCCAACACCCGCCTGGACATCCTTGTTGAGAACTCCGGCCGCGTTAACTTTACTACCGCCATGCGCAACGAGCGCAAGGGAATCACGAAGCAGGTCACTCTGGCAGGCAAGCCGCTTACTGGATGGGAGATAATCTCACTGCCCATGAAGGCCCCGCAAACACTGGCCTTTCAATCCAACGCGCAATGCTCCGGCGCCTGCTTCTATCGCGGCGTCCTGCAGGTTGATCACCTCGGCGACACCTTCCTTGACACCAGCAGTTTTGCCAAGGGGTTCGTCTGGGTAAACGGCCATGAGCTCGGCCGCACTTGGAACATCGGACCGCAAAAGACGCTCTACCTCCCCGGCGCATGGCTCAAGAAAGGCGCCAACGATGTAATAGTCTTTGACCTCAATGGCGCTCCCGGCAGAGTCATTGAAGGCAAGGCATCGCCAATACTCGACGGCCCAGTTGAAGCGAAGCAATAGCGCTCCGGCTTTTGCTAGTATGATGAGTTACAACAAGGCAGGATGAAGAACATGCAAGCCGGTACAAAAAACGGAAGCGATATGCTCATCGATGAGCGCCGCCAGCACATACTCACTCTGATTCAACGGGATGGAAGAGTACTTATCTCGCAGTTATCTGACGCGCTTGGTATCTCGCGTATCACTATCCGCAAAGACCTGGACCAGCTCGCATCCAAGGGGCTGGTCCGGCGTACACACGGAGGAGCACTCTCCGCGCAAGGCAGTTCCCTGCTCGACCCAACCCTGCGTGAAAAGGAACAGAAGCAGTCAAGAGAGAAGGAGCGCATCGCCAGGGCTGCTGCCTCCCTCGTGTCTGAGGGCATGTGTGTCCTGCTTGACTCCGGTACCACCACAACCGCAATCGCCCGCCATCTGCGTCACTTTGCCCACCTCACCGTCATCACCAATGCCGTCAACATCGCCACTGAGCTGGCTGGCACTGACTTTGAAGTCATCCTCACCGGCGGCACCTTGCGCAAAAATTCCTTCTCACTCGTCGGACCGCTCGCTGAGGATGTGCTCCACGGCGTTCATGCGGACATTCTCTTCCTCGGCGTGGACGGATTCGATGTCAAGACCGGCGTCATGACGCCCAACCTCCTCGAGTCCCGCGTCAACCGGGCCATGGTCAACGCCGCCACGCGCGTCGTCGCCGTCTGCGATTCCACCAAGTTCACCTGCCGCAGCCTGGCGCTCATCGCGCCCACCGCGGCCATTCACATGGTCATCACGGATAACCAGCTCGGCGATCAAGACATCGATGCCCTCACCACTGCCGGCGTCGAAGTCGTTCGCGTCTGACACGATACTTGCGCGGGTAGGACTGAAAACTCCTACCCGCCACACCCATCCGCATAAGCGCGCAGCACCTTCCGGATGCGATCGATAATCAGCGCATGAGCTTCTGCGCGCAACCGCCCTGCGCGCACTGCAACATATTGCTCTGGCAAAAACGTGCTCAGCAGTGTCTCCGGAATCTCCACCCGCTCCAGATTCTCCATCAGCTTTGTCACTGCTTCCTTCACGCGTGGAGTGCTCCAGTAGTACCTCACCCTGTCGCTATAGCTGTAGCGCCGCAACAGGCGCATGCTCTGCTCATCTCCCGTGTAGTGGTGCTCCCAGTGTCGGCGGTCCTCCGTCATCGTGCGCTCCAGCACATCCATCAGCCGCGCGCAGCGTTCCGGCTCCACCAGTTCCGCTTCAATCAGGCTGAGTGCCTCCAGAGCCTCGCGCATTGCAAAGGTCAGCGCTGGACCAACCTTCAAAATCGCAAACCCGTCGTGTACCAGCCGCCTGTACGACTCGGGCCTCTGGTAATCCGTCGAGTGCGCCTCAAACACCAGCCCGTCTTCCGTCTTCAACAGTTCAGTCAGATGCGCCGCGCTCGCTGGGTCATAGTCAATCACGCTGTCGTGGTTGAACTCCACTCCCGGCTGCACCACGAGCGCAATCACCCGTGGCCACACCGCCGCAAGGCCCTTCTCCGCAAACACCCGCTTGTGCACCGCCAGCGTCTTGGCCGCTGCCGCGCGGCTGGTCGGATGCAGATGCGTAAGGCTCTCCGTCGCACCGCCCGGAACCGGCACCTCCGTGCCAATCACGTACACCGGCCTATCGTTGCCGCTCGCTTTCTCCGCCGCTGCGCACAGCACCGCGGCGCGACCGGCAATTGTCTCGTCCGTCAGCGGACCAGCCTCGCCCGCGCAAGCCATGCTCGCATCCAGGTGGATCTTCTTGAAACCTGCCCGCGCGTAAGCTTCCACCATCCGTTCCGCCTCGCGCATCGCCTCCGCCGCCGGTAACTTCTGCCAGGGATTAGGCCCCAGGTGGTCTCCACCCAGAATCAGCCGCGCCTCGTCGAATCCCTTCACAGCGGCAATCCCGCTCACCAGCCGCCGAAAATCCTCCGGCTGCATCCCCGTATACCCGCCCTGGTGATTTACCTGGTTCGACGTGGCCTCAATCAGCAGATGGGTTCCATCCGCATGCGCCTGTTCCATCGCCGCTTCCAGTACCCACGGATGCGCCGAGCACACTGAGTAAATCCCCCTCGGCCGCCCCGCATGCCACGCCACCGCCAACTGCTCAAGAGCCTTCGACACGATCTTCCTCCGCCCAACCCAGGCATTCACTTATCAATGTTCACTGCTTTACCGCCTCCAGCGTCAACACCTCAAACGCCTCAAGGTGGATCCTCTTCACAACTCCAGCCCGCAATACCATTGCAGACTTTCTCTCATCCGCGGCCCACGGGCTGTGCGCCTTGTAACTCCGCGCCGCATGTTCCGGCAGCTCAAACGCCTTGGCCACATCCAGCGCAAAATCCTGCGCCTTGTCTGATGGGTTCCGAAGCACCACGATCCCTTTTTCCGGCATCCACGAAGCCCAGCCATACACTTCCAGCTTCTCCGGATCGCCCCCGATCCAATGCGTATCCTTCAGCACCGCCGCATTCGCCCGCGACCACTTCGCCGTTTCCGCCAGCACGTCCCAGTTCTCCTTCGAGAGCAGTCCCGGTGTAATGTACATCTCCTGCAACTGCGTCCCGGTGCCGAAGTAGTCATGCACTTCATCCGTAAAATCGTTCCCCGGATCAGCGTTCAGATGCTTCGCCTTTTGCGCATAGATCAGCCCATGCAGCATCAGCGAGTTCAGCGGATACAGCGGCCCGCCCTCAACAATGTTGTGGTAAGTCTGCCCGTCTCTATACGTAATCCACTTCTGCCGCCAGCTACCCACTCCGGCAAAGTCGTGGTCGTCGCCATCGCGCCAGATCGAATCCGCATAGCGCAACCAGAACGGCGAGGGCAGCGTCCCCGTCGTCAGGTTGATAAAGATATTGGGCTCCTTCTGCCGCAGCCGCTCGATCAGATGAATGGCCGCCGAGAAATCGCTGTCGAACAGGCTCCCAGGAAATACCGTGCTCGCGTTGCCCGTCCCATCAAACTTGAACTGGTTCACGCCATATTTCGCCACCATCTCCAGGCAGGTCTTCTCAAATAGCTCGTAGTACTTCGGCGCAGACAGCGCAAAGCCGCCCTCCACCGTCTCGTATCCCGCCTTTTCTCCTGCCGCAATCCGCTGCTTCTTCGGCGTCCCATAACCGCCCCATGGTGAAAGCCAAACACCAATGCCAAACCCGTGCTGCGCCGCCGCCTCGTGAATCTTTGAGAATCCATTCGGCATGCCGGCATTGAAGTGCCACAGGGTCAGCGGGTCGTCCCATCCGTCATCGAACAGGAATGAGTCCATCGTCACGCCGCGCTTCTTCACCAGCTCGTCGCCAAACGCATTCACGCGGTCCAGCGCCCCCGCCTCGTCAAAACGGCTGAAATATCCAATGTCGTACCAACTGTTGTAATGCAGATAAGTCCGGTAAGGATGCGCCCGCTCCTGCTCAACATACGCAAGAAACTCCCGCCGCATCTGCCCCGGAGCCGCCACCCCAATCACCGACGAATACGTGATCGAGTTACCCGCCGCCAGCGGCAGGGTGCGCGTCAGCAACGATGTCGCCCGCCCATCCTTCACCACACTCGCAGACAGTGGAAACTCAAATCCAAAAAAGAAGTTCCCCGCCACAATCGGCGAGCCCGGGACCTTCCCCACCACCGCCGCGCCGGGAGCGTCAAAGTCGAACATCCGCACCTCGGCAATATCCGCCGCATGAGCCAAAGCCCGCAGCGTAACCTCCTCGCGCACATAGTTCGCGCCCGCGCGCAAAACCGCGCACCAGTGTACCGCCAGGGACTTGTCTTCCGTGCTCAGTTCCGCGCACAGCCGTCGTCCTGCTGCGCGCTCTGCAGCCTGCGGCGCACTCGCAACCGGTGCAATCTGCTCTTCCACGGGCCCCGCATTCAGCTTCATCTGCGAAGCTGCCAGCACGCTCCCGTCACGCATCTTCAGGCTGAACGCCTCCCCCGGCTCAAGCTTCGCCCCGCTCCTCCGGTCCACAACTTCCGCAATCTTCAGCCCGCCGTTCACAATCTTGAAGCGTGCCGCAATCCGCTCGCCGCGCAGTTCAAAGCCGCTCTTCGTCTCTGCCCCGGCACTTCCGGCCAGGCCCGCCAGAGACAAAAATGCCAAGGCCAGGGCCCTCGCTGTCAATCGCCGCAATCTCGCATCTTGCATCTTCGTTGCACTCCTCTTCGCTTTCACCACTGCCAGGGCTTCCCCCGCCACACCATGATGATGGCTCAGACAACCCGCCCCACCACCCTACGCGCATCCCTCGCAGCCATGGAAGTGGCACACTCCCTGATTCGCCAAGTTTATATTAAAAGAAATAAAACGCAATAAAAAGCTTGAATGCGTAATACGCCTTGAACTAAACTTATCTCCGATGAACTCTTCCGCCCTTCCTCCTCAACGGGAGAAAATGGAGTCAACATGGGCCCTCAGGATGAAAAGCCGAACGACATGTTTGTCGCCATGGTCAGCGCCAAGGCTGAGGTCGATTGTCGCCTCAGCGACTTCGCCCCGCGCTCGCAACTCAAGGTAGCCGCTCACACCATCGATCGGCCCCGCTTTCCAGTCATCGATTATCACAACCACCTTGATTCGCTCGCCCCTGAAGACGTACTCCGCGTCATGGATGCCAGCGGCATTGAGAAGATCGTAAACATCACCATGCGTACCGGGCAGGCCGCCCTCGACACCATGGACCGCTTTCATCGCGCCGCTCCCAGCCGTTTCGCCTCCATCGGTTGGATGGACTGGACCGGCATCGAGCGCCCCGATTTCATTCAGCTCACCCTCGACCGTCTTGAACGCTGCGTCGAACACGGCGCCTGCGGAATCAAGTTCTGGAAAGACCTCGGCCTCACCGTCCGCGACGCCTCCGGCAATCTCCTCCGCATAGACGACGTGCGCCTTGCTCCCATCTTCGACAAGGCCGCTGAGCTGCGCATCCCCGTCATGTTCCACACCACGGACCCTGACGCCTTCTTCACTCCCATCGATCGGTTCAACGAGCGTTATGAAGAGTTGGCCGCCCATCCTGACTGGGCCTTCCAGGCCTCGCCAATCCCCAAAGCCTTGGTTCTTGAACAGCGCAACCGTGTCATCGCCCGTCACCCCAAAACAATCTTCGTCGGCGCGCACCTGGCAGAGAGCAGCGAGGATCTCGCAGCCGTGTCAAAACTGCTCGACCTCTACCCCAATCTCTACGTCGACATCAGCGCTCGCGTCTCAGAGCTTGGCCGCCAGCCCTACACCGCCCGCAAGTTCTTCCTCAAATATGCTGATCGCATCCTCTTCGGCGCTGACCTTCTCCCTGACGTCGAGATGTACCGCCTCTACTATCGATTCCTGGAGACAGCCGACGAATACTTCGAGTATCCTTCCCATGCGTCGCGACAGGGCCGATGGAACATCTATGGAATTTTTCTTCCTGACGATGTCCTTCTCAAGGTCTATCGCGAAAATGCTCTCAGTCTGCTGCGCCTCGGCGCGCGCTAAGGCGCAACCGATCTGCAGTGTTGCATGTTAAGAACTTGAATAAGCGGTTGGGCAAGCATTTGATTCACTCACTGCACCCAGCCACTAGCCAACTCGGTAACCCCGCGCAGCAGCGGCTGACTCGCTCCATTCGCTTCAGGCCCCTGTACTGCTTTCTTAGTCTCTGGAGTGAACGCCGGCCTGACCAGAAATGCCTGTCCGTTGTCTTCCATAGTCTCGCAAACCAATCGGAGTCAAAAATGAACGCTCGCCTGCACCTTTCCGCCTTGATTCTCCTCCTTGCTGTTTCCGTCTCCGCTCAGCCAGCCGCCAACACGCTCATGCCCTTGCCCTCCAGCGTGGAAAGCAAGTCCGGCACTCTGCGCATTGAGCCTGCCTTCTCCTACGCCCTGCAGGGCAACTCCGGCCAGCGACTCAGCCAGGCCGCGGTACGCCTTGTCAGCCGCCTTGAGACGCGCACCGGCGTCATGCTGGCCAAGGCTCCCGCTCCCGCGGGCCAGCCAGCCACGCTCACCGTCAATGTGGCTACCGCAACATCCGATGCCGTTCCACAGCCCGATGTGGACGAGGGCTACACCCTCTCCATCGATGAACATCAAATCTCCCTCAGCGCAAAGACAGACATCGGCGCACTGCGCGGCATGGAGACGCTTCTCCAGCTCGCCCAGCCCGACGGCGACCACTACGCCTTCCCCGCCGTTCGCATTCAAGACGCCCCCCGTTTCCCCTGGCGCGGACTCATGCTCGACCCCGGACGCCATTTTCTCCCCGTCGCCAACATCCTCCGCACCCTCGACGGCATGGCCGCCGTAAAACTCAACGTCTTCCACTGGCACCTCACTGAGGACCAGGGCTTCCGTATCGAGAGCCACGTCTATCCCAAGCTCACTCAGCTCGGCTCCAACGGGCAGTTCTATACACAGCAGCAGGTGCGTGAGGTCATCGCCTACGCCTCCGCCCGTGGCATCCGCGTCGTTCCTGAGTTCGACATGCCCGGCCACATCCAGAGCTGGCTCGTCGGCTACCCTGAACTCGGCAGCGCCCCCGGCCCCTTCGCCATCGCAGATCAGTTCGGAGTCATGGACGCGGCCTTCGATCCCACCCGCGACTCCACTTTCCGCTTCCTCGATGGCTTCTTTGGCGAAATGGCCCAGCTCTTCCCCGATCCCTATATGCACATCGGCGGCGACGAGAGCAACGGCAAGCAATGGCGCGCCAATCCCAGGGTCAAAGCCTTCATGGCCGCGCACGGATTCAAAACCACTGAGGAACTGCAGTCTTACTTCAGCACCCGCATTCAGAAGGTCCTCACCGCACACCACAAGCAGATGGTCGGCTGGGACGAGATCCTCAGCCCCACCCTCCCCAAGGATGCCGTCATTCAAAACTGGCACGGCATCGAGTTCCTTCTCAACGGAGCCAAGCAGGGCCATCGCGGCTTCTCCTCGCACCCCTACTACCTTGACCACATGTACTCGGCCGCGGATATGTTCCTCGCCGACCCGCTCCCCGCCGGCAACGACCTCACTCCCGAGCAGGCCAAACTCATCCTCGGCGGCGAAGCCTGCATGTGGGGCGAGCAGATCATCCCCTCCACCGTGGACTCGCGCGTTTGGCCCCGCGCCGCGGCCGTTGCTGAGCGCTTCTGGTCCCCCGTCTCCGATCGCGACGTGAACGATATGTACCGCCGTCTCGCCGCCCAGTCTCTCCGCCTTGAAACGGAAGGCCTCATGCACATGTCCGGCCCCGTCAGGGGCATGCGCCAGGTCGCGGGCAGCGCTCAGATTCAGCCGCTTGAAGTCTTCATCAGCACGCTCCAGCCCGTCGACTTCCACATCCGTGGCCGCGAGCAGCGTCCCTCCCCCGCCACTGTATTCGCCCGGCTCGTTGACGCGGTACGCCCCGATCCTCCACTCCAGCATGAGATGCCCATCCTCGTCGACGCCGCCATACAGGGGGACAAGGCCAGCGCCGACAAGCTTGAAGCGCTCTTCCACAGTTGGGTCGCCGCGGCTCCCGCCCTCGACCGCCTCCAGGCCAACTCCCCACTGCTCCAGGAAGCCTCAGCGCACATCGCCGCGTGGCCAAAGCTGGGAACCATGGGCCTTGAGGCGCTCAATTACCTACACGCGGGCGCCGCGCCCCCAGCCGGCTGGCAAGACGCGCAGAAAGCCACTCTTCACGACGCCGTAAAGCCTCACGAGCTAGTTGACTTCGTGGTCCTCAAACCCCTGCAGAAGCTGGTTGAAGCTGCCGCCGCTATCAAGGCCCCGGCAGTGCAGCCCGACCCCATCCACTCCTATCTCCAGCCCTTGGTTGAGAACCACACCATCGGCGGAGCCGTTACACTGGTCGCCAACAAAAACGGCACTACCTATCTGCACCCCGTCGGATTTCAGAACCTCGCCGCAAAGACTCCCATGCCCGCCGACGCTCTCTTCTGGATCGCCTCGGTCTCCAAGCCCGTCACCGCCACCGCTTTCATGATGCTGGTGGATGAGGGCA
>Ga0007854_10000721_pt1 | contig 21283 bp, 21 predicted proteins | sample CryBogCBH12Aug08_FD_60382 | JGI IMG/M metagenome (GOLD analysis project Ga0007854, IMG submission 60382) | Freshwater microbial communities from Crystal Bog, Wisconsin, USA - CBH12Aug08 | ecosystem: Environmental > Aquatic > Freshwater > Lake | place: Crystal Bog, Wisconsin, USA | collected... | reverse complement strand
TAGATCAAGATTTTTATCTAAGAATTAGTCATGAATTGCCATTAAAACGTCTTATTGGTGGTGGATATGAGAAGGTTTTTGATATTGGGCCAAGATTTAGGAATGAAAACTACACTGAAGAGCATTTACCAGAACACATAGCCATGGAATGGTATTGGGCTTATGCCGATTGGAAAGATGGCATGAATTTCATGACAAAGATGTATAAAGATGTAGCAATGAAAACTTTTGGTACTCATAAATTTAAAATCCGTGGCTTTGATGTGGATTTGTCTAAGGATTGGGAAATTCTAGATTACGGAGAGCAAATTAAAAAAAGATATTCTGTAGATGTATTTAACTGTACCTTGGATGACGTCAAGAAAGCATTGAGAGATAATAAACTAGAGGTTGAACAAACCGATAATATTGCTAGAGGCATAGATAAACTTTGGAAAAACCTAAGAAAAACTATTGCAGGTCCAGCATGGCTAATCAATACGCCACTTTTAATAAGTCCACTTGCTAAAGTAGATCCTACAAGGCCTCAGACTGTAGAGCGATTTCAGCCAATAATTGCAGGAACTGAATTTGGCAATGGTTGGAGTGAATTGAATGATCCACTAGAACAGCTCGATAGATTCAAAGAACAGCAAGAGCTTCGAAAAGACGGCGACAAGGAAGCGATGATGTTGGATATAGATTTTGTTGAAATGCTTGAATATGGAATGCCACCTACTTGTGGATGGGGTTACTCAGAAAGAGTTTTTTGGGTTCTTGAGGGTGTTACAGCAAGAGAAGGAGTGCCTTTCCCGCAGCTCAGACAAGAAGACGATCAGGTAACGAAAACTATCTATCCTGAATTATATGGTGAATCTTCAAAATAATATGAACAAGATAATGTTTGGTGGTGGGTGTTTTTGGGGGGTTCAGTTTTATTTTGACCAGATCCCAGGGGTTACGAAAACTCTTGTAGGCTATAGTGGAGGCCATACAAATAACCCTACTTATGAAGATGTCTGTACACACAACACAGGACATGCCGAAGTAGTCTATTTAGAATATGATGAAAATAAAGTATCTAACGAAACTTTACTTAAGCAATTCTTCAGAATGCATGACCCAACACAACTAAATCGTCAAGGCCCAGATATTGGAGATAATTATAGATCAGTCATTTATTATTACGATGAAAAACAGCATGAACTAGCTAACAAAATTCTAAATGAAGTCCAGAAAAATTTCGAAAATAAGATAGTGACCGAAATTGCACCAGCTAAAGAATTTTTTGTGGCCGAAGACTATCATCAAAAATATGCCGAAAAAACTGGAAGAGGCATGTGCCATGTTGACTATAGTCCAGTTGCTTAGATCCTTTTAGTTGCTATAATTGAACTAATGAAAATATTAAATAAATTTATCGAAACAAAAATAACTATGCCAAGTTTGAACAAGTGGAATAAAAGTTTGGCAGCAATGCATGCAACATTTGGTGTTTTAATTTTAGTTCTAAGCCAAAATAGGGCATTTCCTGTAACGACGAGTTTTCTAACTCTCAATACTCTTACTTCAACCCCCGCACATCCCGTTTTGATTACTGCACAAAGACATCTATTCGATGTAAGAATGTCATACGTTATCGCATTATTCTTTTTCCTATCAGCAATCGCTCATTTATTAGCAGCTACTTATTTCAGAAAGAGATATGAAAAAGATCTTCAGCAAGGCATCAACAAATTCAGATGGTTTGAATATTCATTAAGTGCAAGCACCATGATGGTTGCTATAAGTTTCTTGTCCGGCATAACAGATCTATCAAGTTTACTAATGATTTTTGGTCTTATTGCTATCATGAATTTGCTAGGTTTGGTTATGGAGATACACAACCAAAAAGCAAAGACAGTGAACTGGATCAGCTACATTATTGGTTGTTTATCTGGAATCCTACCATGGATTGTTTTTGTTATATATACGCTTGGTGTTGAGCTCTACGGTGGTGGAGGAATTCCTACTTTTGTGTACTTCATATACGGAACAATTTTCGTAAGCTTTAATTGTTTTGCTATAAATATGTACCTACAGTACAAGAAGATTGGCCCATGGAAAGATTATTTATTTGGCGAAAAAATGTACATGATTTTGAGTCTAGTTGCTAAAACACTATTAGCGTGGCAAGTATTTTTCGGAATATTGAGACCTTAGTTACTTATGAAAAATATAATTTTCGATTTTGACGGCACTATTGTCGACAGCTTAGACTTTGTAATTAATATGTATGAGAGCTGGTATCCAAATAGTCAACATCTTCAAAACATAGATAAGGATAAACTTAGAAATATGCCAGCTACTGGCGTAATTGAAGAGCTCCGAATCAGGCCCTGGAAAGTTCCGGCATTGATCATTAGGGGTAGAATAGAGATGAATAAAAACATCGATAAGCTCGATGCTATACCTGGAGTCTTGGAGCTGATCGAAGAATTAGAAAAACGCGATGCTCGTCTATACATATTGAGTTCTAATAGCGCAAGAAATATTAATAAATATTTGAAACTAAAAGGTGCTAGAAACAGATTCAAGCGCGTCTATGGTGGGGTTGGTATTCTGGGCAAGGCGAAGGCTTTGAAAAAAGTCATGGAAAAGAATAATTTAGATCATTCAGAAACATATTATGTTGGTGACGAAGTAAGAGATATTAAGGCTGCAAAAAAAGCTGGAATTTTCTCTATTGGAGTTACCTGGGGATATAATGGCAAAACTATAATGAATAACGAAAATCCTGATTTAGTAGCCGATAAGCCTCAGGACATAATCAAATTCCTTTACCAATAGCTGGTATAATGCCTTAATGGCATATACTCCATATAATAGATACAGAACCGCTCCGTATAAACCAGGACAAACTTCACCCTATAAACTTAGCCGAAGTAAAATTGAAGATTTCATAAATTGTCCCAGGTGTTTTTGGATAGATAGAAGACTAAAAATATCTAAACCAGATACTCCACCATTTCAAATCAATAAAGCAGTGGATGAGCTTTTTAAAAAAGAATTCGATAAATATAGAAATGATAAAAAACCTCATCCGCTTATGATTCAGTTCGAGGTTGATGCAATTCCATACGCTCATGATGATTTAGACAAATGGAGAGAGAACTTTGTTGGAGTTCAATATTTAGATAAAGAAACTAATTTACTTTTATTTGGAGCTGTTGATGATGTCTGGGTTAATAAAAAAGGAGAATTGATAGTCGTTGACTACAAAGCGACAGCCAAAAAAAGTGAGGTAAGTTTGGACGCGGATTGGCAAATTTCGTATAAGCGTCAAATGGAAGTGTATCAGTGGCTTCTTAGGAAAAACGATTTCAAGGTAAATAATACAGGATACTTTGTTTATACAAACGGTAGGCTAGACTTAGACGGCTTCAATGATAGAGTTGAGTTTAGGACTAAGGTTATAGCATACGAAGGCAGCGACTCGTGGATACCTGATACTGTTAAAAAAATTAAGGAATGTCTTGAACAAGAAGAAATGCCATTATCGGGCAAAGATTGTCAGTATTGTGAGTATGCGAAATCCAGAACCGACCTTACTCTTAAATATTTAATTAAAAATAAGAAGGTTAAATAGTATAATTAAGGCTATATGATAGATATTCAGTTTATTCGCGACAACAAAGATCTAGTTAAAGAGAAATCTCATCAAAAAGGATACCAGGTAGATGTTGATTCAATTATTGGTCTAGATGATCAAATAAGGAGTAAGATTCCAGCAATGGAAGAAATTCTCAAGCAAAGAAACCAACTTGCTTCACAATTTTCTAACTCCACCCCGACTCAAGAACAAATAGAGCAGGGCAGAGCACTAAAAGAACAAGCATCTGCTATGGAATCTGAATTAAGTGAACTTAAAAAACAATTACAAGTTCTGCTTTCGGGTGTTCCAAATATGCCACTTGGAATGGTCCCATTAGGCACCAGTGAAGATGATAACCAGGTCATTAAAAAAATCGAACCCTTGGAATTAAAATTTGCTGCGAAAAACCATTGGGAGATTGCTCAAGCGGATAGTCTAATAGATAAGACGAGAGCTTCAAAGGTTGCTGGATCGAGATTTGTCTACTTAAAAGGTGGATTGGTTCGTCTTCAGTTCGCAATTATTAACTGGGTAATGGATAAATTATCTGACGAAGAATTTATTAAGCAACTTATTGCTGAAAACAATTTGAATATTTCGTCAAAGCCCTTTGTTCCGGTATTACCACCAGGAATTGTTAATACATCTTCATATCATGCAACCACTAGATTAGATGCAGAAGAAGTTACCTATAAGCTTGCTGATGACGACATGTGGATGAATGCTAGTGCTGAACATAGTTTATGTAACATGTATCAGAATGAGATTCTATCCGAATCTCAACTACCTATTAGATATTTGGGCTACGCTACATCATATCGCAGAGAGGCTGGTTCTTATGGTAAGGATACTGAAGGAATAATTAGGCTTCATCAATTTGATAAATTGGAAATGGAAGTATTTTCTACTCCAGAAACCGGTCTTGATGAGCACAAATTAATGGTAGCTATTGAAGAATATTTCGTAAGTTCCTTAAATCTGCCATATCAGCTTTTAGAAAAATGTACCGCAGACATAGGCAAACCAAATGCAAAGGGTATGGACATTGAAGTTTGGTTCCCAGGACAGAAAAAATATCGAGAAACACATAGTGCAGATTATATGACTGATTATCAGGCTCGCTCATTGAAAACTAGATATCGAAAGGCCGACAATGATGTAGAGTTTGTCCACACTAATGATGCTACCGTATTTGCTTTTTCTAGGATTCTTGCAGCTATAATGGAAAACTATCAAACCGAAGATGGCCAAATATTGGTTCCCGATGCGCTTAAGGGCTATCTGGGTGGCATGGAAAAGCTATGATTGAAAACATCACCATAAACGGAGTCCACTTAGTCGTAGACGAGGATTTATCAAAATATGCAATTAAAAAAATTGCTAACTTGGATAAATACATGTCAAGACATGTTCGAGAGAGCGCACATGCTGAAGTTTGGCTAAAAGAATCGAAATCAAAAACCAAGCGAATTTTAACCTGCGAAGTTAAAATGACTTTGCCTAACGAGATCTTAGTAACCAAAGAATCAACATTGAATATTTATGCAGCTATCGACATAGTAGAGGCAAAGCTAAAGAATCAAATTTTGAAATACAAAGCGTTGCACGGGACTTCGATAATTAGACATAAAATCAATTTACTAAGAAACAAATCAAAGAACTAAATTTAATCTGTTAATTAGTATTTTTGTAGTCGCATTTTCTTAAATAACAAGCTACAATATATTTATTGGAAAAAACTAGTGGAGTATTCAGTGAAAAAAATTATTAAGCGTGTACTTGGTGACCCTCAGATAAAAACAGTTAAAAGACTCAAAAAAAGAGTTCAGGACATAAACTCTCTTGCTGATAAATATTCAAAGATGACTGATTCTCAGTTGAAGAAGCAGACAAATATTTTGAAAGAAAGATTGGCAAAAGAGAGCTTAGATCAAATTTTGCCAGACGCATTTGCATTAGTTAAAGAAGCTGCAACAAGAACTTTGGGGCAAAGACATTTCGATGTTCAGCTTATTGGTGGAATGGTTTTGCATGAAGGTAATGTAGCAGAAATGAAAACCGGTGAGGGTAAAACTTTAGTTGCGACTTTGCCAGTGTTCCTGAATGCTTTAACAGAAAAGGGTGTTCACGTTGTAACCGTAAATGATTATTTAGCTCAAAGAGATGCTGGATGGATGGCTCAAGTCTATAGTTTCCTAGGCATGACAACAGCAGTTATTATTCCAGATGAATCATTCATTTATGATGAAACATATATCAATAAAGACCATACTGATGAAAGATTTAAGCACTTAAGACCAATATCAAGGCAAGAAGCTTATAAAGCCGACATTACTTATGGAACGAATAATGAATTTGGTTTTGATTATCTTAGGGACAACATGGTTAGGGAAACTGACCAACTCAGACAAAGGGATTTGCACTATGCAATCGTAGATGAGGTTGACTCAATTCTAATTGATGAAGCTAGAACTCCATTAATTATTTCTGCACCATCAGTCACTAGCGCAAATGCATATTCGCAATTCTCAAAGGTCGCTCGACAATTAAATGCTGAAGAGCATTTTGAGACTGATGAAAAAAGAAAAACTGTAATTTTGACAGACAAGGGAATAGAAAAAGTACAATCTATTCTCGGAGTAGATAATCTCTACTCGTCTGACAACATTAGAACTATTTATCATCTCGAGCAGGCTCTAAAAGCACACGCGTTATTCAAGCGGGATAAAGATTATGTCGTGACTCGTGAAGGTGAAATCGTAATTGTAGATGAATTTACGGGAAGACTGCTAAAAGGTAGGCGCTACAATGAAGGATTGCATCAAGCAATTGAAGCTAAAGAAAATGTAGAAGTTCAACAAGAATCGATGACTCTTGCATCTATCTCATTCCAGAATCTATTTAGGTTATATGAAAAACTTGGAGGCATGACAGGTACTGCTTTAACTGAAAGTGAAGAGTTCCATCAAATCTACAAATTAGATGTTGTTGAAATACCATCTAACAGAATTATTAACAGAATAGATAGACCTGATCGAATTTATAGAAGTGAAAAGGGTAAATTTGCAGCAATTGCTAAGGAAGTCAGAGTTTGCTATGAAAAGGGTCAGCCAGTACTAATAGGTACAGTTTCAATCGAAAAGAATGAAATGTTAAGTGCAGCTCTTAATAAAGCTGGAGTTCCACACAAAGTTCTTAATGCAAAGAATAATGAAAAAGAAGCTCAGATTATTGCTAAGGCTGGTGAAAAAGGCGCAGTAACTTTAGCTACCAACATAGCCGGTCGTGGAACTGACATTGTTCTTGGAGAAGATGTTAAAAAACTTGGCGGATTATTCGTTTTAGGTTCTGAAAGACATGAAAGTAGAAGAATAGATAATCAGCTTAGAGGAAGAGCCGGTCGACAGGGAGATCCAGGATTAACTCAGTTCTTCGTGAGTACTGAAGATGATTTGATGAGAATCTTTGGCGGAGACAGAATTGCGGGTCTGATGAGCCGATTAAAGGTTGATGACGACACCCCAATTGAAAATAGATTAATCTCTAAAAGCCTCGAGGGTGCACAGAAAAAAGTTGAAGGTTTCCATTTTGACCAAAGAAAAAATGTCGTTCAATATGACGATGTTATGAACAGGCATAGAAAAGCCGTTTATACTATGCGAAAAGAAATTTTGTTAGCTACCGACATAAGCAAGCGAATCAAAATCATTATCGAAGAACAGATGAAAACACTTTCTGAATTAAAGTTTGATTCAGTGGACGATCACAAATCAGTTATAAATGAGGTGCTTCCTTTGTCTCCTGAAAGTATGGAAAGACTGTTTAGTTCCAGCCCTGATAAGTTCGGCGACACACTTCTTGCAGAAGCTATGGAAGTGTACGAGGGTCGTGAAGCAGCATTTGGTAAAGATATAATGCGAAAAATTGAAAGAGAAGTTTATCTTCAAGTTCTAGATAATCTATGGATGCAGCATCTCGAAAATATGGATCATCTAAGAGAAGGTATTCATTGGATGAGTGTTGGTCAGAGAGATCCTTTGGTAGAATACCGAAGACAATCTCAAATTATTTTCCAGTCTATGCAGTCAGTTCTAAGACATGATATTGTGGCATCTCTTTATCATGCAGAACCCAATCTTGCTGAAGCACCTATGGACACCGAACTAACAAAAGCTGCAAGAAATTCAGTTTCTAACGCAGATAAAATAACTACTGCTGAAGATTTTGGTGAAGATGACTTTGTGTCCAAAAAGGCAGAAAACGAAGAAGTTAAAAAGAAGCATGTAGCAAAAAAGAAGACACGAAAAGCTGAGCGACAAAGAAAACTAAAAGGACGCAAGAAAAGATAGTTAATAGATGAAGCATACCGTAAGCCAGTTAAAATTAGACAGCGGAGCAGAAGGTCTTTTGATTAATGTACCCGATGCTAGTGTTATGACATTTGAACTTAGCTTCAGAGCAGGAGAGTACTTGGTTGAAGATAGTAAATGGGAAACTCCACATTTGATGGAGCACTTACTGTTAGGCGCAAATCAATTTATTCCAAAGGCAAGAGCATTTCAGGCAGAATTTGAGAAAAATGGAGCATATAATAACGCATCAACGAATGCATACGATATAACATATGAAGCTGAGTGTGCAGATTTCGAATGGGAAAGAATTTTGCATCTCCTACTTGTATCTATTAGTAAACCATTATTTCTTGAGGATGAATTTGTTGCCGAATCGGGTAATGTTAAAGAAGAACTTGCTTCGAGGTCCAACAATCATTTTAGGTATCTAAGCTTAGCTCTAAAAGAAAAATATGGTTACGTTGCAAAAACAGATCAAGAGCGACTAAAGCTCATGAAGAATGTTAAATTAGCTGATATATGGGATCACTACAATAAGACTCACACCCTTACAAATCTAAGATTTGTGATTGCTGGAAAGATAACACCAAATCGTCAGAAGATAGTAAAGGCACTTATTGAAAGCTTAGACTTACCAAAAGGCAATGGAAGGCCTAAATTGCCTCACGAAGTGCCAAAAAAGCTTACAAGTCCACTTTTAATAAAGAACACTTCCGTAGATACAATATACTTTTATATCGATAGTTTTTTGAAACGAAAACTTACCGATCCTGAAGCAGATGCACTTGGTCTTGTTAATACTATGTTGACTGAAACTCTTTATTCAAAAATACTGGGAACTGCAAGAGAAAGAGGTCTAGTATATGGGATGAACTCGGGATATGGTCAATCGTACAAGAGTTCGAATTGGTGGTTTGGTTCACAGGTGATGAAAGAAAATATCGTACCACTTTTTGAAATTATAAAGGAAGAATTAACTAAAGTATTTAATGGCGAACTCGCTAACGATGATGTTGCCGAGGCGAAGCAATATTCGCTTGGAAGATTCCAAAGAAGCGCACAGACAGTGGCAGGAATTATGTCAGGATATTCTAATAGATACTTTTTCGATGGAGTGATTGAAGATTATTATCAGGTTCCAGATAGAATTAAAAAAATAGAGAAAGATACAATTATTGCAGTATCTAGGGCAATGTTCGAGGACGGCATATGGGGACTAGGAATTTTAGGTAACATAAACGATGAAGTTGCTATAGAGTTAAGAAATCAGCTTAAAGGTCTTTGGCGTTTGAAATAAATTTAAAATGGATAAATTGAAAAAATTAACCTACGAATTGTCTGATGAAATCAAGAAATCATTAGAAAAAATTAACTATGATTCATTAAAAGCTGTGCAAAAAAAACTTACAGAACAATCGCAACAAAATAATTTCTGGGACAATTCACAAAATGCTCAAACAGTTATGCAGGAATTATCTGAGTTACAGAGAAAAGTTGAACCATGGGACACTATACTAAGTGACTCTGAATACTTGAAGGAGTTAATTGAGCTCAATGACAATAAAATTGAAAAAGATATTATTGAGCTCATTGAGAGTATAAGATCCGATATGGATGAGCTAAGATTGCAGACTAGATTATCGGGTCCCTATGATTCTAACAACGCCATCATTAGCATTTATGCTGGTGCTGGTGGAACTGATGCTCAAGATTGGACACAAATGTTGCTCAGGATGTATACCCGATGGGCAGATAAGGATAGGGCTAAAGTTACTGTAATTAACGAATCCCCAGGAGAAGAAGCGGGCCTTAAGAGCGTTACTATAGAAATTAAGGGAACAGATATATATGGTCGCCTTAAAGGTGAGCATGGAGTTCACAGATTGGTGAGACTTAGCCCATTCAATTCTAATAATCTTCGGGAAACTAGTTTTGCAAAAGTAGAGATACTGCCCGAAATTAATCAGCCAGAAAAGCTGGAAATAGATCCAAAAGACTTGAAGATTGATGTTTATAGAGCTGGTGGACATGGCGGTCAATCGGTCAATACGACTGATTCAGCCGTAAGAATTACTCATATTCCAACGGGCATCAATGTTGCGATTCAGAATGAGAGAAGCCAAGCCCAAAATAAAGAAGTCGCCATGACGATTATTAGGTCTAAATTGGTTCAGCTGCAAATTGAACAGCATAAAGATAACTTGTCAGATTTGAAGGGTCCCAATCAGTCTGCAGAGTGGGGTAGTCAAATTCGATCATATGTTCTTCATCCATATAAAATGGTTAAAGATCTTAGAACGGGTTTTGAAACTAGCGATGTCGATTCAATATTGGATGGAAACATCGATCAGCTCATTGAGTCTTTTATTGATTTAGAATAATTAAAGCTAATCTAGTTCAAGTATAAAACCGCTTTTGCTATAATGTATTCATAATATGATTTTGTTAGATAGAGTATCAAAAATATACAACCGAAAAGCAACAGCACTTGAGAGGATAAATCTTCACATCGAGCCAAAAGAATTTGTTATTGTTGTGGGTCAAAGCGGTGCCGGTAAGACTACATTATTAAGATTGCTTACTAGAGAAGAGAAACCTACTTCGGGTAAAATCGTCGTTGGTGGAATTGATTATGACAAGCTGAAAGACAAAGACATACCTCTTTTAAGAAGAAAAATAGGGGTAGTATTTCAAGATTTTAAATTACTTCCTAATAGAACAGTTTTTGAGAATGTTGCTTTCGCTCTTGAGATTGTGGGTATGGGCAATAAAGAAATTCAAAATACAGTTCCAAAAGTCTTGGATATTGTTAATTTGAAGAATAAGGCAAACAACATGCCATATGAACTTTCCGGTGGTGAAAGGCAAAGAGTTGCTATTGCAAGAGCAATTGTAAGACAGCCTAAAATTCTAATAGCCGATGAACCAACAGGAAACCTTGATCCTAAATTTGCGTGGGACGTAATTAAAGTTTTGGAAAAGATAAATAAGTTCGGTACGACTGTGCTACTTACAACTCACAATCAAGAAATAGTTAACAAGCTTAAGAGAAGAGTAGTTGTAATAGAGAACGGTAAGATTGTTAGCGACAGAACAAATGCGAGCTACAGACTATGAAAAGATCTTGGATAACTTTTACCAGAGTAATTAAATCGGGTTTTGTAAACTTTTTTAGAAATCTTTCCTTAGCATTACCGGCAATTGCGGTTATGACTGTTACTTTATTTATTAGTTTATTTCTGTATATTGCAAATATAACTTTCAGTAATACGATAAATCAGATAAGCGATAAGATAAATATTACCGTGTATTTGTCGGATAAAACGACCACCCAGCAGCTAAATGATTTCGAAAATAGTTTGAGAAATTTTCCTAATGTCAAAAAGGTTGAATATATCTCTAAAGACGAGGCTTTAGCTATATATAAAGCCGAGAATGCAGGGAACCAAAATCTATTAAATGCAGTTGATGAGACGAGTAATCCTTTGCCAGCAAGTATAAACATTACGCCTTACGACATTAATAAGATCCAGGATATTAAGAATTTCATCAACCAAAAACAATATTTAGCATTACAAGATTCTCAACTTGGTACTTCATATTCTGGAGATAGGAAGCAGGCAATCGATCGCATAGCCAAAGCTACTAAAGTTTTGAGAGAGGCGGGATTAATAGGAATTGGAGTCTTTGCGTTAGTATCGGCGCTAATTATTTTCAACACTTTGCGAATGGCAATTTTCAACCGTAAAGATGAGATTACTATTATGCGATTATTGGGCGCAAAGCCATGGTACATCAGAGGCCCATTTGTCGTTGAAGCCTCATTTTACGGTGTAATATCTGCATTGATTTCTATTGGTGTCATTGAAATCATGTTCTCGATATTTTCTTCAGCACTTGAAGCCAGTAGTTTAGGATTGTTGGATATTGGCTATGCATCCAGATACTTCAATCAATATCTTTGGCTCATTTTACTCGCACAAATAGTTCTCGGATTCACTCTAGGAGCTTTATTCTCAATCATTGCAACTGCGAGATATCTTAAGTTACGCACATCTAAATAATAAACTCGCCATTTACACAAATAAAGAGGTTATGCTATTATTTATATAGGATAACTATGCTGAAATAAACATGAATAAATATACAAATAAAATAAAAATTAATCGTAGAGTCTCATTCTTTATTGTTGGTGCCCTGATTTTGATTTTATCGCCATTAGTAAGGGCAGATACTCTCCAACAACAAATCAATAATTTGCAGAACCAAAATGCCGTTGCCCAAGGTAGCGTCGATTCACTACAGTCACAGGCTAAAAGTTTTCAGAATGCAATTAATCTACTACAAAGCCAGATAAATGCAATGCAAATAGCAATATCAGCCAATCAACAAAGAATATCAGATTTACAAAATAAGATTGTTAAGGCACAAGCTGATCTAGATTACCAAAAGTCAGTTTTGGCTTCAGACGTAAGGGCCATTTATGTCGGTGGTTCAGTAAGTACAATAGAACAGCTTGCATCTAGCAAAAATATGAATGTTTTTGTTGATCAACAGACTTATCAGAAAGCGGTGGAGGGCAAGATCCAAAAAACACTAACCGAAATTGCACAATTGCAAAATCAATTAAATACTCAAAAGGCTCAGGTTCAGCAAACTTTGAATCTCCAGCAGGTTCAGAATGCTCAATTGGCTAGTGATCAACAAAAGCAACAGTCTATGCTGGGCTATAACCAAAGTCAACAAGATTCGTATAATCAACAAATCCAATCCAATCAATCAAAGATAGTCTTGTTAAGACAAGAACAGCTAGCAGCCAATAAAAAATTAGATACGACAGGATCTCTGACAACGAGTGGATCGTGCGGAGGGACTTACCCGTCTAGTGCAACTGGCATGTTCGGATCTTGGGGCTGTAACTATGCTCATTCTAGTGATTTTGTTCCTGGTTGTGACTATATGGATAATTGGGGTATGTGCAATAGGGAGTGCGTAAGCTATACGGCTTGGATGGTATACAGTAATTATGGAATTAGCACCAATGGGTTCGGCAATGCTAAAGACTGGATTTTTAGCGCCCAGAGGATTGGGATTCCTGTTGGTAGTACACCAAAAATTGGATCCGTTGCAATTTATACAGGTGGTACCTATGGACATGCAATGTGGGTTGTGGGTGTTGAGGGGAATCAAGTGCATGTACTTTCATATAATGATAACTATGATGGAAATTTCTATGATCATTATGTCAATTCGTCTAGCCTAACTTTCATATATTTTGGTGGCTAAAATATACTGTCTAGATATTTAAAATTTAGCTTAATGAAATAAACTTAGCTATAATTAAAATATAAGCAATATAGGGGAGAATAATAGGTGCTAAAAAAACATAGTTTAAATTTCCATAAAATTACCAATAAAAAGTATTTCTCAAAAATTATGATCTTATTGGCAGTAATCGCTGCTTACCTTATCGGAGTTAATGTAGGTAATGGAAATATTGGCTTAGGCACCGGCAAGCCATTAAATGGACAACTTAGCTCTAAGATTGATTACAGCTCAGTGAATCAGCTCTACGGGCTTCTGAGAGATAATTATGATGGTAGTCTAAATGATAACCAGGTGTTGGATGGATTAAAAACTGGCTTAGCTAATTCGACCAATGATCCGTATACTGAATATTTTAGTGCATCCCAGGCCACTGACTTCAATAATCAGCTGAGTGAATCATTTAGTGGTATAGGTGCTGAAATGGGAAAGAACGCCAATAATCAGATAATAATTGTTTCTCCTATATCTGGTTTTCCTGCAGATAAAGCTGGACTCAAGGCGCAAGATATAATCACTGCCATAAATGGAGAAAGTACTTCGGGTATGTCTGTGGACGCAGCTGTTAGTAAGATTCGTGGGCCCGCAAATACGAACGTCAAGCTAGATATTCTTAGAGGGGGCAATCAGCAATTAAACTTTGATATAAAAAGAGAAAAGATAACTTTACCAAGTGTTAAGAGTAAAATTATCGATGGCAATATTGGCTATATTTCAATAAACCAGTTCACCGAGGATACGACCGATTTAGCCACAAAGGCAGCACAGCAATTTAAGAGTCAGAATGTAAAGGGAATAGTATTAGACCTTAGGGGAAATCCTGGTGGACTTGTGAACGCTGCAGTCGGTATTTGTAACCTTTGGCTCAAGAATGGCCAGATGATTATGCAGGAGAAAAAAGGTAACGAAGTAGTTAACACTTACTACGCTGACGGAAATAGTAATATATTAAATGGTATTCCAACTGTAGTTTTGGTTGATGGTGGAAGTGCAAGTGCGAGCGAGATAACTGCAGGTGCTTTACACGATAATAACGCTGCGACCATCGTTGGTGAGAAAACTTTCGGAAAAGGAGTTGTGCAGCAGATATTCAATCTAAGTGGTGGAGCAGAGGCTAAGATTACTGTTGCAAAGTGGTACAGACCAAATGGAAAAAATATTCAACATATAGGAATAACTCCTGATAAAACTATCTCTAATACTAAGGATCAGATTAGCGCGGGTACAGATTCTCAATTGGATTCAGCTAAACAGATACTTCAAAATCAATAAAAAACTTGCCTTATTAACTTTAAATAGGGTAGTATCTAATCAATAAAAAGAGGTAACAAGCGGTGTCGATTAAACCGACTAAGTATATATTTGTAACCGGTGGAGTCTTGTCAGGGCTTGGCAAGGGTATAACTGCCGCCTCGATTGGAAACCTCTTAAAAGCTCGAGGACTCAAGGTAAACATTCAAAAATGTGATCCTTACTTGAATATTGATGCTGGAACTTTAAACCCTAGAGAACATGGTGAATGTTTTGTTACAAAAGATGGTGCCGAGACCGATCTTGACCTTGGTCATTACGAGAGATTTCTAGATCAGGAGTTGACTCAATCAAGCAGTTTGATGAGTGGTAGGGTTCTCATGAATGTTATACAAGATGAGCGAGATGGTAAATCTGGTGGTCATTCAGTTCAAATTATTCCTCATGTAACAGGTAAGATACAAGACTATATTGAAGCAGCAGGTAAAGGGTTCGATGTTCATATTGTTGAGATAGGAGGCACCGTAGGGGACTATGAATCTTTGAGTTTTATAGAGGCTATCAGGGAGTTCTCTATACGCGCAGGTAGAGAGAATTGTGCCTATGTGCATGTTGTCTATTTACCTTACTTGGGTGCATCTCAAGAAATAAAAACTAAGCCTGCACAAAATTCGGTTAGAGACCTAAGAAGTTTAGGAATTATTCCAGACATATTAGTTGCTAGGAGTGAATCACCATCTCAAGATTCAATTAAAAAGAAATTAAGCATGTTCTGTGGTATTAGCGAAAAAGCTATTGCCCTAGTTCCTAATGAAAGCACTATCTATAAGGTTCCACTGACTTTAGAGAGAACTGGCCTTATAAATGAAATTATTGAGAAGTTAGGATTAAAAAACAAGAAGATCAATATTAAGCCTTGGGAAAAAGTAGTAACTCAAGCTCTAACCAAATATGACAAAAAAATAACTGTTGGTCTTGTTGCTAAGTATTTAGACAATGCCGACACTTATATGTCTGTATTTGAGGCTCTAAGGACTGCAGCTTGGAACAATAATTGTTCTATTGAAATAAGATGGATAGATGCAGAAATACTCACTAAGAAAAATAAGTGCGAACAACTATTGAGCGATGTTGATGGTATATTGGTTCCTGGCGGATTTGGGAGCAGGGGTGTTGAAGGCAAGATAGCTGCTGCTCAATATTCATTGAATAATAATCTTCCTTATTTGGGGCTATGTTTGGGTCTTCAGGTTGCTGTTATAGCTGCGGCAAGGAATTCAGGCATTGAAGACGCTAATAGTGAAGAATTTAATCCAAAATCCAAGAATCTTGTTGTTTCGACTATGATAGGCCAAAAAGGTAAAGAAAATACAGGCGGATCGATGAGACTTGGCAACTATCCTTGCGAGCTAGTAAAAGGATCATTGGCTTCTAAATTATATTCAAAGAAAACAATTCTGGAGCGTCACAGGCACAGATATGAATGTAATAATAAATATAGAGCTAAATATGATAAATGGGGCATAAAAGCTTCTGGATTATCTCCAAATGGCAAGCTAGTCGAGATTATAGAGTCGCCGGAGCATAAATTCTTTTTGGCAAGCCAATTTCACCCAGAATTTACTTCAAGACCAAATCGAGTTCATCCTATGTTTGATGGTTTCATCAAGAGTATGTTGCAATAACAGTTAAATTCATATAGCTTATACTTAATGGAAACTAATCAAATGGATACCAAAAATAAAAAAAAGATCCTACTGGTTGAGGACGATAACGCTTTAGCCGATGTCTATATGAATCGTTTAACTGGGGAAGGGTTCGAAGTGAGAAGAGTGGACAATGGAGAAGATGCTTTAGCCAATGCTGTTGAATTCCATCCAGACTTAATCGTATTAGACGTAATGATGCCAAAAATTTCGGGATTCGAAGTTTTGGATATTTTGAAAAATACACCGGCCACTACACAGATTAAAGTAATGATGTTAACAGCTCTAGGTCAAGAATCGGATCAGAAAAAAGCTAAAGACTTAGGTGCCGATGATTATTTGGTTAAATCACAAATAGCGACCAACGAAGTCATCAAAAGGATTGAGAGTTTAGTTTAGATTAGTCTACGAAGACTTCAGTTCTTCGAACTGAACGACCTGTAAATCTAGTAACTTTACGAGTTCTAAAGCCAACTACGCCATCTTTAGCAGCGTGAATTGTGTAATTACGGCTTAGCATAGTGCCTTTACCGGCTCTTTTTGTGAGGCCAACTTGTCTAACAATAATTTGACCAACGGTAACTTTTTGACCAGCATAAAGTTTAACACCAAGTCTTTTACCTTGGCTATCTCTAGTATTTTTGGCTGCTCCACCAGCTTTGACGTGTGACATATATATTAATTCCTAGTTAAAACTATTATTTGCCGAGCAACTATTTGCCCTTGGCGATGATAAAACAAATTATTGTTATTAATAATTGAAAAACTTAATCGATTATAACCCAATTCATCGAGCTGGTCAAGAAGTGGAAGGGTAATAAAATTTCTATTTATTCTATCTTCCCAGGCAGGTAAAGCTAATACCATTTTTCCATTCTTTGGTAATTGGTCATGAATATTTCTAAGAAACTTTTTGATAATTGTATCGCAGTTCTGAATGTTTGTTTTTAGGCGGTGAGAATCTGGGTAGGTGCTATATGCTTGGCCTAGATATGTTTCACATGCAACTGCATCGAAATCAGCCCACTCATATTCTAGTGCATCGCCAACCTCCACGACTGAATCATGCTTTATTTGATATAAGTTCCTTAGCCAATCTAAATTACCCTTAGTGTAATCAATCATTCTAGGCTCTAAATCAGTCCCATAAGCTTGAAAACCATCGAGCAGTGCTTCTTGTAAAAGTACCCCTGTACCACAGAAGGGATCTAGGATTATGGCATCATCCTTTGGGTTAGCTAGATTAATAAGTATCTGGGCAAGCTTAGGTGGTAGCATCCCAACTCTAGCGTCTCTGTATGGGCGATTATAATCTCGTTGTGAATATGCATCAATATTTTGCTCTTGAACTGTTTGTCCAATAATTGAGCCTTCCCGAGTCCTGATGATCAGTAATTCCATGCCTCTGGATCCGGTTAATTTATTGTGGATTATTTGAGCGCTATTTAATTGCAAAGATTGATTTGGAATCATTCTTACTGATTGTTCAACATTTCTTAGTTTTTTCTTGGCGTTTAAGCTAAGTTTTTTAAGTTGTTCGGTTCTTATATTAAAACCAAAAACACTAAAACCTAATTGAAGTTTACCTTCGTGAGGAGAGTTAGTTATCGACACAATATTATCTTCTACATATCTCTCGACTTGATTCCAATCACTATAGGGGAGATTTGAGATTATTTTTGCGAGTTTTACGCTACCGCCCAGTCGATTAAAATCAATTTCGCTAGCATCAAGACTAGAGCCAACAATGTCTTCGGAGATAATTTCAAAATTTCCATATCCGTAAAGACTCTCTAGCTCAGCAAGTGCTATATCTTTCTGTCTTCCAAGTAGTAATAAACTCTTCATTGTAATAAGTATAGCGCCTTAAATAGTTTTTTAGGTATAATAAAAAACATATTATGGGTGATAAAAGTTTATTAAAAAAGCGATGGAAACTAATAATCAATTATCTTACCATTGTTGCTCTGATAGTCCTTGCAGTAGCTTTGAGGCATCAGCTAGCTCAAACCTTCGATAATCTGAAGCACGTTAATGCTGCTTGGCTGCTTTTAATGATTCCAATCCAGGGCTGGAATTACTATGCTCAATCTAGACTTTTTCAATCTATTTTCAGCTTACTTGGAAGTAAGTTAAAGGCAACTCGTCTTTTTGTCTTATCATTGGAGTTGAACTTCGTTAATAATGTATTTCCTAGCGGTGGAGTTTCAGGTGCATCCTACTTTGCGGCAAGAGTTAGGTCTTCAGATATTAGTGTAGGTAGGGCCACATTCACTTATGTTATGAAATTAGCCATGATATTTGTGTCATTTCAATTTCTGGTTCTGCTTGGTGTTTTCATGCTCGCTATACACGGTAATGTAAGCCAGTTCGTTATATTTATTGCTTCATTTTCTTCGGCTTTGATTATTGTTGGAATTTTTCTATTTATATACATAATTGGTAGTCAGAGTAGAATTACCACAACATTTACATATTTGACTAAAGCGCTAAATAAAATCATCAGCGTAGTCTTGCCCAAGCATCCCGAAATTATTAACTTGGAAAAGGCTAAAGAAGTATTTGTAGATTTTCATCACAATTACAATATTCTTAGATCTAAAAAGAATGAATTAAAAACACCGATGTACTACGGATTCCTTAATAATATTACTGAACTTCTATCTATATACGTAGTCTATTTAGCTTTTGGACACTGGGTTAACCCAGGAGCGATAATTTTAGCATATGCAATTGCTAACTTTGCTGGCCTTATAGCAGTCTTGCCGGGTGGAATTGGAGTTTATGAAGCTATGATGGTTGCAGTGATGGTAGCGGCAGGGGTGCCAGCTAATTTGAGTCTGTCCGTAACTATTATGTATCGAGTCCTTAATACGCTCATACAGCTTCCTCCGGGCTATATTCTTTGGCATAGGAGATCTAAGTTTGATGTAGGCGGTTCTTTAGATGGAGCTAGTTGAGTTAAGTGTAAGTCAGTTTGTAGATTCAATAAATCAGACATTTGAATTTGCTTATCCAATCATTTCGGTTGTTGGAGAGGTTGCTAATTTTAAGATCAGCAAGGGCACATGGGTTTACTTCGACCTTAAAGATGATAATTCGAGTATAAGATGCTTCACGAGTGTCTATAAGCTAACTTTTCCTGTTGAGGATGGGATGATCATAAAAGTTGTTGGTCAGCCAAAGCTACATAACAGTTACGGCTTTAGTTTCAATGTTCAATCAATACAGCCCGTTGGCGAAGGAACTATTAAAAAGGCAATTGATCTTCTAGAAAAGAAGTTACTGGCTGAGGGATTATTTGACGATAAACGTAAACGATCAATACCTTATCCTCCTAAAAAAATTGGGCTAATAACATCATCTGAATCAGCAGCATATGCGGACTTTATAAAGATTATTAATTCCAGATGGGTTGGCTTGGAAATAGTTCTTTATAGTGTTCTTGTACAGGGCGATAAGGCCCCGGGAGAAATTTGTGCTGCAATAAAATATTTTAACGAATTAGCTGAAGCACCCGAAGTTCTGGTTATAACTAGGGGAGGTGGATCTAGCGAAGATTTATGGGCCTTTAGTACCGAAGAGGTTACCAGGGCCGTGGCTGCAAGCAGAGTGCCCACACTTGTAGCTATCGGTCATGAGATTGATTTGTCGCTCGCCGAAAAAGCTGCCGATAAAAGAGCAAGTACCCCTAGTAACGCAGCCGAAATTTTAGTTCCCGACAAAAAAGATTCAATCAATAATTTAGTTCAAAATTATGATCAAATACAGTACTTATTGAAGAATATATTTATTCAATACAAAAAAGAAATTTCACAAATTGCCGATAATCTAGAGAAAGAAGTTCGGGATAAAATTCAAAAAGCATCAACATCAATTGCTGGCAATTCAAGCTTACTTGAGGCATTAAACCCGAAACAAATTTTAAAGAGAGGCTACTCTATAATTAAGTTGAATGATGAGCTAGTTAAAAAATCTAGCCAGTTGAAAAAAGGATCAGTACTGGATATTCAGTTCTATGACACAGAAGCTAGAGCAATTATTAATGAACTTAAATAATGGAGACATTTATGAAAAAAACCGCTAGTAATGAAATAAACTACAAAGACCTAAAAGCTGAGCTGGATAGTATATTGATCAGTCTTCAAAGCGACACCATTGACGTTGACGAATCGTTAATTAGATATGAAAGAGGAAGGCAGATTATAAACCTACTTACCGATTACTTAAAAAATGCAGAAAATTCAGTAACAAAAATTAATGCAAAATAGAAAATGATATTTATAATTCTAATCTTAATTTTTTGCTTTAGTTTTGTATTGTTATTTGGTCCCCCGTACCTTCCAACTATGAGGAAGCAAATAGATTCTGCTTTCGATATTTTAGAATTGAAAAAAGGGGATACTCTTCTGGAGCTTGGATCGGGTGATGGAAAAATACTGATATCTGCTGCTCGGAAGGGCTATAAAGCAATAGGGTATGAACTTAATCCAATCCTTTTTGTGGTTTCGATAATTAGAACATTGCCTTATAGAAAAAATATAAAGATATACTGCCGAAATTTCTGGAATATAGAATTGCCGCAAGCCGACGCGATATATACTTTTTTATTGAAAAGACAAATGGAGAGACTGGATAGTAAATTGGAAAAATACAGTTTCAGGCCAGTAAAATTGGTCAGTTTTGCATTTAAAATACCCAATAAAAAAATATCAAAACAGAAAAATGGTGTTTTTCTTTACGACTATAGTAAATAAATGACACAGGTTATGAGCAAGACTTGATTATTGTTATGTTTATAGGGTAACATTATCTTAAATGAATTTAAAAAATGATCAAAGAGGCAACAGTTCAACGCTCGTTATTGTAGGCTTAACTATTCTTCTTCTGATTTTTATAATTTTTGGTTTCTGGGCATTTTCTGGCCGGCAAAAATATAAAAATAACGTTCAGGCAATCTCTGATCAAGCTGCCCAACAAGCTGTTCAGGTTGCTCAACAGCAAGATGCAGTTAAGTACAATGAGCAGCTTAAGAA
>Ga0007854_10000719_pt1 | contig 21334 bp, 17 predicted proteins | sample CryBogCBH12Aug08_FD_60382 | JGI IMG/M metagenome (GOLD analysis project Ga0007854, IMG submission 60382) | Freshwater microbial communities from Crystal Bog, Wisconsin, USA - CBH12Aug08 | ecosystem: Environmental > Aquatic > Freshwater > Lake | place: Crystal Bog, Wisconsin, USA | collected... | reverse complement strand
GCCGACGTTGTGGAGGCTATGTCATCTCATCGGCCTTATCGAGCAGCCCAAAGTATTGATAAGGTACTTGACGAAATAACTTCAGGGAGGGGCATTCGCTATGCACCAACTGTAGTGGATGCCTGCTTGCGATTGTTTCGCGAAAGAGGCTATGTACTTGTAGCGAGGTGAACTTAGTTCTCACGCTCGAATATGCAGGTAGCCCATCCAGGTCTTTCATTTCAAATCAGGTAATGGCGGGTGAAGCCTCACCAGCGGTGTCGGCTGGCGATGTGGCGTCACGCTGTGAGTCTGAGATAAATCCGCCTAAAGCGCCGCAGGGTGCAGCGACGAGGTTGCGCCTGGCTTTTGGCAAGCTGGAAGTTACCTGCAGAAGCGGTTGTCAGCGTGTCTACCGCGCGCGGGGGTGGGTGCGGTCGTAGACCTGCGTCAACTGCGAGGTGGTGAGTTGCGTATAGCGCTGCGTAGTGGAGAGGCGCTCGTGGCCGAGCAGTTCCTGGATGGCGCGGAGGTCTGCGCCCTCTTCCAATAGATGAGTGCCGAAGGCATGGCGGAGGGTGTGCGGATGCACGTCAGACGACAAGCCGCGCAGGATGGCGATGCGCTTGACGATGCGGCCGACGCTGCGCGTTGTGAGCCGCGCCTCGCCGCCGCCCAGCTTGCCCAGGCCGCGCAGTTGCAGGTTGACGAAGAGCGCCGGGGTGGCAACGCCCTTGCCTGCCGCGGCCGCGGCCATGAGCGCGGCCCGCTCAGTGAGATAGCCGCGCAGAGCCTCGGCAGCAGCGTCGCCCAGCGGCACATAGCGCTGCTTCTGCCCCTTGCCGCGCACCAGCACAGCCTCGTTGGCCCAGTGAATGTCGTCGATGTTCAGCCCGGTAAGCTCGGCGTTGCGGATGCCGCATCCATAGAGCATTTCGAGAATCGCCTTGTCGCGCGCCGGCCAACTGGCCGCATCCTCGCCTACTGTGTCTACCACGCGGTTCATCTGCTCGATGGAGGGGACGCGGGGCAGATGCTTGGGCAGCTTGGGGGTGGCCACCAGCGAGGCCGCATTCTGCTGAATGTGTCCCGTACGCGCCAGCCACTTGAACCAGCTTCGAATGGCCGCCAGCGCGCGCGCCGCCGATGCCTTTGAGAGGCCACGGTCATAGAGCGTGCCGAGGTAGGCGCGGATAAGGGTGTGCTCAATGGCCTCCACACTCTGCTCAGGGCCGCAGCACTCCGTTACCCAGGCGGCAAAGCCGTACAGCTCGCGCTGATAGGCGCGCAGCGTGTGGGTGGAGGAGCCTCGCTCATTGGTGAGCACCTGCAGATAGGCATGAACCAGTGCATCCAACTGGGAGGGAATGGCAGGCGCGGCTGTGGCGCTCATGCCGGCTCCTTGCGCGGAGCGCGCACCAGGAAGGGCCCAAGCGCGGGAAGATTTTCCGCAGGCCGCCGCAGCGCGCGGGGATGGTGCTCGCGATGCACAGCCTTGAGGCGTCCCAGCGCCAGGTGCGTATAAACCTGCGTGGTTGAAATGTCCGCATGGCCAAGAATCAGTTGCACGCTGCGCAGGTCTGCGCCGTGCTCCACCATGTGGGTGGCGCAACTGTGGCGCAGGCGATGCGGGCTGGCGTTTTTGTCAGCCGTCTTGACCAGGTGCCATATCCACTGCCGCGTAAGGGGCATGCCGCGCAGGGAGAGGAACAGGCGCGCGCGATCTTGCCGCGGTGAATCTTTGCGGGCCATTCTCGTTTTGCGCACGGAGCTGATGCGGTCAAGGTGCGGCCTGCCCTCGCGCAGATACGTTTCAAGCGCTTGAATCGCGGTACGGCCGAGCGGGACGATACGTTCCTTGTCGCCCTTGCCGCGCACCTGCACACGTCCCAGGTCGAGCGCCAGGTCTCCGGTTGAGAGCGCCGTGACCTCAGATACGCGCAGCCCGCCCGCGTAAAGCAGTTCAAGAATCGCGCGGTCGCGCAGCGCGATGGCCTGCGCCTGCGGATGCGAGGCAGCCATTTCAGCCCGCTCGAGCATCTGCATGACCTCAGGCTCGGCCAGCGATTTGGGCAGCACCTTCCACGCCTTCGGCGACTCGATATTTACAGTGGGATCGTGATGGATGCGGCGGTCAAGCAGCAGCCACTTGTAAAATCCGCGCAGACAACTGAGCTTGCGCGCAGCAGAACGCGAGTCGATGCCATGCGTGCGCAAATGCTCAAGGAACGCGGCCACATCCTGCTGCACGGCCATCAACAACACGCCGTTGCGCCCCTCAATAAACTCGGCGAAGGTCTTCAGGTCGCTGTCGTATGCCTCGCAGGTGAGCGGACGCAACCCCTTCTCGACACGGAGATATATTTGATAGTCGTTTAATAGATCGAGATTGCGCGGAGTCTCCACACTCCCGATTATCTGCGCGTTTGAGCCGCGCTCACCGTCGCCGCGCAGCTTGCCGTACCACGTTCATCAAGGAATCAATCTCAGCAACATTGTTTTTTGTGGGAATACCGACGCAATGGATTCTGCTGTGCGCAAATGCGCTAAGGCCTGTGCGCAATCCAGTTCATCTCAATCTCTTCCAGCGGCTTGTTCTTTGTCTCGGGAACAAATCGCCATGTGAAGAGCGCCTGTGTGAGCGCCATCACGGCAAGAAACGCGAACGTAACGACCTTGCCGATCTGGTGGAACGCATAGGGGAACAGGAGGACGACCAGCGCATTGAAGACCCACTGGATAAGCACAGGAACTGCCATGGCCGTGCCGCGCACATCGTTGGGAAATATCTCTGGAACCAGCGTCCAGAACACCGGCCCCACGCACGAGCAGAAGAATGCCAGGTAGGTGAGTATGAGCGCCAGCGCAAGCGAGCCGTAAAATCGCCCGGTGAGAACAGCCGCCATGAGCCCAACCAGCATGAGCGTCATGCCGAGCGAGCCAACAATGTAGAGCGGCTTGCGGCCATACCTGTCGATCATCCAGAAGGCAACAATCGTGAACACGAATTCTGTAACGCCAACCAGGAAGGTTGAGAACAGGGCCGCATCCACCTTCCAGCCGGCCGACTGAAAGATGGCTGGGGCGTAATCAATGATTGTGTTGATGCCGGAGACCTGAACCAGAATTGCCAGGCAGGCGCTGACGGCCAGGGCGCGGCTCACGCCCGGCCGCAACAGGCTCCGCCAGGACTGCCTCTCCTTGTGCATCGACGCGGCGATGGCCGTGATCTCAACATGCGCGCTTTCAGGGCCGCCAATGCGCTCAAGCAGGGCGAGAGCTTCCTGCATTCTGCCTGCCTTGACGAGGAAGCGGGGCGTCTCTGGCGCGAGCGCAATCATCAGCAGGAAACCGGCAGAGGGAATCACGCCGGTCAGGAACATCCAGCGCCAGTTATGCGGCCCGGCATTGCGCAGCAGGTAGTTGATGCAGTACGAGACCACGATGCCGGTAACAATCGACATCTGGTAGAAGGTGCCCATGCGCCCGCGAATGGATGGCGGCGAAACCTCCGACGCATACATGGGAGAGAGCAGCGAGACCGCGCCCACGGCCAGGCCTCCGATAAAACGCGCCAGGAGAAAGACCGCGAAGCTGGGCGACAGCGCGGTGGCCAGTGAGGTGGCGGCAAACAGCAGCGCCACCCATACCAGCATCTTCTTGCGTCCGTAGCGGTCCGTGAGCCGCCCGGCGCCAAACGAACCCAGCACACAACCAAACAGAAGCGAACTGAAGGCCCAGCCGAGGCTTATATCGCTCAGTCCAAAATGACGGGTTAAAAACGGACCAGCACCGGTGATAATCGCGATGTCAAAACCGAACAGCAGACCACCCAACCCAGCCGTGCATGCCAAAAAAATTACATAACGCAGATTGATGGCTCTGGTCACTCTGTTCACACTCCTTGAAGATCACCGGGCCGGCGGCACGCAGAATAATCGTGAGTTCCTGCCGGGCGCTCATCGCTCCGTCCCCCGCAGGGCAGTGCCGCGCGCTGTGTACGGTGTCACCTCGGAACGCTAGCAAACGCAAACACTTGCTGTCTATCGCCGCGCGCACCGGCATGCGGGCTTGCGGCGGCGCTTTGAGCAACTGGGAATTTGCGCGAGATCAACATTCAGGAGCATTCACCTTGCATTATGCGCATCCCACTATCTGATTCGGTGGTTTCTTCAAACCTTCACGTGCAAAACCATGGGCATTTGAATGAGAATAGAGTTGGATGAATTTTGAGTGTGGATAGAGGAACGCTTGACACCAACGCAAATTGAAATACCCAAGTGGACAGCCGGAGAGTTTGAGCGGCTTGTTCTTGGAAGTGAGATAAAGGTCGCGGTCTTCGATTGTGATGGAACACTTTGGGGAGGCGACTCCGGCTACGGCTTTATGGTCTGGTCTCTTGAGCAGGGGCTTGTCTCACGCTCCACCAGCGACTGGATTGATACGCGCCATCGCGCCTACCGGAGCGGCAAGGTAAGCGAAGAGGAGATTTGCGGAGAGATGGTGCAAATTTATGCCGGTCTTCGCGACCAGGAACTGCAGGCTGCCGCCTCACAGTATGTAAAGAAGTTTGTGCTCGGCAACATTTTTGCGGAGATGGCCGCGCTGGTGGCTTCGCTACGCAAGCAAGGCGTGGAGCTGTGGGCCGTGAGCTCAACCAACCGCTGGGTCATCGCGGAAGGCGTTCGCGATTTTGGCATCCCGGAGAAGAATATTCTGGCCGCGGAGGTTCGCGTCGCAGACGGGCTCATTACCAGCGAGATTGTGGATGTTCCCACTGGCGCAGGCAAGGCCGTGGCGCTGAAGCGAGCGGGATTGCCGAACCCGGACGCAGTCTTTGGCAACTCGGTTCATGACCTTGCAATGCTGGACCTGGCGCGTCATCCCTTCCCGGTGAACCCATCGCCGGCATTGCTTGATGCTGCCGCAAAACGGGGCTGGGGTTACTTCCGCCCGCAGGCCGCAGAGGGCATTCAAGCCGGTGTCGCAGGAGAGTAAGGCACACGTTTGAGAGCCTGGTTCAGAGCTGGGCTCTTGTGCAGCGTCGCAGATTCAGCTGCAACTCTTTTTGCGCGTTTACACTAGAGGTGTGGAAGAAGCCCAGCTCAATCCCACCACTCGCCCCGCTGGCCCCGCCCTCCGCTTTGTGGCGGCGGCGCTGATAGTACGCGGCGAAGAGGTGCTCATCGGCCAACGCCGCCCAGATCAGCCCATGGCGTTGCTGTGGGAGTTCCCCGGCGGCAAGATTGAGGCAGGTGAAAGCCCGGAGCAGGCGCTGGCGCGCGAGTTGTCAGAGGAGCTTGGAATCCAGGCTGTGATTGGCCCCCCGGTCACCCATATCCGCCACAACTACCGCCACGGCGGAGCGGTTGATCTGCAGTTTTTTGCTGTCCACGAGTTCTTTGGCGAGATCGCGAACCAGATCTATCAACAGGTGCGCTGGGTTCGGCTGGAAGACTTGACCGGCTACGACTTCCTCGCGGCAGACCGCGGGCTGATCAAGGACCTGGCCGCGGGAAAGCTGCTGTAAGGAAGTTTTCCCATGCCGATGAAAAATCCGCCTCATCCTGGCGCAGTTATTTTTTTTTGCGAGTGCATTGAGCCTCTGAGCCTCACGATCACGCAAGCAGGCACATTACGATCTTGCTTGCGCAGATTCCCGCGGAGAGCATTCAGCTTAAGCTGCTGGCTTGGGCCTGGCAGATAACTTTACTTGGGAAGGAAGAGATGCGGGCGCTGGCCCCACCGCAGGCGGCTAATGCCCCGGGATCAAGCCCCATAGCATCACCAGGGTCATGCCGATCACGATGATGCTGGTGCTCCAGGCGATCACGTTCCACAGCCGCGAGTTCTTGTGCTCTCCCATCAGGTCTTTGCGATTGATGAGCATGAGCATCAAAATAATCACCACCGGCAGCAGTACGCCGTTCAGCACCTGCGACAGAATGGCCACATTGATCAGTTGCGCATCCGGCAGCAGCAGCACGGTGAGCGCTCCGCCTACGATCAGAAACGTATAAAGCCAGTAGAAGAACGGCGCCTCTTTAAAGTTCTTGTCTACGCCAGACTCCAGGCCCAGGCCCTCGCACACCGTGTACGCCGTTGAAATGGGCAGAATCGACGCGGCAAACAGCGATGCGTTGAACAGTCCGAATGCGAACAGAATGAATGCGTAATCGCCAGCCAGCGGGCGCATCGCTTCCGCCGCGTCCGAGGCCACTTGGATGGCCCCCATGCCGTGCACGTAAAGCGTGGCCGCGCAGGCCACCACAATGAACCACGCCACAATGTCTGTAAAGAAGCTGCCGATGATCACATCCAGCCGCGAGGCCGCGTAGTCCTTCACGCGAATGCCCTTCTCCACAATCGACGATTGCAGGTAGAACTGCATCCACGGCGCAATCGTTGTGCCCACCACGCCGATGGCCGTGTACATATACATCTTGTCGCGCCACACGGATTTTGGCGGCAGCTTGACCGTGGCCCAGATCGCATCGTGCCAGCTGGGCTGCGACAGCACGCCCGCAAAAATGTAGGCGATGTAAACCACCGAGGCGATCAGGAATATCTTTTCCGTGCTCTTGTAGCTGCCTTTCACCACCATGAACCAGACCAGCGCCGCGCACAACGGCACGGAGATGAACTTGGTTACATGGAACAGGTGCAGGGAGCCTGCAATGCCGATGAACTCCGTTACCACGTTGGTGTAGTTGACCACCACCAGCATGACCATCAGCACAAAGGTAAGCCGCAGCCCGAACTCCTCGCGGATCAGGTCGCTCAGGCCCTTGCCTGTGACCACGCCCATGCGCGCGCACATCTCCTGCACCACGATCAAAGCGATGGTGATGGGAAGCATGGTCCAGAGCAGGGTGTATCCGTACTGCGCGCCAGCCTGGGAGTAGGTGAGGATTCCACCCGAGTCATTATCCACATTGGCAGTAATAAATCCGGGGCCTAGTACGGCCAGGAACAGTAGTACGCGGATTCGCCAACGCTTCCACATGCCCGTGACTTCCTAAGGGGGATTCATATAATTTTCCTTCCTGACCATAACAGGCGAGGGCAGGGTTGGCGAACTGCGGCTGGCTGATATTGCGAAAGATTGAGGCTTGGCTTGACGAGATTTTGTTACCTTGGTACATTGGTAACGAAATGGAGGAGGAAGCCATGGCCCAGGAACAGCAAAGTCGCGAGCCCGTTGTTGTGGAGCGCGTCCAAACCGGCGTCCGGATAGAGAAGCGCATGTTGAAGGTACTCAAGGCTCTGGCAGAGCAAAAGGACATGACTCTCGGCGATCTGCTGGAGGGCATTGTTCTGCATGCCTTTGAGGGCAAGATCGTCCCGTTTTCGCCCCAGACGCTGAAAGAGATCGAGCAGTTCAAAACCCTCTATGGCATGACGCTGAAGGCGACGGACAGCCATAACCTGAAAGAGCGCAAACGGTAGCAGAGAGGCAGGCTTGACATCCCCCGGCGCGCGAGACTACAACTCGCTTTCAACATCTACCAGTCAGGAAGGTTCTCTCTATGCATCCGTTCGATTCCAATGAAAGTTCGCCGGCAAGGCGCAAACTGCTGGGAGGCATGGTCTCCGCTGCCGCGCTGCTGGGGCTGAATGCCGCGGAAGCCGCGGCCAGCGCACCTGCCAAAAACACTGCGGTGACACCGCCCGGCGAGAAACCCCCGGAGATTCCGGATGAGCTGTTCGCACAGGCCCGGCTGCGCGACTACAAGACCCGTCGCTCCTCCAGTTGGGACCGCACCGGGGGCAATGCCGACTGGGTTGCGGTGGAGCCCGGCCAGACGGCCACGCTGCTCGACACCACGGGCGCTGGGGTTGTGACGCACCTTTGGTTCACCATCAACTCCCCGGACCGCATGCACCTGAAGAACCTTGTGCTGCGCGCCTGGTGGGACGGGGAGTCCTCGCCCTCGGTCGAAGTGCCCATCGGGGATTTCTTCGGGCTGGGGCTGGGCGAGTACTACACTTACCAGTCAGAACTGCTGGCCGTTGCGCCCATGAAGGCCATGAACGCCTACTTCAAGATGCCGTTTGCCACCGCCGCCCGCATAACGGTTACGAACGAAGGCAAGGTTGCCACCCGGAGCCTCTATTTCGCCATTGACTACGTAACGCTCGCCAGCATTCCGGGCGACCTGGGGCGCTTCCACGCGCAATATCGCCAGGCCGCGCCCTGCAAGGGCTGGACGGACGACTGGACCAGCAACGGCAGTCCCGGCATCAACGAGCGCAAGAACCTGAATGGCGAGGGCAACTACGTCTACCTGGAGGCAACCGGCAAGGGACATTTTGTCGGCGTGACCCATGCCGTGGAACAGAACCAGGAAGGCTGGTTTGGCGAGGGCGACGACATGATCTTCATCGACGGCGACACCCTGCCCACCATCAACGGCACCGGAACCGAGGACTACTTCAATGGAGCCTGGGACTTTGGAGGCCAGCCCTTTGCCAACATGCACCAGGGCGCCCCGTTTACGGTGGACTCGGAGCGGATAGGCGGGCGCTACTGCCTCTACCGTTGGCACACGGAGAGCCCCATCACCTTTGAGAAGTCCATCCGGGTGACCATCGAGCACGGCCACGCCAACCACCGGTCAGATAATTTCTACTCGACCGCCTACTGGTATCAGACCGAGCCCCACGCGGCATTCCCGGCATTGCCCGCGGTGGCGGATCGTGTCCCGAAGATCTTCGCCGCGGGCGGCGGAGCGGGCCCTGCTCCCATTCCTGCCAAGTAAACCGGACCGCATCCGTGCGGCTGCCACAAAAAAGGGTGGCTTCCTCAAGCGAGGAAGCCACCCTTTACTCTATTGAGCGGTTCTAAATGCGCCTCAGGCAGTCGCCGCCAGCTCCTGCTCGGCAGGCTCGGCAATCTGCTGGCTCAAGCTCAGCAGCGATTCCACCACGTCGGCGGCGGAATAGGTTGCCTTCCCCGGCGCCAGGAACTGCGCTACCGTGTTGAGGTCGTCGCCCACTGTTACCAAAGCCGGCTCGACTGGCCCGGTTTTGCGTATCTGCGCATAGCCAATATTGGTGAGCAGCGCATTACACAGGCACTTGCGGCCGACTGTTTCCTCGACCTTGCCCCCCTTGGCCACGTAGTTTGCTACGGGCTCAGCGGCGCAACGGTATCCGATTTTGCCATCCTGAGCGGCGTAAGGCTCACGCAGATAACCCAGATCGCATACCCTGGTCCGCTCGGCGGCTACGGCCGGATCGGAATACGAGCCTTGCAACTGGGCAACCTTGAATGGAAAACCGGTAGGCGACGCCAGCGCATCTGTAAAGACCGCCCCCGTCCCGGCAACGGCCTGGGACAGGAGTGTTGATTTCAAATCGTGACGCAGGCCGGACTCCTCAGCGAATGCGAACGCGGTACCTACCTGCACGCCCGCCGCGCCCTGTTCCAGCGCCTCGCGAACGCTCTCCGCATTGCCATAGCCGCCTGCCAGCCAGAAGGGAACGCCCAGCGCGCGCAACCCGGCGATATCCACCCGGTCTCGCTCGCCATAGATGGGCTCGCCAGCTTCATTGAGCTGCAGCTTGCCGCGCGGAGGCGCATTGTGCCCGCCCGCGGTTGGCGTTTCAATAATCAGTCCATCTACCCGGCCGCTCGCACGGCGCAGCATCGTCGTCGCCAGTGTGTTGGACGAAACGATGGCCAGGAACCTGGGACGGTGTAGCATCGGCAGCGGACCCTCAGCGTAATCGGCCGGGTCAAGGGCCATCTGGGTGTCCATTCCCTGCACCGCGCCCGTTACCGTCAACTTGTACTCGGCCGCGTGATGGGCCGCAAAGGCATCCAACACGCCGGGGATGTGGAGTGGAATGCCCGCGCCCATGAGCACATAGCCCACACCGGCCAGCATTGCCCCATAAATCGAGGACAAGTGGGGCATCTGCACCTTCTCAAGAAAATTGATGCCGACAGGATTCTTGTGGCCTTCTTTGGCCAGAAAAACCTCGACGAAGTTGCTCACCATGCACAGCTCCACCAGCTTGCGCGAATCCTTGCGCTGGTGCATGGGAAGGGCCGGATACGGCACCCCTTCGGGTTTGCCGCCCGGGGTGAAGTACTCCTGCCAGATGCGCCTGGCCATATCAGGGAAGGGGAAGGCGTCCAGCCCCCGGCGCATATGCCCGCCCAGGTCGCCATCGGCGAGCCGGCGTACAAACAGTGCATCGAGCGCGGTTCCAGAAACCACGCCCAACTGACCGAGTTTTGAGACAGCCTGGGCCAGACTCCAGTTGGAGACTCCTACACCCATGCCGCCCTGAATGATTTTAGGAAACTGCACCATTTATAAATTGTTTCACAGATTCAGATAATTCCACAGATATTCTCAGGAAATCGACAGACAACTGACCCAAAGTGTGCAGTTCTGCTCATCTTGTGCCAATCAGGTTGTTTTTGGGCGTGAGGCGCGCTCGGAATACCCATCCACAGCCCTGCAACCTAAAGCTTCTCGCGCAAAAAGCTGATGACCTGATCAGCCTGCACCGAGCCCACCATGCGGCCTTGCGCATCCACCACGGCCAGCGCATGCAGGTTGTATTTATCAAACATCTCGGCCAGATCGTTCTGGTGCATGTCTGCCGGGCACGACAGCACGCGGGGCTCGGCCAGCACGCTCAGGCGCGTCTCCGGCTGGGCCATCACGATCCGCGCCAGCGGAACGGCTCCGCGCAGAACGCGCTTCTCGTCGAGCAGATAGATTTCGGTCACATTCTCCGGGTCGCCGTCAAAGCTTTGCAGGGCATGGACCGCCTGGGAGACGGTGGATTGCATCCCCAGGTACACAAAGTCGGTGGTCATGCAGCCGGCAGCCGAGTCCTCGTCGAACTCGAGCAGCTCTTCCACTTCCTGCCGCTCTTCCGGCTCCATCTCTTCGAGGATCGCGTCGGACTGCTCCTCGGGCAGCTCCGCCAGCAGGTCGGCAGCCGCTCCGGGGTCCATCTCCTCGACGATGTCGGCGATCCTCTCTTCGTCCAGCTTTTCCAGCAGCGCTTTCTGGAGCTTGGGTTCCACCTCTTCCAGAGCGTCGGCGGCCACCTCTTCATCCAGCGAGGTAAATACGGCTTCGCGCTCGGCGGGGGCCAGGTCTTCAAGAATTTCGGCCAGATCAGAGGGGTGCATCTCTGCCAGGCGCTCATACTCGATGCGCAGCTTTACGCGGCGGGCAGGGTCCACCTCAATCACGTCGACAAATTGCCAGGGGATGCCGCTGGCCTTTATCTTGCGCGAGATCGATTCAAGCCTGGCCCTTGGCAGCAATCCTTTGAAGACCCTGCGGAAGGCTCCGCGCAGCCCAATCTCCACCTCGGCCACGCGCAGCAGGTGGGCCGCGCCCTTGCCCATCCACTCCAGATCCACGTCGTTTACACGGACAACCTTGCGGCCATGGATATCAATAATCTGGCGATCAACAAGGTCTTGCGCCAGATAGAGGTAGTTTCCCTGGTCCTGCAAAGGAACCATCGCACCCGCCGAGCGCAGTTCCAGTGTGCCTGCGGGCGTCTCCATCACGTCCTGCGAGGGCACAATAAACAACCCGGCGCGGGTCTTGAGCACCAGGCCGGCGACCTTGCCGGCATCGGGGCCGGTGGCCACGGCGATATCTTTGAGGCGGCCGCGCAGATGGCCTTGCGCATCGGTCACCGGGGTGCCGAGCAGCGCGGTCAAACTCACGCGGGCTGAGGTGCGAGGGCGCATGAAGTGAGTGTATTCCCTCGGCGTCAGTTTGAGCCCGGGCGCATCTTGCTGTGCACTCCATTGATTAACTCCAGGGTGGCCGGGGTGAGGCGCAGGACTCTTGCCGGGAGCCCCGCGCCCTGGCTTAAGCGGGACCTTGAACGCGCCCGCCTTGACACAATTCCTCGCCAGCCATGAAACTTCCAGCAGGTTATTACCGCGCAGCGGGGCGAGGCTTACCCCAGCGTGTTCCTGGGAAGGTGGAGATCGAACCCGGTGAGTGAATCCAGGACAGGACGGCGAAGTTTCCGGCTGAGCTCCACGATGGAGAGCGTCAGCGAAGTGGAAGAGGCGGCAAACAAGCTGGCTTGTGAAGCAGGTCTGGATGAGGACGAGCGCTTCCATATAGCCATGGCGGTTCGCGAGGCCGCTGTCAACGCTGTGCTGCACGGCAACGAATATGACCCCGCCCGGCAAATCGAGGTCAGCTTTGAGAACACCGGCAACTCGCTTGTGTTTACCATCGCCGACCAGGGCAAGGGGCTGGACCCGGATACGCTTCCTGACCCGCTGGCCCCGGAAAATCTGTTGCGCGGTACCGGTCGCGGCATCTTCCTCATCCGTTCCTTCATGGATGAGGTAAACTTTCGTCAACTGCATCCCGGAACAGAGTTGACCATGGTCAAACATCTGGAGTCGGCGGCGGGCAAGACTTGAAGTGGTTGGGCGGGGGCTTGGACCAGATTCAAAAGGCCCAACGCTCCTCATCCGCGGTTCTGCTGGTTGGGACTTTTCAGCCAATCGGCGCTGCAAGGTGCTATAACCGTAATACCAACAAGGAGGAAATTCCGTGGCACTTACTATTGCTTCCCGTGAAGTGGACGGCGTCACCGTCCTGGACCTAAGCGGGCGGATCACTCTGGGCGAGGGCAGTGTGCAGTTGCGCGATGCCATTCGCGACCTGATCAGCAAAGGCCAGAAGAGCATCCTGCTCAACCTGGGAGACGTGAACTACATTGATAGCTCTGGCTTGGGCGAGTTGGTTAGCGCCTACACCACGGCCAAGAACCAGGGCGCTGCCCTCAAGCTCTTGAAACTCACCAAGAAGGTTCACGATCTACTGCAGCTGACCAAGCTCTACACTGTTTTCGACATCTCAGACGACGAAGCCAGCGCCATAGCTTCCTTCAAGTAGACTGATGCGGGCCTAGCCCGGATCGCAAACATTGAAAAGGCCATCCCGCCAGGCGGGATGGCCTTTTTCATTGCTGCGCCGCGATGCGTTAGAACTTGACGGTTGGGGCAACCCGGGCGCTGGCGCTGGCCTCAAAGAAGGCGTTGTTGACGTGGTAGCCGGCCATGCCCGCCCAGATGCTGTTGGGGAACTGCAGCACAAAGGTGTTGTACTCCCGCAGCGAGTCGTTATAACGCTTGCGCGAAACGCTGATGCGGTTCTCCGTCCCCGCCAGCTCGTCCTGCAGGCGCATGAACTGGTCGCTCGAACGCAGTTGCGGATAGTTCTCGGTAAGCAGCAGCAAGCGGCCAATCGCCGAGTCCAGTTGCCCGTTGGCGGCAATCTTGGCCTGCGGCCCCTGCGCGTTCAGCATGCCCGCGCGGGCATTGGCGATATCGCCGTACACGGTGCTCTCTTCCTTGGTGAATCCCTTCACGGTCTCAACCAGGTTGGGGATCAGGTCAGCACGCCGCTCCAGTTGCACGTCCACGTCTGACCATGCGGTCTTTACGATCTCGTCTTTGGCCACCATCTGGTTTTTTGCGCTCACATAGCTGCCAAACACCATGAAGACCACCAAAAGCAGAACGCCTACAACGCCCAGTGTGATTAAAAGTCCACGGCTCATACTGTGTTCTTCTCCTCCGGCTTCCAGTCAAGGAAGCGCTTTCAAAAAAACTGCCAAACTGCTGAATGCCCCAGGGTCTGGATTTTCAGACCTGGAATACCACTACTTCCAAACTCAAACTCGAGCCCCTACCAGCTTCCGCCAGCTCCACCGCCGCCAAAACCGCCGCCGCCAAAGCCACCGAATCCGCCGCCGCCGCCAGAATCTCCGCCGCCGAACCCACCACCACCGCCAAAGCCACCTCCGCCACCCCAGTTTCTTCCCCCAAAAATACTGGAGAAGAGACCAAAGCCAAGTAGCATTCTGAAGATCGACGAGCCGCCAAAGAAGATCAGCACCAGAACAATAAGAATCAGCTTGCCGAAGGCCGCGCCGTGCCGCACATGCCGCACCGGCTGGTTTGCCAGCGCCGGCTCGTCCTCAAGCGTCACTTTGGCGTCGGCGGCAATCACCTGCGCCAACCCGTCCACGGCCGTGGTCACCGCGCTGTCATAGTCGCCGCCCCGCAGGTACGGCACCATCTCGCGCCCAATGTCGCCTACCTTGGCGTCGTTCAGGATTCCTTCAAGCCCGTACCCGACATCGATTCGGTATTTGTGATCTCCGACGGCGAGCAAAACCAGCGCACCGCGATCCGAACCCTTGCGGCCCATCTTCCACTTGTCTTCCAGCGCATTGGCGTATTCGGCAGCGTCGTCGCCATTCATGGTCTGCACGGTGACGATTGCCACCTGCGCATTGGCCTTCGAGTGGTCCAACTGCCCGCAGATCGAGTCCAGCCGCGCAATGGCCTGAGGCGAAAGCACATGGCCATAATCGCTGACGTAGTCAGTGGGTTTCGGCAGGCTGTCAACGCTCTGCGCGGTGGCGGAAATGCCTGAAAACACGAAAAGGGCTGCCAGAAGCAGCCGGGAAGCAATCGAATTGGTTCTGCGAGAGCCTTGCATCGCTCTTTATTGTACGCGGGCGGCGGCCCAAAAGTTCCCATGCCCGCAAGCACTACACTGGAAAGGACATGAGCCAGAATCAGCTTCCCTCCGCCCCCATCGCCAGCAAGTTGCATACTGAGACACCATTGCACGGCGTGGTCTTCGTCGATGACTACGCCTGGTTGCGTGACAAGCAGGACCCCGCAGTGACCGCCTACCTCGACGCCGAAAACGCCTACGCCGAGGCCGTGATGGCTCCCCTGGACGGCCTGCGCGAGGACCTCTACAAAGAGATGCTCTCGCACATGAAGCAAACGGACGTTTCCGTTCCCTATCGCGACGGCCACTGGTGGTACTACACCCGCACCGAGGAAGGCAGCCAGTACGGCATCCACTGCCGCAAGCCCGGCTCACCCCTGGGCATGCAGACCACCGCGCCGGAGCAGGTTGTCCTCGACGGCAACCAGCTTGCCGAGGGCCACGCCTTCTTCTCCATCGGCGACACCGACATTACCGACGACGGCAACCTGCTGGCCTACACCACAGACACCACGGGCTTTCGCCAGTACACCCTGCGCATCAAAAATCTTGCTACCGGCGAGACATTGCCCGGCCAGGTGGAGCGGGTTGGCTCCATCGTCTGGGCCGCCGACAATTGCACTCTCTTTTACATCGTGGAAGACGAGGAGCAGAAACGCCAGTACCAGCTTTGGCGGCATACGGTCGGCACGCCCCACGCCGAGGATGAGCTGGTGTACCAGGACGACGACGAGCGCTTCAACCTGGGCGCGGGCCGCACCCGCGACGGCAGATTCCTGGTGATGGAGTCGGCCAGCCACACCACCACCGAGTCCTGGGTGCTGGCGGCCGACGAGCCCACCGGCAACTTTACCGTCATCACTCCCCGCCAGGATGAGCACGAGTACTCCATCGATCATCGCAATGGCCTGTGGTTCATCCGCACCAACGACCGGGGCCGCAACTTCCGCCTCGTCACCGCCCCGGTGGCCACGCCGGGCCGCGACTACTGGACAGAGCGCATTCCCCACCGCGACGCAATCATGCTGGAAGAGGTGGACCTGTTCGCGGGCTTCTTTGTAGCCTGCGAGCGCGAAGACGGCCTGCCGCGCCTGCGGGTTTGGAACTTTACCGGCGACGGAGCCGGATTTGGAGACGAAGCCACACGCACCGCTGAAATCGACTTCCCGGAACCGGCCTATAACGCCCAGCCCCACATCAACCGCATCTTTGAGACCAGCACCTTCCGCTATGCCTACCAGTCTCTGGTCACGCCCAGCTCGGTCTACGAGTACAACGTGGCCGCGGGCGCCTCTACCCTGCTGAAGCAGCTTGAAATTCCGGGCGGCTTTGACCGCACCCTGTATGCCAGCGAGCGCATCCATGCCACCGCGCCAGACGGCGTGCAGGTTCCCGTCTCGCTGGTCTATCGCAAGGACCGCCGCACGCAGTCCAATCCGCTTTATGTTTACGGCTACGGCTCCTACGGTTACTCGCTGCCTCTTGGCTTCAGTTCCAACCGGCTGAGCCTGCTCGATCGCGGCGTGGTGATGGCGTATGCACATATACGCGGCGGCGGCGACCAGGGCGAGCCATGGCACGACGCCGGCAAGATGCTGGTCAAGCGCAATACATTTACTGACTTCATAGCCTGCGTCCAGCACCTTACCGCCGCGGGCTATGGCGACCCGGCCCGCGTGGCCATTGAGGGCGGCTCAGCGGGCGGCCTGCTGATGGGCGCGGTGGTTAATCTGCGGCCAGAGCTATTCCGCGCCGTCCTCTCGCATGTGCCGTTTGTGGATGTGATGAACACCATGCTTGACGCCTCCCTGCCCCTCACCGTTCCTGAATACGAGGAGTGGGGCGACCCCAACCAGGAGACTTACTTCCACTACATGCTGAGTTACTCGCCCTATGACAATTTGAAGGCGGCGAGTTATCCAGCCATGTTAGTCAAGACCTCACTGCACGATAGCCAGGTGATGTATTGGGAGCCTGCAAAGTACGTGGCCAAGCTGCGCACCCTCAAAACGGATAGCAATCCCCTTCTGCTGGTGACCAACATGAAGGCCGGCCACGGCGGAGCCAGCGGGCGCTACGACTATCTGAAGGAGATTGCGCTGGACTACGCCTTCCTGCTCCGCGAATTGGGCATCGTCAGCTAAAATCGTCCTTCGAACTCAAGGGGAAATTATGTGGCGGCTTGACTTGATTGCGCTGTTTGCCGTGCTGGCCACGGGCAGTGCCTGCGCGCAGCAGGCGCCGCCTGCACCGCCGCACGCGCCGCCGCCAGAGCACGTAACCGTCTACGCTGCCGGGCGCGACATAAAAGCCCCTGTACTTGTGCCCTTTGAGCGCGACCTGAGCCCCCACAAAAAATGCAAGCTCCGCGAGGATGGCTCCATCGTCTTCTCGCTTCTCGTGGATACAGCCGGACAGCCTCGCGACATCATGTTTCTTCGCCCACTCGGCACGGACCTGGACCGGTTCGCTCTCACCGTTGCCCAGGCGGATCGCTTCAAGCCCGGAACACGGGATGGCAAGCCTGTCGTGGTGGCAATTGCGCTTCAGATGTACGTGCAGACTTGCGTTGTGGAAACAGTGGACGAAGCCGCAAAGCCGGCCTCACTCTGGATGCTGCGCTCCATGCCTCAGCAAAGGATTGGCAAGATGCATATCCCGCCCGAGGATGCGATACTCGCGCCGGACGATGCCCCCGTCAAGCCCTCCAGCCGCCCCGCCCTGCGCGCGGATTACTTCGGCGCTGGCGTCATCCCTCCCGCGCTTCTCTTTTCGGTCCCGGCTGAATACACGCAGAAGGCCCTGGCGGCGGCGATCAGAGGCTACTGCTTGATATCTCTCACGGTAGACGCGCATGGCCTGCCGCAAAATGTGCAGGTGGCGCGAAGCCTCGATCCCGGGCTGGACGTGGCTGCCGTCTATGCGGTCAGCCACTACCGGTTCACGCCTGCCCTGCGCAACGGCGAACCCATCGCTTCCGTCATCACCGTCCGCGTGGACTTCACGCCCCCAGAGCTTGTTTTGGAGTGAGCCCGGTCCGTGACCCTGGCTCAGCCTTGTGCTTTGGCGCTACGCATTGCTGCATGCGCCTCAACCCGGGCCTGTAGCTCAAGCAGAATCGCGGCCAAAGGTACAAGCCACACAACCCGTCCCTGGTAGCGCGAGAAGGTTCCTGAAAGCGCGCCGCAGATGGCCGCGTTCACAACAATGCCGGCCACAATCCAGGCAAAGACGCTCTTCAGATCGCGGCTCATCGTACGCTTGCGCCATCCGCCCAGCAGCACAAACAGCAGCCATCCCAGCGAGGCGGCCATAAACACATACAAGACGTTTGACCACGCAGCGGCGGGCAAGGTTCCCCGATAGGCGGCGCCCTTCTGTATCTGCGCCACAATCGGAAGGGGGAAGGTTCTGTCGAACACATCTTTTGTGCCCGGGTCGTACTGAAACTCATCCAGCCGGAAATCGGCCAGTTGCTCGATGGCGTTGATGGTGCTCACCTTGAGCACCCCCATCGGGTCATAGCGCAGAACCGCAAACAGAAAGCGGAATTGCTCCTCGCTGAGAGCGCGGCGTTTGTCATAGGGCGCGAGTTCGAAGACCGTATGTCCCGGCTCGGCGCCAAACAGAAACTCACCCGTGGTGAGGGGGAACTCGGCGACATACTCGCACAGCGCAAAATTGCTTTGCGGGCAAGTGGCATGCAGATAGTTTGAGCCGGGTCCGTCAGCAACCAGGCGGGCAGAGACATAAGGCAGATGCAGCGCAGGCCGGCCTGTAACCTTTTTTGCGCCATAAGCAACCACGGCCTGGCCGGCCGAGGCGGTGAGAATGGCAAGCAGCAGCACCGCCAGCCCTCGCCAGGCGAGCCAGGAGCCCCGCCGATGAGTGAAGCGCCCGACGAACTTTGCAACCAGGCCCACGCCAAAGAGCGAAACCGTAATCAGCACGCAGGTGTCGTGGAAGAGCAGGCATGCGGAGAGCAGCGCATACCACAGCAGCAAGTCAGTCCACGGCAGCCGGTCGCTTGTTGAAAGCAGAACCGCGCAGCAGAGAATGGCAATGCCTGCATACAAATCCGGCATGAGAAAGCTCAGGAAGAACGGCACCGTCGAAACGACGCACAATCCAAGGCTCGCGTACGCCAGGTTCGGCCACACCGGACACTTGAGCGCGCGCAAAGCAAGGCAAACAGCAAGCAGAAGAATGGCGGCCTGCAGCAGCATGGGCAGCCAGAATCCAGCCGCCAGCGTGCCGGTATACAGCAGCAACCCGTAGAAGGGCGAGCGGCCCAGCAGAATGCCCTTTTTGCCAATATCCGCAAGACTGCGCGTGCGCGCCTCGCCGATATTGTGCAGGGCCAGATCTGCGTTTGGCGCTGTGGCGCCGGGCGCTGCGTGGTCATCGGTGGCTGTCCACGCAGTCGCGCGATGTGTAACTTTGTTCACTGCGGCATCGGCAGTGCGGATATAAGTTCTGGTATCGGGCGTGTAGAAAGCGCCGCAATTCCAAATCGCCGGCCACAGCAGCGCAATACTGATGCACCCCAGCAAAACCACGCGTACCAACAAGCTTCGTGCAGCCAACTGGAACCCTCTTTCGGCTATCGCTTAGTGTGTTGTCTCCGTCATTGCATCGGTTTGCTTGCTCATCTTCGCGGTGCGCTGAATCTTGTCCCAGTTGAAGGGCTTGCCGTCAATGGCGCGCTTCAGCGTCTTGAACAGAACAACCGAGAACACCTGGCGATAAGCAAAACGCTGCAGCCAGATGTGGAACAGCAGCCATCCATCGCCCTTGTTGGCCTGGTGCTTGCGCTCGAGCGAGAAGGCCACGGACGAGGTAATGAAGTCAATGAGCATGAAGGCGAGGAAGTAGATCACCAGCTTCTCAAGACTGGCCGCCGAGGCCGCTTCCGGGTGATAGTAGCGGTCAATAAAGAAGTTCACGATCCCGGCCAGGAACATGAAGTCAATGAAAGGGGAAACCAGCGGCAAAAGCATTTGGAAGATGAGAATGTTGGGCAGGGCAAACAGTCCCATGGCCTTGTTGCGGACAAAGGCCGCGCGATGCTTCCACACCGCCTGCAGGGTGCCGAACGACCAGCGGAAGCGCTGACGCATCAGCCCCGATGCGTCGATGGGCGCCTCAGTAAATGCCAGCGAGCGGTCTTCGTAGTCCACCTTCAACCCCTGTTCCAGCAGGTTCATCGTCAGGTCGGCGTCTTCGGCAACAGTGTTCAACGGATAGCCGCCCGCTGCCTTTACAGGAGCAGTACGCCATGCGCCGATGGCTCCGGGAACTACCGTAACCACATGGAACAGATCTAAAGCACGGCGCTCGAAGTTCTGGCTCGTGATGTACTCCAGAGCCTGCCAGCGAGTCCACAGATTCACGCGGTTGCCCACCTTGGCATTGCCGGCCATGGCACCGATCAGCGGATCTTCAAAGTGCGGAATCAGCTTGGAGATGGCATCCGGCGCAATCACGGTATCAGCGTCGATGCCAACATAGATCTCTTCGGTCAGCCGGTCCAGCGCGTAGTTCAGCGCCGCTGCCTTGCCCTCGTTGGCCTTGGTAAGCACCTGCACGTGGCCGGCGGCAATCTCCGCCGCATACGCGTTCCGCGCCATCTCGCTGGTCCGGTCCAGCGAACCGTCGTCGATCACGATCACATGGATATTTTTGTAGTCAGAGTTGAGCACCGAGCGGATGGTGCGCACAATGACTGTCTCTTCGTTGTAGGCGGGGATGAGGACGGCCACGCGCGGGTTATAACCGGGCGAGGCCGGGCGGTGCGGCTTGCGCAGGCGATCGATGACGGCAAGCAGGCCCACGATAACCAGGCGTGCGCCCATCAGAATGTTGCCCAGGAAGAAGACCGTCACGATGAACCGGACCACCATCGCCGCGCTTGAGAAAGCGATGGAGTCAGGCAGGGCGCGCATATACTGCCAGAACGTGACCTTGGGCATTACTTCGGCAGTGGTCTTGCCCATCAGCGTTGAGACTGGGACGATGCTGTAGCCGTGGGCGCGCAAAGTGTCAATCAGCACCGGCAGGGCCAGCACCGTGTTCGAGCGGTCGCCACCGCCATCGTGTAGCAGGATGATCGAGCCGCGGAACTGCGGCTTGGTCTTCATTGTTTCCAACTGCGTCAGCACCGATTGGGCAATCTCCGTGGGAGATTTGCGGGGATGCTCGTTCCAGTCGTCGGTATCGATCTTGTTGCCAATAATCGTGTAGCCATCCTGCTGGATGCGCACCACGGGCGCGGCCTGATCGTCTGTATCGGGCTCTTCGTCGATGTCGTACGGCGGGCGGAAGTAGAGCGGCTGAATGCCCAGTTTGCTGGCGAACAGGCGCGAGGTGAGCTTTACCTCCAGGTCCAGTTGGCGCGATGAAATTTCGCTGATGTCAGGATGCGTGTAGGTGTGGTTGCCAACCTCGTGCCCTTCGCGCACAATGCGCTTCATCACGCCGACATACTCCGCCGCCTCAGAGCCGATCAGCATGAAGGTGGCCTTTACGCCCTTCTGCTTGAGGACGTCGAGAATCTTTGGCGTCCACTTGGGGTCTGGCCCGTCGTCGAACGACAGCGCAACCTGGTTGGGATGGTAGCCGTACTGCTGAATGGTGTAGGTGCGCGGATATACATCCATGTGCTCATCCACAATGAGCTTCTTGCGCGGATCGATCTCGTCCGTGTCCACCATGACCGAGCGTCTGCCGGACTGGGGCAGGCCGGTTACGCGCAGAATATCTCCATCCCCCTCCGTATCCACGTCGTGTCCGGGCTGAACCGTTCCCAG
>Ga0007854_10000718_pt1 | contig 21382 bp, 24 predicted proteins | sample CryBogCBH12Aug08_FD_60382 | JGI IMG/M metagenome (GOLD analysis project Ga0007854, IMG submission 60382) | Freshwater microbial communities from Crystal Bog, Wisconsin, USA - CBH12Aug08 | ecosystem: Environmental > Aquatic > Freshwater > Lake | place: Crystal Bog, Wisconsin, USA | collected... | reverse complement strand
GGTCCACTTGCAGCCGGCATCGTCTACGTAGCGAAGAAAAGATTTGAAACATGCCGCCCAACCCTCCTCGGTTCATGGAATGTGAAGTCCCCGGACTTCCTAGCTCAAAAAACGATTGAGTTTGAAGAGGGCGGACGACGTTATGAGCCAGGCGTTCTCAATATTCCAGGCATCTATGGCATGAGAGCATCTATAAATCTTATCGCTGAGCAAGGCATAGAATCCATCTCCTCGCTGATTCTAGAACGCCGTGACCAACTCGAGACAAGATTGGCGGACTTAGGCTTTGAGTTTCTCTCTCCACGCCAGCACGAACCTCTTCGCTCCGGCATCATTGCAGCAAGGCACCCCGGCTACGATCCAGCCCTTCTCTTCGCATCACTTGAACGGGCGTTTATTTCAGCCTCTCTTCGAAAGACGAGGGATTATGGAGTGTGGTTACGCTTTAGTCCCCATTTCTACAACACTTCGGAGGAAATCGAACGCGTCACCGACGTCCTCTCAGAATCTATCAGAGAGTAATTTCGAGGCCCCTATCTCAGTTAGATTTGTTTTCAGCAACACGTGGTCCTCTTTTTTACATGTATAAGAGGGCGATTTTTGGTTGCTTTGCCTTCCCTATTAAAGCAATAGTTCAAGATTATATGAAAGCTGGTCTTCACCCTGAATATTTTGACACTACCATCATCTGTGCCTGCGGTGCGGCGTATAAGACACGCTCTACACGTGAAAATCTCAAGATAGGCATTTGTTCCTCCTGCCATCCCTTCTTCACCGGTGAGCAGAAGTTCATTGATACTGCAGGCCGCATTGAGAAGTTCACGCGCCGTTACGGCAATGTCCGGGCAACACGCTCAACTAAGCCCGTATTGACAAAAAAGGCGTAGCCATCAGCTTTCCCGGCCTTTCTGTCGGGAGAGAACTTTGGCGTCCATGATCGCGAGGATGCCGGGCGGCTCCCCGACTACGGGTTAAACCGTCATGAACCTTGATTTTACACCTCTCATTGCAAAACGTCGCCAACGTTTTGATGAGCTTGCATTGTCGATCTCAGATCCTTCCCTTTTTGAGGACGCAAAAAATGCCAGAAATGTGCTTAAAGAGCATGCACGTTTAAAAAAGCTTCTTGCCACGTGGGATGAGTTGGAAAGTTTTCGTCGACACCTTGTAGAAAATGAAGAGCTGGCCTCCGGAGACGATGCCGAAATGGCCGAACTGGCCAACGCAGAGATCAATGAGATCACCGAAAAGATTCCAAAACTTGAACAATCTATCCTCCTTTCGCTTCTCCCACCACAACCCGATGACGACCGTGATGCCATTGTCGAAATACGGGCGGGAACCGGAGGCTCCGAGGCCGCTATATTTGCCGGCGACCTATATCGAATGTACGCTAGATACGCTGAGGCAAATGGTCTCACCCAAGAATTGATTGAAGCTAGCCCCAGCGATTCCGGCGGCTTTAAGGAGGTAATTTTTCAGATCAGCGGGGAAGATGTCTTCCGGCAGCTTCGCTACGAGAGTGGTGTCCACCGGGTGCAGCGAGTCCCGGCCACAGAGGCTCAAGGAAGGATCCATACTTCTACAGCCACGGTTGCAGTTCTCCCTGAGGCTGAAGAGGTTGATATAGAACTCCGCCCACAGGACCTACGAATAGAAGTTTGCCGTGCAGGGGGGCCGGGCGGGCAGGGAGTCAACACAACTGACTCAGCAGTTCAGGTGCTACATATCCCGACTGGAAAAATCGTCCGATGTCAGGACGGGCGTAGTCAGCAAAAAAACAAAGAGAAGGCACTCACGATTCTCCGCTCCCGCCTCCTTGAAGAGAAACGCGAGGAAGAGGCCATGAAATATGCCCAACATCGCCGAAACCAAATTGGCACTGGCGGCCGCGAGGAAAAGATTCGTACATATAATTTTCCTCAAAACCGCCTGACTGATCACCGTATCGGACTAACCCTTTACAATCTCGACCGCGTCATGGAAGGAGATATTGGTGATCTAATTGCTACCATCGAGGCAACCGATACACAGCAACGCATGGAGCAATCAGTATCAGAAACCACACCAATCTGACATCATGGAGACACCCATGATGCCCCTGCTGGAGGTCTTGCAGGGTGCAGCTGTCTACCTTGGTAAGCAGGGGGTAGAACAACCCCGATTGAATGCTGAACACCTCATCGCACATGTGCTCGGGATCAAGAGATTGGAACTCTACCTTCAATTTGATCGACCACTTGGGGAAAAAGAGCGTGGTCCGATGCGGGAACTGATACGTAAACGCGGGACAGGAATCCCACTCCAACATCTACTTGGAACTGTAGAATTCTGTGGACGCATCTTTAAATGTGATCCCCGTGCATTGATTCCACGACCTGAGACTGAACAACTCGTGGAAAGGGTTCTGGAGTATGCCACTCCTTCCTCAGTTCTGGATGTGGCGACCGGAAGCGGGATTATTGCCATTAGTATTTCTCTGGAGCGTCCCCAATCAAATATAACCGCTACAGACCTGTCGCCATCAGCTCTTTCACTGGCTCGAGAAAACGCACTACAATTGGGCGCTGAAAGCATATTTTTTCAAGAAACCGATCTGATGCCATCTGGGAGCGGAACCTTTGAACTAATCACGGCAAATCTCCCCTACATACCCACCGGAGAATTATCCACACTCAGTCGTGAGGTTCTACAAGACCCACAGCAAGCCCTCGACGGTGGCAAAGAGGGGCTGGATTTGATTTTCCGCCTCATTCCCCTTGCGGCAGCACGCCTTGCAAAGGGTGGACGGCTACTCCTTGAAATCGGCATAAATCAGTCGGAGAAAGTGGTTGATTGCCTCTCCTCTCACAATTATCGCGACATTATTCCCCTTCCTGATTACCAAGGAATACCACGATTTATCGAAGCTGTTCATGGATAAGATACTAGTTCACGGCGGCAACAGCCTTGAGGGGGAAGTGCGCATCGGCGGCTCTAAAAATTCCGCGCTTCCAATTCTCGCTGCCACGCTTCTGACAAAGGACCGCTGTGTGGTTAACCGTGTTCCCGATTTAAGTGACATCCACTACATGCTCACCATTTTAAGTCGTCTCGGATGCGATGTGGAACGAGCGAGCGGTGTCGTCCAAGTTCGAGCCGAAAAGATCCTGACCGAGGCACCCTATGAGATCGTCCGAAAAATGCGGGCCTCAGTCTGTGTTCTCGGCCCCCTGCTTGGACGTGAAAAGGCAGCCAAGGTTTCCTTGCCAGGCGGCTGTGTAATCGGCGACCGACCGATTGACCTGCATTTGAAGGGATTCGAGGCACTCGGTGCCACTGTTACGGTAAGAGGAGGAGACATTCTACTGGAGGCCAAGGAACTCATGGGCACCCGGATTTCACTTCGGGGGCGTCACGGTCCAACCGTGCTCGGAACTGGAAACATCATGATGGCCGCCGTTCTAGCGCAAGGCACCACGCTCATCGAGGGAGCTGCCGAGGAACCTGAGGTTGTCGATTTGGCAAATTTCCTTATAGCCATGGGAGCCAACATAAGAGGTGCTGGGACCCATCAAATAGAAATCGAAGGAGTCACTGAACTGCACGGAGCCTCTCATAGCGTCATTCCAGATCGCATCGAAGCCGGCACCTTTCTGGTTGCCGGAGCAATCGCTGGTAAACGGGTCACGATCCGCAGAACTGAGCCGAAACATCTGACAGCCGTTCTTGAGGCGCTTATGCATGCCGGTTTTGAAATAAGCAGCACTGCGGAGAGTGTAACCGTCTCCCCAAACGGTTCCCGTAAACCGTTGCATCTCGAAACCAATCCGTATCCCGGCTTCCCGACCGACATGCAGGCACAGTTCTGCGCACTGCTTTCGATAATCGAAGGAACAAGTGTTGTCACAGAAACCGTCTTTCCCCAGCGTTTCATGCACATCGCTGAGCTCAAGCGCATGGGAGCCAGCATCGAACTCGATGACCACCGGGCTACCATCAACGGCGTGGAACGTCTCAGTGGCGCGCCCGTCATGGCAAGTGATCTCCGAGCTTCGGCTGCATTAGTCCTTGCGGCCCTTCCGGCCGACGGAATTACCGAAATTAACCGCGTCTACCACATCGATCGCGGCTATGAGGCCATAGACGAAAAATTGAATTCCTTAGGTGCCCACATTGAGCGTGTAAAGGTGTAGAAACGGTTGCTTGAATCCTTAGAATCAACAAAAAACATGAAAAAATTGATCATTGCCGCACTCCTGCTTCTTCTACTCATTACAGGCACCATCTTCTTTTCTCTGAATTTTCTAGTAAAGAAGGCTGTGAACGCTCTCGGGCCGAAGATCATGAAAGTTGAAGTCTGTCTTGGATCAGCTAACCTTTCCCCATTCTCCGGCAGCGGCCGACTCACCCATCTTCTTGTTGGGAATCCCGCTGGTTATAAAACGCCTTACGCCGTCCTCCTTGGCAATATCGATCTCAAAACCAAAACAGACTCTATTTTCTCAAACACCATCTTGCTTGACGAAATTGCCATTCGGAATCCTGAGATCACTCTCGAAGGCACACCATTTGGAAACAACCTTGTTAGGATCCTAGATAATCTAAAGGGATCCTCCAAAAGTGCCAAAAATGATGAATCTGAACGCTCTGCAGGCTCGACGAAATCGAGAAAGTTTATCGTCAAGGAGATCATTATTTATGGAGCCAAACTTCATATCAGCGTCAGCACTGCAAATCAGAGTTTTGATCAGACCCTTATACTTCCGGATATCCACATCCAGAATATCGGCTCATCTGAAGGAGGAGTTTCAGCAGCGGAACTAGCTCAGGAAATTCTTAACCCACTCATCAATAGTGCAATCCGTTCCGGCACTGGTCCCCTTCTTAAGGAAGGACTAAAAGGTCTGAACATCAAGGGGGCTGAGCAAATCAATAAAGCCCTCAATAGCCTCTTTAAGTAGCAAGTAGATAGGTGTTTGTATTGATTTGGCTGCTGCCACTTCAAATTGAATGCCGGAAGAGCTCTATGTGCACAAAGTTCCTACTCCTCTGCCTTACTCAACTTTGTGAGGACACTTAAATCCTCCAAGGTGGATGTATCCCCTGTCAGCGACTGGCCTCCAGCAACCTGTTTTAGCAGACGCCGCATGATCTTTCCACTGCGGGTCTTAGGAAGCATATCAGCAAAACGAATTTCATCGGGCTTTGCAATTGGTCCGATGGATTGTGCGACATGGTTGCGGAGCTTGGTCTTGAGATCGTCGCCTGGTTCATGCCCTGAACGGAGCGTGACGAAGGCGACTATTCCCTGTCCCTTGATTTCATCTGGACGTCCTACTACGGCAGCCTCAGCAACGGCTGGGTGACTGACTAGCGCACTCTCGACTTCTGAAGTCCCAAGGCGGTGCCCAGCGACATTAAGAACATCGTCGATGCGGCCGACAATCCAGAAGTTTCCCTGCTTGTCTCGTCGGGCGCCATCCCCAGTGAAGTATGATCCTTTGACTTCGGTCCAATATTGTTGGCGATAACGTTTCTTATCACCCCAGATTCCACGCAGCATGGCTGGCCATGGTTTCCGGATGACGAGTTTTCCTCCCTCACCGTGAGGAACCTCCCGTCCCTTGTCATCAACGATAGCGGCATCAATCCCGAAAAATGGAAGAGTAGCAGTTCCAGGCTTGCAGGGAGTGGCTCCGGGAAGCGGGGTAATCATGTGTGCACCAGTTTCAGTCTGCCACCATGTATCCACTATCGGGCAACGTTCTTGTCCGATATGTTTGTAGAACCAGATCCATGCCTCAGGGTTGATGGGCTCACCAACGGTGCCTAAGAGGCGAAGTGATGAAAGATCATGATTGGCAGGGTGATGGTGCCCCCACTTCATAAAGGCACGGATTGCAGTCGGAGCAGTGTAGAAAACGGTCACTCCATATTCGGCAATGAGTTTCCAGAAACGGTCTGGTTCCGGCCAGTTTGGAGCCCCCTCGTACATGAGGCATGTGGCGCCGTTGGCGAGGGGTCCATATACAAGATAGCTGTGGCCAGTGATCCATCCGACATCAGCTGTACACCAATAGACGTCCTCCTCACGAAGATCGAAGACATACTTGGTCGTGACATAGGTGCCAACAAGATATCCGCCTGTAGTATGAAGGATCCCCTTAGGTTTTCCAGTCGATCCACTGGTATAAAGGATAAAGAGGGGATGTTCACTGTCGAGGGGTTCTGCAGGACAGTCTGCAGAAACATATTCGCACTCACGGTGCCACCAGACATCACGGCCCTCTTCAATGTGAATTTCAAGGTTAGTACGCCTGAAAACGATAACTCGTTTCACAGATTCATTACCCTCAAGGGCGTGATCCACATTCTGTTTAAGAGTGACGATCTGGCCACGGCGGTAGCCGCCATCTGCAGTGACCACTACCTCAGCTCCGCTGTCGGCAAGGCGATCTTTGATGCTTTCAGCACTAAATCCACCGAATACTACCGAGTGGACAGCACCAATCCTTGCACAAGCTAGCATAGCGATGGATGCTTCGGGAATAAGCGGCATGTAGATTAGGACTCGGTCTCCTTTCTTGACCCCATTCCTCTTGAGTACATTGGCAAATTTACAGACATCACGGTGAAGTTGGCGGTAGGTAAGAACACGCTTCTCACCAGGTTCACCTTCCCATATGATGGCAGCCTTGTTGGCACGTGGAGTGTCGAGGTGGCGATCCAGACAGTTCTGAGATGCGTTGAGCTTTCCACCTACAAACCATTTTGCATTTGGAAGTTTCCAATCCAGTACCTTTGTCCACTTTTTTATCCACTGGAGTTCTGCAGCTTCTTTCCCCCAGAACTTGTTTGGCTTGAAAATCGATTCGGCGTGGATCCTTTTGTATTCAAGCAAACTGCTGATGCGTGCTCTTTTAGAAAAAGCAGCAGAGGGCTTGAAAATACGATTCTCAACTAGGTGGGATTCTATGTTCTTGGGCATGGGGGTAGCAGTGCTGGAGTGTTGCGCTTTTCTTTCATCAGAAATGGGGGGAAAGGGAAAGACTTACCTCAAAATCAACTTCAAGCAATTTTCACAACATTGAAGCGATAGAGTCTATGATACCTACCTCCGTGGTATTGTCGACAGCAGGAAAAACACGCAACACTGGCTCGGGGCAGGCGAACTCTCTGGTGCGATAAACCGCATTTCGGACACTGGAGGAGATAACGCCGTTTCATGCGCTTTTCCTCAAATGGAAGCTGATGCGTACGTCTTTCGCCTGGAATTCCCAGTTCCCGACAGGCCTGTCTCCACTCTGCTCCATGCGGTGAGATTCGCCGCCTTCCCTGTCGATATTGAGCCAGGAGATGTGCAAGTTCATGGACAAGGGTACGATCAATTTCCTTTTCTGATATTTGTTTCAAAGCGGGATTGAGCCAGATTTCCCATCGTGCAGCAATCGCCACACCGGCGGTAGTTCTCATCCTGGGATTCCATCCGACAGAGATTAATTGGCTAAGCTTGGGCGCAACGGGATCCAAGATTTCACGGACACGCGATTCAAGAGCAGAATCCCGATGTTTCAGTCCAGCTCTTCTGGTCAATGTTAATGGGGCCGTGGACACACGTGTTTCATTCTTAGCAAACGATAAAATCCTCCTGAGTAAATTGCCCATTCGGGGAGTAAAAGATGTTGTCATTACGATCCCCTCACCTGCCTTGACAAAACACGGCGAAGCGCCTCGACCGCCGTAGCAATCTCATCCTCGGACGTGTGATGCCCGAGAGAAAAACGAACCGTGGCTCGAGCTGTGTCTTCGGACACCCCCATTGATAACAGGACATGGGAAGCCTGAATCGATCCGACCATGCATGCCGACCCGCTGGAGGCGGACACTCCTTCCAGATCGAGGCCTATCAGGAGAGTCTCCCCATCACATCCAGGAAAACTGACATTGAGTGTATTGCTGAGAACAGGCGCACCTTCTGCATTCCGGACAGCTGCAGGATCAATCGATACAATCCCTTGCCATAGTCTTTCCCGAAGAAGCTCCTGACGCCACGATTTTACATCGGACTGTAGTCCAGCGATTGCCACTTCAGCTGCAGCAGCCATACCTACAATTGCCGACACATTTTCGGTTCCTGGACGGCGTTCATTCTCATGGAATCCGCCATGTTGTATTGATTCGATGGAAACACCCGAACGAAGCCAGAGAAAGCCAGCACCATGGGGGCCGAAAAATTTATGTGATGCGGCTGATAAGGCGTCCACGCCCAGATCGCACGGTAAGCATGGAATTTTTCCAAATGCCTGAACAGCATCTGTGTGAAAAAGCGCCCCGCGCTCGTGACAAATAGCCGCAAGCTTAGCAATTGGTTGTATAACACCTGTTTCGTTATTTGCGGTCATCACGGAAACCAAAAGTGTTTCGTTACGCAGCGACGCGGCAAAATCCTGAAGATCTATCAATCCCTTGTTGTCGACAGCTAGCTCCGTAAGTTCAAAGCCCTCCTTAACAGCCAGTGAACGCATCGTATGGAGAACGGCATGGTGTTCGGTAGTGGGAGTGAGCAAATGGCGACGCTGCGGGCTTAATGAGCGATGGCAGCGCGCCAATCCTTGGAGCGCAAGGTTACAACTTTCAGTACCTCCAGCGGTAAAGATAATCTCATGAGATTTTGCTCCCAGCAGTACGGCGAGCCTGTCACGGGCATCATCAATTGCAGCACGGGCACGACGACCAGGACCGTGGATGCTGGATGGATTCGCACTGAGATCCTCCAACCACGGAAGCATAGCAGCACGAGCCTCGGCACAGATGGGAGTGCTGGCATTATGATCGAGATAGATCATTGATTGGGGTGAACATCGTCTATTTGCATTCTATCTGCCCACCTGAATAGTTATGCAAATAATCTCGGAGTGCTGGACAAAGTTGATTCATGCAAATGAAGAATTTATGATTTAATCCCAGCATGGATCTAACGGTCAACCAAGAGCGGATGAACGATGCTATAGCTCCTCAGCAAAGAGCCAGATTTTTAGATCCAATGCTCTCCTTGCCATCCTCATACGCATGATCCAGCATCAGCATATAGCGATGAACGTAGACTCTATTCTTCCAGACTTACAAGCAGCCATCCTCTGTGAGGATGTTCGTGCTGAAATCAGCGGCCAACAGACCCTCATCGGCGTCATCGGCGCAGTCCCGGCTCCCACACTGCCTATTGGTTTTTTTAAACTCTGCCTCTGGACACGATGGTGCGGTGGGAGTGGAGATTTCATCCAGAAGTGCCTGATCTACGATCCGGAAGAGGATCAGGCCATTGCACGTGCAGAAGTTCCTTTCAGTCTTACAGACCTCAACGCCCATGCTACGAATGTGCATTTCTTCGGCGGTGTTCAATTTCAGAAATATGGAACCTACCATGTCGAAATCCTTCTTGATGAACAGATCCGCCTACGAATTCCACTCCCGGTGATTCAGGTGGAGGCCCAAGGCACTCATCTTGCGGAATAGCCTGCCAGTTGCTCGATTTTCCCTAGAGTCAGAAATCAATTATCTCCCCATCATCTGGGATCATCACATCCTTGAGCAAGGGAAGTCTCTTCATCAGATACTCCTGCAACACAGTCCGGTCGAAGGCATAGTCTTCGGAAAGATGTACAAGGCAAAGCGATCCGAGGGTAATTTTACATAGTGCATCTGCAAGTTGCTCAGCTCTGAAATGCGAAAGTTCACACACAAGTACGTTCACGGGGTTTGCCAGCAATGTTGGGAGACTAGCCGGACTGGAGAGATCGCCACTAAAGAGAACCCGAAAATCCCCAGAAAAAATCTCTAGGGAATAGGATGCGGATGGTTCCAATAGATCGTCACTTGGCAAGGAACGCCCTTCCAGATGATCATTGGGATGTGCTGTCACTGATAAACCGCCATCAAGTTGCATAGTTTGCCCAGAGTGCCATGCTTCCCAAATCACCGAAAAACCAAAACCTTCTTCAGGCAGATAGAGTGCTTTTATCCACATCCGAAGTGGAGCGATCATCTCCTCGGGTAGATATATGGGAAGTGGTTTGGTTCTCTTTAGAAGCATCGCCCCCTGAAGAAATGCGGGGATCCCGCCGATGTGATCGACATGCCCATGGGTAATAAGGACGGCGTCTATTTCACGTATCAGATTACCCCGGTCACAGAGGAGGTGAACACAAGGTTCACCTGCATCAACAAGGAGATGTCGTCCGGAGATTAGCAGGACAGAGCTGGAAAAAGCTCTGTCGGCTGATGGAATGCCTGAACCTGTTCCGAGAAAACTGATTGAATTCATGAAAAAACAGCGTCCGCTCTTTGATGCTGAAAGCGAGAGTAAATATGTATCTGATAACTACGTGATACGTTGTTTGTAGAAAAACAGTTTTTCTCCTTTGACAGTGGGGCGCTGATTTCCTAGGGTAAACAACCTTTCCCGAATTTCGAATGAAGACTTTTTCCGCCAAAGCAACTGAGGTAAAACGCCAATGGTGGCTGATTGATGCAAAGAACCAGCACCTTGGACATGTTGCCGTAAAGGCAGCCTCTTTACTCCGAGGCAAACACAAACCAATTTTTACTCCCCATGTTGACACGGGTGATTTTGTCGTTGTGATCAATGCTGCCGAGGTTCGCATAGGCGGAAAGAAGGAAACCCAGAAGACTTACATGAGTTTTTCGGGATTCGTTGGCGGCCATAAATCCGAAACCTTCCGCCAGCGTCGTGAACGCCGTCCAGAACTTCTCATCGAACATGCAGTAAAGGGTATGATCCCACACAACCGTCTGGGCAGAACAACATACGGCAAGCTGAAGGTCTATCGTGGTGCCGAGCACCCGCATACCGCACAGAATCCGAAACCCGCCAAATAATCACACACCTTCAGGCCCGTCGATCCAAGTTCGCACTATTTCAAAACATGCCCACAGCAAAAACTGCCACAACCGGTCGCCGCAAGACGGCGGTAGCCCGCATTAACATTACTTCTGGCACGGGCAAGATCCGTGTAAACGGACGCAACTTTGATGAGTATTTCACTACTGTATCGATGCAGAATACGGTGCTGAAACCCTTGGAGGTCGTCAACGCGATCAAAAACTACGATGTAGAAGCTAAGACTTCCGGTGGTGGACTCCAAGGACAAGCCGGCGCACTTAGCTTGGCAATAGCTCGAGCTCTTAATGAGTTCAATGAGGCTGATCGTCCTACCCTCAAAGCCGATGGCCTTTTGACGCGGGATCCCCGCATGCGCGAACGCAAGAAACCAGGTCGTCCTGGCGCGCGCAAGCGTTTCCAGTTCTCAAAGCGTTAAGCGTGTCCTGCACGGAGATTGCTCCGTGTATGAATCAGTTAAGATGGGATGTTCCGGTCTCTATACCGGTGACTTATCAATTCAGCTATTCAAAGAATGGATTTGCTGGTTTCTCCAAGCTTTTGAATGTGTTCTTCCCCTCCTCCTTGTGATTCATCTTTCGCTCAGACATCGCTTTTTCTCTAAGTGAAGCCGATTAATCATCAAGGACTGCTGCATGGCGCTTGGGCCGCCGCAGTTTACTCACTTAAGGTCAACCTGATGCCTGGACTTTTCCTCCAGATCATCATGGCCTGCATGGCATTTGCTTACTTTTTCCATCCCGCCACAAGAAATGCACTTGGGGCACTTGCTAATTTGCGTTCCAACTGGGGAATTTTCTTCTCATTTATTGGAACTTCTGTGTCCTCAGCCATTTGTCCTGAACTCCTGCGTTCGCTATTTCCACAGATTGAAAACGGGAAAAAATATCTGCCTGGGATAGGAATTCGCCTCCTCTTTGGGGTTCCCTTCTGGGGACTCATGGGCATCCAGGTGGATCTTTTCTACAGATTTCAATATTTTCTTTTTGGCCCCTCCACCTCAGCGATCGTCATTGCAAAAAAAGTTTTCATTGATGCCTTTCTCTACTGCCCAATTATTGCAGTTCCACAAGCAGTATGCGCCTTCTTATGGAGGGATCACGGATTTACTTTCAAAGGATTTCACCCGCACCCTCCAGTTCATTTCTATGCTCTGAATATTTTCCCGGTACTGATGGCAAACTGGATGGTTTGGATTCCCATCGTCTGCATCATCTACGCATTACCCACAGCCCTAGGGATCCCCTTCTTCATTATCGCCCAGAGTTTCTGGGTCATGGTCTTTACAACTCTATCCGCCAGAAACACGACTCCCTACTGACTTCTGAAACAGAGAGGTTTTTTTCGCAGATATTTCTAAACTTCCCTGCTAATGCTTAAAACTCAAAAAAACTAATCCCCACTCAAAACATGGAACCAAACTTTCTTCAAATTATCCTGCTCGGTCTTGTCCAAGGGGCAGCTGAACTACTGCCTGTCTCCAGTTCAGCTCATGTCATCGTGGTTGAAAAATTAATGGGGTTGGATCCTTCAAGCCCCTCCATGACATTTCTTTTGGTCATGCTTCATACCGGAACGATGATCGCTGTGATCGCCTATTTCTGGAAAGCATGGCAAAAGACGTTTTTTAACAATGCCCAAAGTTTTAAAACGACTGTGCTGAACGTCGGCGCAGCAACTCTTGCAACCCTTTTGGTTGGATTTCTTCTCAAAGTCCTAATTGAAAAAGTTCTAATGCGAGGCACTAGACACGATGAGATCGAAGATCTCTTCGGTCATCTGCCGCTCATAGGATGCGCCCTTTTTGTAGCGGGGCTTATCATTATCGGAGCCGGTCTCTTCAGGAAACAAAATGGACCAGCCTCACTCAGTCTCACTAAGTCTATCGGGATCGGCATCTCCCAGGGATTCTGTCTCCCTTTCCGTGGACTCTCCCGTTCAGGAACGACGATCTCCACAGGGATGCTTCTTGGAATTACTAGGCAGCGAGTTGAGGAATTCAGCTTTGCCCTTGCCGTGGTCATCACACCTCCTGCCATCGCAAAAGAAATGCTTCGCTTGCTCAAATCTCACACAGAATCAACCTCTCCTCATCACCTCATTCAACTACTTGCTCCCGGTCTTTTCGGAATGCTTGGAGCCATTGTGGCCGGACTTCTTGCCCTACGACTCCTCTCAAACTGGCTAGAAAACGGACGCTGGGCTTGGTTCGGCTATTACTGCATTGGTTTTTCCGGCTTTGTTTTCTTTCTCGCATCGCGGGGTTATTGATCGTTAATAATTAAATTCATGAAGCCGTTTATTCCCCTACTGATACTTTCTTCTATCTGTCTCCTCGGTTGCAGTTCCATTCACCAGAAAGAGCAATTCATGAGCGCTGCCGGATTTAGAACAGTAATTCCGTCCACACCGGCGCAGATCGCGCAGTTGAAGACCCTTCCCCAAGGAAAGGTAATCCCAGTGGTTAAAAAAGGTAAGACCGTCTTTCTTTTCGCTGATGCAAGCAACAACTTCCTGCTTATTGGAAATCAGCAACAATACACCACCTACAAGCAGTACTGTCTCCAGTACAAGCTTCAGCAGGAGAAGGTTGCTGCTGCTACTCTTAATGCAGATGCAGGTGCGGAGTGGGGACCATGGGGTGGGATTAACGGGCCATTTTGGGGGCCCTGCTTCTACTAATCACTTCTTCCAATGATGTTTAGAATCACATGGTCGACAATCTTGCTGGCCTGCATATTCCTATTTACCTCATGCTCAAACATTGGTGAAAAACGCTCGCTACTAGCGGCCGCCGGATTCAAAACTGTACCGGCAACCACTCCTGCCCAGATCGCAAAGTTACGTAACCTGAAATCGGGCAAACTCATCCCACTTACGGGAAAGAAGGGAACAGTCTATCTCTTTGCAGATGTTGCGAAAAAAACGCTTATGGTGGGAACACCTGCACAATATCAGGAATACCGCAAACTGAAACTGCGGCAGCAAAAAATTGATGAGAAACTTCTGAGTGCCCAGGTAAACATGGATGACACTAACTGGAATGCGTGGGATAACGCGGAAAGTGCGACATGGGGCTGGGGAATAGCCTCTGATCCCCTTTAGTTTTCCTAAATCTAGCCCGTGTGAGCTTCTTACTGAACTTACGGATTCTTTAGAGTGTTTTACTCGCTTGGAGTGTACTCGGTAATTTTGGTGCCTTGGATGCCCAAGCCTCCCATAAGCCCTTTCTGCCCAAAGAAAAAGGCATAGATTCCCTTTTGAAGGGTAGTAGTTGAAAGTGAACCGCTAATTCCCTCATCAACAACCACAAGGCTAGGAGCTCCACCGAGTTCAAATCCTCCGCTTTTGTTCAGATACCTGAGCGATTTCTCGTCAGTAAAAAAGAGAACATAGGAAAATTTCTGAATGCCTGCTTGAAAACCGTATGAGGCGGCCGTCGTGTTATAGTATCCAGCCACCCTTCCATGTCTAAAAAGCACTCCGTTTCCGGTTTGCGCTCCCACCATAAAGCCCGCCTTATAAACATCTGGAAAGACCAAGACAGCAATCGCCTGCTCAGCAATCTCAGCCGCCTTGTGATTTGTCATGAAAAGATGATGAAGTGCGCGTTCTGATTTCACCCTCAATTCTCTGGAGGTCTCCGCACCGGCATGCGGAGCCAGTAGCAGGATCACCGCTAATGCAAGGAGTGTGAATTGGTTTGCTTTCATAAGAGGGGCCGACTCATTGAAATCAACACAAGTTAATCGCTTTAGCGTCTAAGAAGTTGCTGCATTGCCGCATTATTGATTGAGAGATCAATAATTCTCTGACCCGGCAGCGGTTTAGTGCTTATGCAATCAAGATTTCCATCACGACCGATCACGGCTATCGCAAATCCCTTTGGAACATCGTATGCGGCAGCTGTGGCGGTGGAGTTATCAACCAGTATGAAGGGAATGTTCGAACGAATACGCCCGCCTTCAGAGGTAAAGGCAGCAAAAAAGAGGGCTCCCTGATCAGCAAGTCTTTCATAAGAACTGCGTAAATCGGCCATCTGATGGCGGAAGTATCGATCCCTTGGTGATGGGGCTATTACAAGGATGACAGGCTTGCCGCGAAGAGAGGAGAGTTGAATCGTGCGGCCTGCGCCGGCTCCGCCAGAAAAAAATGGCGCCGCGTTAACAACCATTGGGGAAGGCGCCGTTGCTTGGGATGCACCCCAAGAAGCCCCGGATGCAAGAAGCACAGCTGAAAATAATACCGAAAGCGTCACCCTCGCAGTGGTAGCGTCTCGCATGCTATTTAATAGATTCATGTTAAGGTGCCTTCGAAGATCGCCCCACTTAGATAGTCATCAATTCGGCTTCTTTGTGGGCGACATGTTTGTCAATTCCAGCGACCTGTTTGTCGGTCAGTTTCTGAATCTCCTTTTCAGTGCGTTCAAGCTCATCTTCGGTAATAATTCCTCCCTTCTCGAGTTTCTTGATGCCGTCCATTGCGTCGCGACGACAGGCACGAATCCTCACGCGAGACTCTTCAGCAAGTTTATTCACAGTACGAACAAGATCCTTGCGACGCTCCTCCGAAAGTTCAGGGATTCGCAAGCGGATCAGTTTTCCATCCACAGCTGGATTAATGCCAACATTGCTTTCCTGGATGGCGCGCTCGATGTCATGAACCGTTCCAGCATCAAAAGGTTGGATAACCAAGAGGCGAGGCTCCGGGGAGGTTATGAGTGCAAGTTGTTTGAGCTTCATGCTACTACCGTAGGCAGCGACATCAATGTTTTCTACAAGGGCCGGCGAGGCCTTTCCTGTCCGGATGCCGGCAAACTCATGCATCATGAATTCAACAGCTTTTTCCATGCTGACTTCGGCATCAAACAGAACTTCTTCGGCACTCATTTTTGATTTTGGTTTTTTGCTAGGTTGTCGTCAGTAACGAGTGTCCCCACGGCCTCCCCACGTGCTGCACGGAGGATATTCTCTGGTTGGGACATGTCAAAAACGATGATCGGCATTGAATTGTCCATGCAAAGGGAAAATGCAGTAGAATCCATTACCTGAAGACGTCTTGTAAGAGCCTCGGTGTAGGTTAGACGTTCGAACCGTACGGCACTGGGATTCTTTTTCGGATCGCTGTCGTAGATACCATCTACCTTGGTTGCCTTGAAGATCACCTCGGCCCCAATTTCATTGGCTCGGAGAGCAGCGGTTGTATCAGTCGAGAAAAATGGGTTGCCTGTACCGGCAACAAAAATAACAATATGACCGTTCTCAAGATGACGGATGGCTCGGCGGAGAATGAATGGTTCAGCTACATTGTTCATCTGGATTGCAGTCTGAACTCTCGTGGAATGTCCTTGGTCTTCAAGGGCGCTCATAAGCGCCATACCGTTGATAACCGTTGCTAGCATCCCCATGTAATCAGCAGTGGCACGATTCATTCCACGATGACTTGCCGCTAGACCACGCCAGATATTGCCACCCCCTACAACAACAGCAACCTCCACTCCCATTTTCTGCACCTCGGCAATGGAAGCTGCTACCCTCTGGACAATCTGAGGGGAAACACTCTCCGTGCTGCCTGATTCCTTGAGTGCTTCACCGCTAATCTTCAGAACGATGCGGCTATATTTAGGAGTAGGTTGTGTTGATTCACCCATGAATATAGATCAAATCTCAGGAACTTCTCCGAGCAAAGGCAAATCAGCGGTTCCTGAATATACGACTGCCCTTTGTTTGAACAAACTCATGAGGGAAACGAGCCTGTTGCTAAAGATACTCCCCTTGAAAAAGCCGATGCATGCATCCGTCCCCTACCCTCCTGCTGGATCTCAACAAGTATAAGAGACTCCTTACCGCAGGCCACTAAGATACCCCTCGAATCTGAGCGGAGAATTGTTCCGGGGATGCCGGAGGTACGGGATGCAAGAATACACTTGTGCACTTTGACCGTAACAAAGCCTCCTTTAGAAAGGGGGAGGGATGCTACTGCTCCAGGACGAGGCAAAAGGGACCGAATTTTCATCTCTAATTCCCGGGCGGGCAGGCTCCAGTTGATCATACACTCCTGACGACCAATCTTGGTGCATGCAGACGCTGCATCTTGATTTTGTTGAACTCTTGGAGCCTTTCCCTTGCCAAGTTGCTCAAGAGCCTCAGCAAGTGCGATTGGGGCGAGGTCGGACAACCTAACAGAAAGGGATCCGGACGTTTCACGGCGCCTAAGAGTGATGTTTTTTGACAACAAAATGTCTCCGGTGTCGAGACCCTCGTCCATGTACATGATAGTGATGCCGCTTTGCTTGTCACCAGAGGCAATCGCGGCCTGGATCGGCGAAGCTCCTCGGTGAAGGGGCAGAAGCGATGCATGAATATTAAGACAGGCAACAGAGGGTGAATTCAGGATTCCTCGCGGAATGATCTTACCGTATGCCATCGTTACGATGACCTCGGGAGCAAGCTTTCTGACCCATTGTTCCACCTCTGCAGAACGTGGCGTCTCGGGCTGGAGAAGCGGAATGTTAGAATTAATGCGCAGAAGCTCCTCCTTGATGGCAGGAGGTTTGAGATCACGGTGTCGGCCGGCAGGACGATCCGGTTGCGTCAGCACCCCGATTAGGTCGTGGTGCTGAAGTAGATAGCGTAGGGAAGGAATCCCTATGTCCGCAGTGCCAGCAAAGAGAATGCGCACTTTGGTGCTATTTTCGTTGAACTCCAAGAAGAGGGCGACTCCTGATGGGCTGACGGCTTCGCATGGCTGCACGGGCCATCATCAGATCCCCTTCCTTTACTTCACGCTGGCCAACTGAGGAAGCGCAGCCCGTGCAAAGATAATCGTAAATCTCCTTATCGGGCAAAACCAGCAGAAGCTTTTCCCTGACAGGCATGGCCTTGGCACATTTCTGACAGTAAAGCGAAGATGCTCTCAGGTTCTCGAACTGACTCATTCTCAGATGCTAGCGAGGTTTTGCACTAGGCGATACTCTCTTGGAACCTGTCTCCTCGAGAAGAACCTCAATAATCTCATGTAGGACTTCAAGCGGGGTCATGGATGCATCAATATCATGCCTCTTGATTCCGCTATAATGATCTAGCATCGGCTTGGACTCAGAATCGTAGGTGACAAGTCGGTTTCGTATCACCTCCTCATTGGCATCATCAAGACGGTTGTCCCTGAGGGCTCTCTTTTTTAGGCGGGCCACAAGCTTGTCACGGTCGGGACAGGAAAGATGAAAAACCCGGCGGATCTCAATCAACTCCTCCATGAGAATGGCTTGGGACACATTTCTGGGAATACCGTCTAGAATCAGATGGTCGCGTTCCGGCTTGAACTTGCCAGATTCCACCGTCTTGCGAATAGACTCATGCCAGAGCCGCACAGTTATCTCGTCGGGAACAAGCAACCCTTTGCTTGAATACTCCAGAAAGGCACTCCCTAACTCACTGGCTGTATCGAGCGAACGGAATACATCCCCACAAGCGCAGTGGTAGAATCCTGGAGTTTTCCCGAGAATTTTTCCTTGGGTCCCCTTGCCGCTGCCCGGAGCTCCAAAAATGAGAATGGTGCGATAACGTGCCATGACTACATCACTTATAAGGTAACCTTCATCAGAAAATCAACGGCTTCCTAAAGAGAGACCTCCGTTGACAAGAGCATGACTACGGAGTTTATATCACACACCATTATCCGTATCCCCAGAAGATGCCCGCCAATGACGAATATGTGATCGAGATCCTTAAGGATGTCGGTCTAATGACCAAAGAGCAAGCGGATGACATAGCTCAACGCACCGGTGGCCTTCACATGGTCGACAGCATCATCCGCGAAGGGATTGTCAGCGCCGAGGATGTCTCGCGCACGATGGCTTCTCAAAACGGGATGGATTTCGTTGATCTCTCCCAGATCACTCCAAGTCCTGATCTCATCGGTCTGCTTACCCCCGAAACAGCCAGAAGATACAAGACCGTACCCATTTCAGAACACGACGGATCACTAGTTTTGGCAATTGCCGATCCGATGGATTTCGAGGCGTTCGATAGCCTTGGTTTTCTTCTCAAACGACCGGTGGAATTTGTCTGCGCTACGCCTGCTCAAATTGCTGAAAAAGTCGATCGCCTCTATCCCTTGGGCCTTGAGGAGCTTGGGAAAGCCGTTGGAATTACCGAGGATGAGGAAAATGTAGGTGACGACGATGCTCCCATCATCCGGTTGGTGTTCAGTATGCTGGCCGAAGCACAGAGCAGCAGGGCCAGCGACATCCATATAGAGCCGTTGGAGAAGCGTCTACGAGTCCGATTCCGTATTGACGGCAACCTTCAAGAGGTTAAGAGCCCACCCAAGAAACTTCAGGGGGCAATTATCAGTCGATTGAAGATCATGACAGGCTCTATGAGCATTGCAGAAAAACGCATTCCCCAGGACGGACGAATCCAGATGAAGGTCGGGGAAAAAACCATCGATCTCCGTGTAAACAGCATTCCAACGGTACATGGGGAGAGCATCGTTATGCGTATCCTTGACAAGTCATCGCTTATGCTGGGCCTACCGGAACTCGGCTTTTTGAGCGATGACCAGGAGCTTTTCGAAAGGCTAGTTCAGCTCCCTGATGGGATCATTCTTGTTACGGGCCCTACCGGATCCGGAAAAACAACTACCCTCTACGGTTGCCTTAACTACCTCAACAAGCCCGACCGCAAAATCATTACAGTCGAGGAACCTGTGGAATACCAGATGAACGGTATCAATCAGGTTCAGGTCAACACTGAAATCGGGATGGGATTCCCAGCAGCTCTGCGATCCATGCTCCGTCAGGCCCCAAATATCATAATGGTCGGTGAAATCAGAGACAAAGAGACTGCGGATATTGCCATAAATGCATCACTTACTGGGCATCTGGTGCTTTCAACACTCCATACGAATGACGCCCCGGCAGCCGTTGCCCGTCTAGTTGATATAGGTGTACAACCCTTCCTCGTCTCCAGTGCACTAAGAGCGGTAATGGCCCAACGACTTGTTCGTAAGCTCTGCACGAACTGCAAGCAACCAACGGAGTTTACAGAATACGAGATGCGTGCCCTGAACATTGATGCTTCCCAGCTATCCAAAGCCAATCCAATGCGCGCTGTGGGTTGTGACAAATGCAGGGGAAAGGGTTTCCGCGGTCGCCTTGGGATCTTTGAAATCTTTGTCGTGGACGACGAGATCCGCCAGATGGTCAATCGTGGTGCCACAACACTACAGTTGAGACACCGGACTCGTGAGGTCGGCATGAGAACCCTTCGCGAGGACGGAATTCGCAAGGTGCTTGCCGGTGTCACTACGGCTGAGGAGGTCATCTCGAGCACCATGGGTGACGAAAGCTAAACCCAAGTCAATGAACCCACATCAGACCATCGACATCTTCAAGCGCTCGGGATCAATCTCAGACGTCACCGGAGACGAACTCCTTACTGAGGCAGTCAACTCTGGGCGGCAGATTGATGACATCATGGTGGAGCAGGGAATCGTCAGTGAGGAATCGTTTTCCCAGATTCTGGCTGCAGAACTAGGCATTGATGCAGTCAATCTTGCAGGATTCGAGCCACTTCCTTCTCTCCTGCATCTTCTTCCAGCAGGCATGGCAAGACTCCATGAGGTGATTCCGGTTTCCGCATCGGGTAATGTTCTGACTGTTGCTTTGGCCAACCCCCTGGACTCGCAGGCCCTTGAGGACATCCGATTCACGCTGAACAGAGAAATTGCTCAGGTGGTAGCCCCACGTCATCAAGTCGAAGAACTGATCAAGAATCATTATGGCTCGGAGGAAACCTCCATGGAGGATGTTCTCGGGCAACTGCGTGACACCAGCCAGATGTCAACCCTTGAGGAAGGGGTCGAGGAATTCAACGCTGCTGCTGCCGCCGCCGAGGCCAATGCCACGCCAATTATCCGTTATGTAGACCTGATTCTAGACCGTGCAGTACAGGCTCAGGCCAGTGACATCCACTTCGAGCCTTTTGAGAAGGAGTTCAAGATCCGCTACCGTGTCGACGGAGCTCTCTACGAGATGGATCCTCCGCCGCGCCATCTAGCTCTTCCGGTCACTTCCCGTATCAAGGTAATGTCCAATCTTAACATCGCGGAAAGACGCATTCCACAGGACGGGCGAATCCAGCGTCAAATCGGCAATAAAGTCGTAGATCTCCGTGTCTCTACACTCCCTACGCAGTTCGGGGAAAGCGTCGTGCTGCGAGTGCTCGATCAAAGCAATGTGCAGCTTGATCTGGAGGCCCTTCAGGTACCGAAGGACATTTACGAGTATATCCTAAGGGTGATTGAAAAACCGAACGGCATCTTCATTGTCACTGGACCGACTGGGTCCGGGAAAACAACTACACTCTACGCGTGTCTTAATAAGATTAACACAATCGACTCAAAACTCCTCACAGCCGAGGATCCTGTGGAGTACGAAATTGATGGCATCATGCAGGTTCCGATCAACGAGGGAATAGG
>Ga0007854_10000714_pt1 | contig 21454 bp, 19 predicted proteins | sample CryBogCBH12Aug08_FD_60382 | JGI IMG/M metagenome (GOLD analysis project Ga0007854, IMG submission 60382) | Freshwater microbial communities from Crystal Bog, Wisconsin, USA - CBH12Aug08 | ecosystem: Environmental > Aquatic > Freshwater > Lake | place: Crystal Bog, Wisconsin, USA | collected... | reverse complement strand
GTTGCGCGGCGTGAGGCTGCATTTGCCCGCCTGATCGCGCTGTCGCAAGGCCGTTATTCGAAAAGCCTGGCGGCTGGTGCCGAGGTGATTGATTCCTTGTCGGACCTGCAATTTGTGTCTGCATACCGTGTGCCTTTTCAATTTCGAAAACTCGCAGCGCGCGGTCTGAAGGTGGCATCTTTTGTGGAGTCGAGTTCGGGAGTTACCTTGACCGATCTGGACGGAAACGTTTTTTACGATCTGACCGGGTCGTACGGTGTGAATCTGTTTGGTAACGACTTCTACAAGCAATGCATGGCAGAAGGCAGCGCAATGGTCAGCGAGCTTGGGCCGGTGCTGGGTTCGTACCACCCGGTGCTGATTGACAATATTGCGCGGCTGAAGGCTATTTCGGGCATGGAAGAAGTGTCGTTTCATATGTCCGGAACTGAGGCCGTGATGCAGGCCGTTCGTCTGGCGCGCTATCACACCGGACGCAACAAGATTGTGCGTTTTTGTGGCTCTTATCACGGCTGGTGGGGCGATGTGCAGCCGGGCATTGGCAACCCGATTGCTGCCCGCGATACCTACAACCTGTCGGAGATGAATCCGGCGGCATTGCGCGTCCTGCGCAATCGCAACGACATCGCCTGCGTGCTCATTAATCCGTTGCAGGCATTGCACCCCAACGCCGCAGCGCCCAGCGATGGAGCTCTGGTCGACAGTTCGCGCAAGGCGCACTTCGACCGGGCGGCCTACACGGCCTGGTTGCAGGAGTTGCGCAAGGTCTGTAGCGCCAAGGGAATTGCCCTGATCATGGACGAAGTGTTTCTGGGCTTCCGGCTGGCCAAGGGTGGCGCTCAGGAATATTTTGGCGTGCGTGCCGACATGGTTACCTACGGCAAGACGTTGGGCGGTGGATTCCCGATTGGCGTGGTCTGCGGCAAGAAAAACTGGATGAAACGTTTTGGTGACGGCTCTCCGGCCGACATCTGTTTTGCCCGGGGAACCTTCAACTCGCATCCGTACGTGATGGGTGCCATGAACGTCTTTCTGCGTCGCATTGAGGACGCTGATATTGCTGCGATGTACAGTGGTGTGGATGAAAAGTGGAATAGCCGTGCACAGCTTCTCAACGCCCGCCTCAAGGCCGCGGGAGTGCCGGTGGAGGTGGCCAACATGTCGTCGGTCTGGACCGTGATGTATACCCAGCCGGCCTGCTTCAACTGGCTGTTTCAACATTATCTGCGGCTTGAAGGAATTGCATTGAGCTGGGTTGGAACGGGTCGCCTGATATTCAGTCTGAATTTCACGGACGACGATTTTGCGCAGGTTGTTGAGGCCTTTGTACGGGCTGCACTGGCGATGCAGGCTGACGGCTGGTGGTGGACCGATGGCCAGGCCACAAACAAGACTATCCGGCGCCGGATATTGAAGGAAATGTGGTCAATAAAAATGGGGAATTCGCTCTGAACAAAAACCCCGGTCACGGCTATTGCCGTTGACCGGGGCTTGTTTTAACTAACCAGTTGTTGCAGTTGTGTTTATGACCAATCAGGCCGTGTGGTCGCCCAGTTGGCGTTGCTCAATCAGTTCGCCACGCAGCAGCGCCAGCGGGGCCTTGTGATAAAGGTAAATGTCGTGAACCGGATCCGTAATGATCTTGCTGGCCCAAACCAGTCCGGCCATCACGTCCTTGATGAAAAACAGGTGAATCGTGCGGAATACCAGGCCGCCGGCGCCAACATACAGCCACAGCATGCCGAGGTTGTGCAAAAAGCCGTGCACGGTTACATTGGCTTCAAACAGGCCCATGCAGGTGGGATCAATCAGCAATATGACCGGCGCTGCAGCCCAAATCAGCAACAGAACGCGCTTGCGTTGCAGGTTGTAGCCTACCTTGATTTCTTCCTTGTATTCGTGGGTTGCCTGGTTGACGGTGTCGTAGCCGTCGGGTTCAAAAAAGAAGTGTCCGGACTGACGCGTTGTCATGGCAAAAAGCCAGGCCACCAGTGCGGCAAGAGCGGGGTCGATAAACAGCAGGGCATAGGCCACCAGAAAGCTGCAGGCACTGATCAGATGCAGTGTCTGGTTGATGCGGCTGTGGTGGTAATAGCGATGATCGTCCCAGCGTTGGGTCTTGAGTTGCGCGAAGTATCCGGGCATGCAGTAGGTCTCCGTTAATGGTGCCGGGATGCTAAGAGCGCCGTGTGGCACTTTGGTGACAACCATGATGACAGTTGGGTTACTCCAGTTTGCATCGTGTCCGGCGTGTGTTGCATTTGCATGAATTTTAAATGACGGTAATGCAAAAATATAAAGTTTCTGATCTGGCGCAACGTTTATCCAAAATGCCGCAAATAGTTCACTAAAGTGTCACGGACAATTTTTAAAGTGCGCGGGTGGATTCGTATTTCACGTAATTCGATTCAATTTGTTTTTTTACAACCTGACCCGAGGGTATTTTGTATGCATGATTTCCTGAAAAAAGTAGAACAACTTCAGTGGGACGATCACCGTTATTACCACCAGTGCCGCATTAACCAGACACTGCATCTGATTAGCGCCTGCAGCTTTCTGGTGGCCTACGTGTTGCTGTTTATCAGCCCCGCTGCCGCTGGCTTTGTGGGCTGGCTGGTGGGCATGGTTACGCGCCAGTCCGGCCACATCTTTTTCGAGCCACGTGGTTATGACCACATCAACCAGGCAACCGATGAATTTAAAGAGTCCATCAAGGTGGGCTACAACATGCGCCGCAAGGCCGTGTTGATTGGTGTCTGGCTGTCGCTGCCGGTTTTGTTGTATGTAAACCCCAGCTTGTTTGGCCTGATTGCACCAGCCACCGACTTCGCCGGCTACATCCATGACCTGGGACTCATGTGGCTGTCGTTGGGTGCTGGAGGTTTGCTGTTCCGCACGCTGCATTTGTTCTCCCTGCGTGGACCGGTGTGGGGTCTGGCATGGGCTTGCAAGATTCTGCTCGACCCGTTCCACAACGTGGCTGGCTACTGGAGCGCTCCGCTGGCTCTGCTGCGCGGCGAGCGTTACGATCCGATCCTCAAGCCCAGCCATGATGCGGTTGCGCAACAGGATGATGCACAAGCTGAACCCTCTGAAGTAACGGCAGGTTAAGCAGGTTAATGTGTTTGAAATTGGCCGGGTGCGGAGCGACAACTCTGCACCCGGCAATTTTTTTTGCATGCTGAAGCGGCGCATATGTGTTGAAATGCTCAGACAAAGCATTTGTCACAAATTCTTCATTTTTGAGCCACAAATGGTTCATGTTGCCTAAAGACAATTCTGACCATGAAAATCAATAACGAAACTTCCTGCCTGCCCGTCCGTGAATCCGCACTGGGTGGCGGCGTGCCGGTCGCCGGCGCCAAAGTTGCAGCTCCTGCACGCAATATCGTGGTGCGCTGGGCCAGTCACCTCGATGAAGTACGCGCGGCTCAGCGCCTGCGTTTTGATGTGTTTGCGGGTGAGATGGGTGCCCGCCTGAATACCCCCGTCCCCGGTCACGACGTAGACCTGTTTGACAACTATTGTGAACACCTGCTGGTGTGTGATGAAGAAACACAGCAGGTTATCGGAACCTACCGTGTGTTGACGCCGGTTCAGGCCAAGCGGGTTGGAAGCACGTACAGCGACACCGAATTCGACCTGACCCGCCTGCGCACGTTGCGCGAGCGCATGGTTGAGTTGGGCCGCAGCTGTGTGCACCCCGAACATCGCCATGGAGGGGTCATAATGGCCCTGTGGGGCGCGCTGGCAGAGTTTATGCTGCGCAACCAGCTTGACACCATGATCGGCTGCGCCAGCATCCCCATGCTGCACAACGGTCTGGTCAGTGGCGACGTTGCGGCCAGTATCTGGCGTCAGCTGCAGGCCACGCATCTGGCCCCGATCGAGTTCCATGTACGTCCGCGTCTGCCGCTGCCGGTCGAACGCCTCAACAGCGAGCTCGAAGTGGATCCTCCTGCGCTGATCAAAGGTTATCTGCGTCTGGGTGCCAAGGTGCTGGGTGCGCCGGCCTGGGATCCAGACTTCAACTCCGCGGATCTGCCCATGCTGATGCGCATTGCCGATTTGCCAGCCCGCTATCGCAAGCATTTTTTGGGGGCTTGAATGCGTGCTGAAGTAGAAGCGCTGACCACTGCCTTTGCCAGCGCCGAGGGGCACGCCGTTGCGGTCCACGATGACGAAGATCAGCCACGCCGCAGATATCGCGCAGTCTTTATTTCCGATATTCATCTGGGCACCGCCGGTTGTCAGGCCGACGCGCTGCTGGATTTTCTAAAGCACCATTCCAGCGAATATCTTTATCTGGTCGGAGATATTGTCGACGGCTGGCAATTGCGGCGTCGGTGGTTCTGGCCTCAGGCCCATAACGACGTGGTGCAGAAGTTGTTGCGCCGCGCCCGTAAAGGATGCCGTGTCACGTTTGTACCAGGCAACCACGACGAGTTTGCTCGCGGATTTGCCGGGCATCAGTTTGGTGGCATTGAAATACACCGCGACACCGTGCACACCCGTGTCGATGGCACTACCTTGTGGGTTACCCACGGCGACCTGTTTGACGGCGTTATTCAATATTCGAAGTGGCTGGCCTACGTGGGTGACAACGCTTACGAATTCATATTGCGACTGAATACGCATTTCAATAGTTTGCGTGCACGTATGGGTTTGCCTTATTGGTCGCTGTCGCAATATTTGAAGGGCAAAGTCAAATCGGCACTCAATTATGTGACCGACTTTGAAGTGGCCGTTGCCACAGAGGCAAAACACCGCGGCCATGGTGGCGTTGTATGCGGGCATATTCACCGGGCAGAAATGCGCGAGATCAACGGCTTGCTGTATTGCAACGATGGCGACTGGGTTGAAAGCCGCACTGCGCTGGTCGAACACTTCGATGGTCGTCTGGAGATTGTTATCTGGGACGATCTGCACGCCCATCTGGTCCGCGAAGCCAACGCTGAGCCCGCACTGGAAGCTCAGCTCGAAACACAGTAGGCGGCACGATATCGCAAACCCTGAGGGCTGCCCCGGGGTTTGATTGCGGGTCCCGGTGCGTGATACCCTACGCCGGTTCAGGTTGCCGCGCGTATCGCCGTGTGCAACGTCCGCATTTTTTGTCAGATTAGTTGCCTATGTATTTAAAGAAGGAAGCCAGTGTTGCGTCAGTTGCAACTGGCGCGCCCGCGTTCATTCCAGAACACATGCCCTCATTGTTGGATCGCGATCACAGCATCCTGAAATTCAACGAAAGGGTATTGAATTGGGCCGAGCGGCCCGACGTACCGCTGCTCGAGCGACTGCGGTATTTGTGTATTGTGTCGTCTAATCTCGATGAATTCTTTGAAGTGCGGGCCGAGCCACACCTGCTGGCCAAACAATCCAACGACACCAAGGGCGCCTACAGCACGCACAGTTTCGACCGTCTGGCGCAGGCGTTGCAGGCTCTGGTTCAGCGTCAGTACGCAATTTACAATGAAAAGCTGTTGCCCGCGTTTGCGAAACAGAATATTCAAATTATTTCGCACGGGGAGCGCAATGCGGCGCAGCGGGCCTGGGTCAGGTCGTATTTCAATCGTGAAATCAAGCCATTGCTGATCCCCGTCGGGCTTGATCCGTCGCACCCGTTTCCTCAGGTTGCCAATAAATCGCTCAACTTCATCGTGCGCCTGGAGGGCACCGACGCGTTTGGCCGAGCCAATGAAATTGCGATTGTGAAGGTTCCACGCGTGCTACCGCGTCTGATTCGGGTACCCGACAAAGTGAGCGGTGGAAAAGTCACCCTGATGTCGCTTTCCAGCATGATCCGGGCCCATCTGGCCGATCTGTTTGTAGGGCGCACGGTCGGGCAGTTTTCACAATTCCGGGTGACCCGCCATTCCGATCTCGCGGTGGACGAAGAAGATGTGAAAAACCTGCGTACTGCGCTGCGTCAGGGACTGGTGCACCGGCATTACGGGCAGGCCGTTCGGCTTGAAGTCTCGGCTGGCTGCTCTGACTATCTGGCGGAAATGTTGCTGGCCCAGTTTGAATTGCCGCCGGGAGCCCTGTTTCAGGTTCCGGGTCCGGTCAATCTGGTGCGGTTGACACAACTGATTGATCTGGTCAATCGACCGGATCTGTGTTTTACGCCGTTTAGGGGTGCGTATCCGCGCCAGATGGTGGCCGGGCAGTCGATCTTTGATCAACTCAAGCAATCGGACATTCTGATCCACCAGCCGTTTGAGCGCTTTGACGGCGTGCTCGATTTTTTGCGTGAAGCCGTTGAAGACCCGCAGGTTCTGGCCATCAAACAGACGATTTATCGCACGGGGGCGGATTCCGAACTGATGGATTTGCTGCGCGAAGGCGTGCGCCGGGGCAAGGAGGTTTCGGTTGTTGTGGAACTCAAGGCGCGTTTTGACGAAGAGGCCAATATCAACTGGGCCGAAATGCTGGAGTCAATCGGTGCGCAGGTTGTTTACGGTGTCGTGGGCCTGAAAACGCACGCAAAGATGATGCTGATTACACGCCGCGAGGGGCGGCTATTGAAGCGCTACGGGCACCTGTCAACGGGCAATTACAACCCGCGCACTGCCAAGTTATATACCGACGTCAGCCAGATTACGGCCGATCCTGCGCTCACGCAGGATATGGAGCACATATTTGTGCATCTGGCCAGTCAGAGCCGATTGCCGCGCCTTAAAAAGATGTGGATGGCGCCGTTTTATCTGCACCGCAATCTGATTGCGCGCATTGACCAACTTGGCGCTGCGGCGGCCAGAGGCGAGTTGTGCCGCATTGTCATCAAGATGAATGCACTGACGGACCATGGCTTGACGCACAGCCTGATTGCGGCGGGCCAGCAAGGGGTGAGGATCGACCTGATCGTTCGGGGCGCCTGCATATTGCCGCCCCAGATTCCCGGCCAGACGGACAATATTCGCGTTCGCTCGGTCATCGGTCGTTTCCTGGAGCATTCCCGGGTATTTTATTTTGGCATGGGCTCGAAGGAAGAACTCTACCTGTCCAGCGCCGACTGGATGAATCGCAACATGGTGCGCCGGGTCGAACTGGCCTGGCCCGTCACAGATCCGCAACTCCGCCAGCGTATCGTAGATGAATGTCTGGTTGCATACCTGCACGATCAGGTCGACGCCTGGGAATTGGGCGCCGACGGACAGTACGTGCGTGTAGGTGCGCATGCCAGAAAGAAACAATCAGGTGCACAGGCTGCACTGATGGCGCGCTATGGCTCTGCAACACAAGGGCAACGGAAGGGGTAATTTCATGGATCTGATTTTGTGGCGGCATGCCGAAGCCATTGAACTGGACCTCGTGGGTGATGACATGGCCCGTTATCTCACCCCCCGCGGTGAAAAGCAGGCCTTGCGCATGGCCAACTGGCTTGACCGGCAGTTGCCGGACGGCGCGCGCGTGCTGGCAAGCCCCGCAGTCCGCGCCGAGCAGACCGCTAAGGCGCTGCAACGCAAATACAAGCTCAGCTCGGCTTTGGCGCCTTTGGCCAGTGCCGACCAACTGCTCAGTCTGGTCCAGTGGCCGCATGGCAAGGGTTGTGTGCTGGTAGTGGGACATCAGCCCACGCTGGGAGAGGTTATTGCCCGCACACTGAATTTGCAGACCAGCGAACTGGTGGTCAGAAAGGCGGCTGTCTGGTGGCTGCGTTACCGCGAGCGCGACGGTGTTGGCCAGACTGTGGTGGTGGCCGTGCAATCGCCTGATTTACTCTGAATTTTTCAATTTAAACATTGCAGCGCGCCTGAAACGTTGACTGTCCCTAGGATGCACATTTTTCGGCATCCAGATCAAGGTACAGCAGCGTGCGTAAACAACCGGAACCGCCCGATAGCGGCTTGCAGTGCCTGCTGCTGATGTGTCAGTTGCACAGCGTCGCGGCAGATTCGGCGCAATTGCGTCATCAGGCAGGATGCTCCACCTTCGGTACGCAGGACATCCTGCTGGCCGCCCGCAGTCTGGGGCTCAAGGCCCGGCAGGTACGTCAGGACCTAAAACGGCTTGGCCGGGCGCCGCTGCCCGCTATCGCCGTTGGGAATGACGGGCAATATTTCATACTGGCCCGTTTCGAATCGGGATCCACTCTGCCGCGAGTGCTGATTCAGGAGCCCGGCCAGTTACCGTGCACGGTTGCGTTGGAGGAGCTTCAGCTGCGCTGGAGCGGGTTGCTTATCTACTTCACCAGCAAGTTGAGCTTCGCCGGCGAAATGGCCAAGTTTGACTTCACCTGGTTTATTCCGGCTGTCGTGAAATACCGGAAAACACTGGGCGAGATCCTGATTATTTCGTTGGTGCTGCAAATCATTGCGCTGGTAACGCCCCTGTTTTTTCAGGTGGTGATGGACAAGGTGTTGGTCAACCATGCCATGAAGACCCTCAACGTCATCGCCATCGGGCTGATTTGTGCCACCGTATTTGAAGCCGTGCTGGGCGCCATCCGCACCGCTATTTTTGCCAACATCAGCAGCAAGATGGACGTCGAACTCGGGGCCCGTTTGTTTGGACATCTGATGAATTTGCCCATCAGTTATTTTCATGCACGGTGCGTGGGTGATTCGGTGGCACGCATTCGGGAGTTGGAGAATATTCGGGCCTTCCTGACCGGTAACGCCATGTCGTTGTTGCTGGACATACTTTTTTCATTTGTGTTTTTGGGCGTGATGTACTGGTATAGCCCGAGGCTGACTTATATCGTATTGGCGTCGATACCTGTTTATATTGCGCTGTCGCTGATATTTACGCCGGTGCTGCGTGCCAAACTGAATGAAAAATTTAATCGGGGCGCTGAAAATCAGGCGTTTCTGGTCGAAACGCTCAACGGCATCGACACCGTCAAGTCAATGGCCGCAGAGCCACGCTGGCAGCAGCGCTGGGACCGACAATTGGCAGCCTACGTCGCTGCCGGCCTGTCAACCAGTCATATTTCCAATATTGCCAGCAGCAGCGTCGGCCTGGTCAGCAAACTGGTTACTGCGGCCATTATGTGGACGGGGGCACTGCAGGTGGTAGGCAACGCAATGACGGTTGGAGAACTGGTTGCCTTCAATATGCTGGCCGGACAGGTTTCGGCGCCCATATTGCGACTGGCGCAGTTATGGAACGATTTTCAGCAGGTTGGTATTTCAATGAGCCGGCTGGGAGATATTCTCAACACCCGCACCGAGATATTGGGCAGTAAGACGCGCATGCCGCGCTTGCAGGGTGGAATCCGGTTCGATCAGGTCTCATTCAGATACCGGGCCGATGCCAGCGAGGTACTGCGCGCTGTTTCGCTGGATATTGCCCCGGGCGAAGTGGTTGGAATCGTCGGGCGGTCGGGTTCCGGTAAAAGCACGCTGACCAAACTGGTGCAGCGCATGTATGTTCCCGACCGGGGGCGCATCACGGTAGACGGGCACGATCTTGTCATTATTGACACCGCTTCATTGCGCCAGCAAATGGGTGTTGTGTTGCAGGAAAACGTGCTGTTTTCGCGCTCTGTGCGAGACAACATTGCGCTGACCGATCCGGGCCTGCCGATGCAGCAAATCATGGAGGCAGCGCAGCTTGCAGGTGCCCACGAATTTATCTGTGAGTTGCCCGAGGGCTACGACACGCAGGTGGGAGAGCATGGCACTGGTTTGTCCGGCGGGCAGCGCCAGCGCATTGCCATCGCACGTGCCTTGATCACCGATCCGCGGTTGCTGATATTTGATGAGGCCACCAGCGCGCTCGACTATGAATCGGAAAAAATTATTCAGGACAATATGCGCCAGATCTGTGCAGGTCGCACGGTTCTGATCATTGCCCACCGTCTGAGTGCGGTTCGCGATGCCGACCGGATTGTCGTCATGGAGCGCGGCCAGATTGCCGAAACCGGAACGCATACTGAGTTGCTGCAGTTGAGCGGTGGCATCTACCGGCATCTGTACCAATTGCAATCCGGGATCGATCCGTTTGCGTCGGCCGGGGGTGCCCTATGAGCCCGCGTTTGCATATGGCTGCGTGGGGCGACCTCATGGCCCGTTACGGCAGCGTTTTCAGGCATTTCTGGGGTCAGCGCCACAGCATGCAGCCCAACCTGTTCAATCAGCAGGAGGCCGAGTTCATGCCCGCGGCGCTGTCACTGCAGGAGTCTCCGCAATCGCCGAGCCTGCGAATAACAGCACGCGTGCTGATGGCACTGGTCACCCTGACGCTGGTTTGGTCGGTCGTCGGGAAGGTGGATATTGTGGTCAACGCGGTGGGGAAAATTATTCCGGCAGCCCGAACCAAGACGATTGCGTCCGTCGATGTGGCCAGTGTTCGCGCGTTGCACGTTACCGAAGGGCAGCGTGTGCATGCCGGCGATTTGCTGGTGGAACTGGATTCGAGTGGTAGCGATTCCGAGCGCGACAAGGCCCGCGACCGGCTGGATCGGGGCCGGCTGCAACTGGCCCGGGCAAAAGCCATGGTGCTAGCCGTCAATAACGCGGAGGCGCCGCAGTTGGAACCAATTGAGGGCAGCACACCGGCACTTTGGCGCGCAGCTGAACACCAGCTTGCCGTGCAATATCAGGATTTCCATGCCCGGTTGGTGCGTCTGGATGACGAGATTGGGCGCTACGACTCGGCAACAGAGCTTGCCACGCAGCGCGCGCACGATCTGCATGCTTTATTGGAACAACACGACGTATCGCGACATGCCTGGATCGAGGCCGAACAATCTCGTGTCGATATGCGCGGCCAATTGTCCAGCATGAACAATCAGCGCATCGCCTTGCGGGCTGAAACTCTCAAATTGGCCCATGAGGAGATGCTCGAAGCCAGCAAAATCATAGTCGCCAGCGAGCAGGATGAACACCGTGCAGGTGTCCGTAGCAATCTGCTGAGCCTGACAGCGCCGGTCGACGGCACGGTTCAGCAACTGACCGTACACACCATTGGCGGTGTGGTACCGGCTGCGCAGCCTCTCATGCAGATTGTTCCCGCTGACGCCCCGATTGAAGTGGAGGCTTTTGTGGAGAACAAGGACGTTGGGTTTGTTCATCCCGGTCAGACCGTCGCGGTAAAAATCGATGCTTTTGATTACACCCGCTATGGCACCACCGGGGCCTTGGTCAGTCATGTGTCGCAGGACGCCATACAGGATGAGAAACGCGGGCTGATTTATGGCACCCGCATTGCGCTTGACAAGGACACTATTTTTGTAGACGGTAAAGCGTTGCCACTGGCCGTCGGGATGTCGGTCAACGTTGAAATAAAGACTGGCACGCGCCGGGTGATTGAATACATTCTGTCGCCCCTGATGCGTCACCAGCGGGAGGCACTGCATGAGCGTTGATCTGCGGTGGTCCCGTACATTCCTTTTAGTGTTGATTCCCGTCCTGGCAATTTTGGCGCGCACTGAAGCCCATGCTAACGAAGCGACTGGCCCAGTTGGCCGCTTTTTGCAAGACCCTCTTTTCAGCAGCCCAGCGCGGTTTGAACAAGTTGAACAAGCCGGGCAAGTGGGGCAGGCTAATAGCGGCAACATATTGCCGGGTGGCTCATTTTCCGTGCAATGCAATGGCCTGACGATTGACGCGCTTTCCTCCCACGCATTGCAATCTTTAAGGCTGGCGCTGGCGGTTGATATTGCACTGTGTAACCACCCCCGGTCCCGCGCTGCGCTGGCGCAAGTGCGCCTGGAGGCGGCAGGGGTTGGAGAGGCACGCGGTGCCTATTTGCCGACGCTGCAGGTTGGAATGAAAGGGGTGCAGGAGACAAAATCATTTGCCCTCCCGGCCCGGGCGCGGCACCATGCAGATGGCCACAACGAATCGCAGTTTGCGGTGTTGAGCTGGCGGCTGTTTGAATGGGGTGGACGCGATGCGACCCGACGGCGTGCCAACGCGCTGCTTGACGCGGCGCTGGCGAACCACGAGGAGGCTTTGCAAAAGACCCTGACGGCAGTCGTTGTCGCTTATTTTGAGGCGCAGACGGCGGCAGCCCGCTATCGGGCCACGTTGCACACACAAGAACTGGCGCACGAGGTCGTGCTGGCAGTGTCGCGGCGTGCTGCGCAAGGTGCAGCTTCGCAAAGCGATATCCTGCAGGCAAAAACGCGATTAATGCGGGAAGAACGCGATAGCATCCGAGCAACGGGTGCCCTTGAAAATTCGATGATTGCTTTGGCTAGTGCGATGGGCATTGCCCCGGCTCTGACTAAAAAATGGAATATGGGGCTTGCCGATGAAGGGCAGGGCGTAAATCAGGGGGTAGTTTCAGACCCGTACCAGATTTCAAACCAGACTTCGATTCAGATTTCAAAGGGGACTGATCCACACAGGGATCTGGCCGATTGGTTTGAATTGGCCCAGCAACATCCGACGTTGCGCGCAGCACGCAATCGGTTGCGCGCGGCACGAGAAAACATCGCAATCAGGCGCTCCAGAGGGATGCCAGCGCTCGATCTGACCTACAGCCACTACATCAATGGCGGTCCGGATTCGCGCCGTCCGACGCCTGCATCAGAGGAATCAGTGCTGGCTCTGAATTTGACTTTTACGCTGTTTGATGGTTTCTCACGCACCTATCAGGCACGTGCAGCGCAGGCCAGCAGCGACATTGCCGAGGCAGAGTTGGGGGAGGCCGATCAGCGGGTTCAGGCTGAGTTAGCCAAAGCCTATTCTGACGTCACTGCGGCGTTGCGAAGCCTCGGCTCGGCTGGCAGGTTGGTGGGATTTGCGTCCGAAGCGCTGGATTCAACCCAGCGGAAATATGACCACGGTGCGACCGATGTCTTGGACTTGCTGAATGCGCAAGACGTGCTGGCAGATGCCCAGCACGATCAGGTGCAAGCTGACGCCGAGTGGCGTAGTGCCAGACTCAGGTTGCTATCGAGCGCCGGTGTGCTGGGGCGAACAAATGCACCCGGCCCATAGCAAGCGGGCCACTGACCTGCGCGCCCTGAAGGTTAAAAAGATGTCAGAGGGATTCGCCGGCCAACATAACGCTGTTGCCGGCTTCTTCCGGAAGCCCGAAGTGACACCAGCCCTCGTCAAACAGGGCATCCAGCAACTTTTGCAAGCTAAACAGTTTTTTTAACATACACATTGCCTCGTTTGATTGCCAATACAGGCAACGATAGCTTCTTGATGTGATGTTTTGGTGATTGCTGCGTGACGCTTGCGTGACATTGCCCAGAATGCACGTTTTTTACTGATCTTTGGTCGGGCGTCCTGTTTTCAGACTGGGCACTGCGCGCAACGCCTGCACAAATTCAGCATCCGGGAGCAGCGACAACGCTTTGATGCCGGCCCGAATCAGTTCGGTTTTTTTGATGGGGGCACCCAGCTTTCCGGCGCGCAACTTCATGCTGTCCAGGGCTGCATATTCGGTCTTGGGGATCGAAATACTGTCACGCACCATCTTGATTTTCTTGTCCTTTGCGGGCTTGGCCAAAGCGCTGTCCGCACTGGCCACGGTGACTTTGCCTGCCTTGGCAGCCGTTTTATCTGCAGCCTTTGTAGACGCTGGCGCAACAGGCTTGGCAGCCTGTTTAACGGTCGGCTTAGCAGTGGGCTTGGTGACATGCTTGGCAGAGGCTTTAGCCGTGGGCTTGGCAGCAGTTTTAGCAGCAGTTTTAGCGTCAGGTTTTGCAGTGGCCTTAGCTTCCTTAACCTTAACGGGTTTGACAGGCTTAGCGGCCATTGGTTCAGCCTTGGCCACCTTAGCCGCCTTTGCCGGTGCAGCGGCTGCGGTGGAAGCCGCTGGTGCCGCGACCGCGGCGGTTGAGGTCGGGGTACTTGCGGTTGCAACATCTGCTACCGGGGCAGCGTGCTCGGATGCGGGTTTCGCAGAGGCATGAGTCATGATCAAATTCCTACGAGTTAAACGATGTATATAGTTTATACGGTTAACCGGGAATATTTAATCAATGAATATCTTTTTTGTCAAATTCCGATAACTTCAAATTGCCATGGGCATTTTTCCCAAGCCACAACTTCTTCCCGCAAAAGGTGCGCGGATTGCGGATAGGCCTTTGCCCATGCCGGACGGCACTGAAGGCGAATGACATTGCTGCGTGGGTCCGGGTGATTCAGTTCCATTTCAGTCAGATCCGGATCCCGCCGTGCATGACAAAGAATAACTGCCAGACGCAGCGCCAACACCTGATAGACAAGGATGACATCGTCCATTGCGGCTTCAATCTTGCGCAATTTACCGCGGTGACCCAGAACCAGCAAACTTAAACGGTGCATTTCAGGCAACGTGAAACCCATGGCATCCGCATTGTCCAGAATATAGGCCCCATGCTTGTGATAGTCGCTGTGCGAAATATGGCTGCCGATTTCGTGTAACTGGGCGGCCCAGTTCAGTTTGTTGACATGGCGATCGGTCTGTGCGTTTTCGTCGCTGGCAGTTTCGCCAGAAATTTGGGTAAAAAGGGTGGTGGCAACCGCGCCAACGCGGGCTCCTTGTACCGTGTCCACACCAAATTTGCGGGCCAGGCGGGCTACGCTGTTCACACGCACATCGCCGCTGCGCTGGGTGTTGCCCAGCAGGTCGCAGATCAGGCCATGGCGCAGGCCCCCGACGGCCATTTCCATGGTTGAGATGCCCAATAATTTGAATACCGCCCGCATCACGCTGATGCCGCCGCCAATGATCGCTTTGCGGTCTTCGCGCATGCCGGGCATTCGCAGTTTGTCTGCGTTTTGGTGCGCCAGCAGTCGCTCCTGCAACCAGTCCAGGCCTTCCATGCTGATGTGCCCGTCGGGCCAGCCTGCAGCAATCAGTACATCGCCAACCGCGCCTACGGTCCCGGCCGATCCGTAACAGCTATCCCACTGATCGGGGTTGTAAGCGTCAAATGCTTCGTCCAGCACCGCGGTAGCTGCAATTTCCGCAACTTCGAATGCGTTTTGGGTAAAGTCGCCGTTGGGAAAAAATCTTTTCGACCAGGCAATGCTGCCAACCCGGTACGACTCCATGGTGCGCGGTGTGCGCCCAGTGCCCAAAACCAGTTCGGTGGAGCGCCCGCCGATGTCAATCACCAGGCGGCGTTCGTCCGTGTCAGGGAGCATCTGAACCACGCCCTGATAGATCAGCCGAGCCTCTTCACGACCCGAAATTACGTCGATCGGAAAGCCCAGCATTGCGTTGGCTTTCTGAAGGAAGTCGTCGCGATTGCGCGCCTCACGCAAGGTCTGCGTGGCCACTGCGCGGACTTCGGACGGCTGAAAACCGGCCAACCGCTCGCCAAAACGCGCCAGACAATCCCACCCGGCCTGCATGGCTGCGTAGGTGAGATTGCGACTTTCATCGAGCCCGGCACCCTGTCGAACCGTTTCCTTCAAATACTCGGTACGGCGAAATTCGCCATGATCGACAGTCCCAATTTCGAGGCGAAAACTGTTCGAACCCAGGTCGACGGCAGCGAGGCGATTTCCGGTTTGCATTGGCGTTTGACTTCTTACAGATAATTTCTACGCCATTGAGCATAGCACCGGGCCCGATGCCGACGACGCCGGCAGGTCAGCCAGAGTTATTTCTTCAGAGTTATTTCTTTACGGGTGGCAGCAAAACGGTGTCGATGACGTGGACCACGCCATTGCCGGCCAATTGGTCGGCCTGGCTGACCACGGCGCTTTCTACCGTCACGAAATCACCAGACTTGGAAATCTCGATGTCAGCGCCCAGAACGGACTTGACTTTGCCATTCTTGGCATCTGCGGACGTAATTTTTGCGGGCACCACATGGAAGGTCAGCACTTCACGGAGTTTGTCCGGGTTTTGCTTGAGCTCTTCAATCACTTTGGCGGGTGCTGCCTTGAACGCGTTGTCATCTGGCGCGAAAACCGTAAAAGGCCCGGTTCCACTGAGTGTTTGCGCCAGACCGCTGCTGTTCAGCAAACCGCTCAGGGTCGTCAAGGCAGGGTTATGAGCAATGACATCCACAACCGTGGCAGGCACTGGCTCGGCCGCAAAGACATTGAGAACAGCCGTAGCACCAAGAACAATCAGGGTACGGCGGGCAAAAGTGACAGTAGAAAGAGACATCGACGATACTCCAGTTGAAACGGGCTAGGTTAGGTCGTAAATATGACCAAAATATGACAAAGACTTGCATCGCATGTGACGTTTTGGCGGACTGACTGTCATATTTTTGTCATCTAAATTTCTTACATTGACCGGCTAGTCCACCATCAAAAAGGTATGTCATGAAATTTTCGCTCAGTTGTTCATCTGTGGCCATTGCGGTGTGCGTATCGCTCGGTTTTGGTGTAACCGCCAACGCTCAAGAAATTAACGGCGCCGGAGCCAGTTTTCCGGCCCCGATCTATGCCAAGTGGGCCTCGGATTACCATAAGGCAACTGGGGTTAAGGTCAATTACCAGTCCATCGGTTCGGGTGGTGGCATCAAGCAGATTGACTCTAAAACTGTCGATTTTGGCGCCTCCGACATGCCGCAGACTGATGAAGTCCTGAGCGGTAAGGGTCAAGTGCAGTTCCCGACCGTCATTGGCGGCGTGGTTCCGGTGGTAAACATCAAGGGCGTAGAGCCCGGCCAGCTCAAGTTGACAGGCAAGCTGCTGGGCGATATTTATCTGGGTAAGCTGACCAAGTGGAACGACCCGGCCATCAAAGCGATCAATCCTTCCGTCGCGCTTCCGGACACCGCCATTGCGCCGGTTCGCCGTGCTGACGGTTCTGGCACCACCTTCATTTTCACCAACTACCTGAGCAAGGTAAATCCTGAGTGGAAGTCCAAGGTTGGTGAAGGCACCGCCGTTAACTGGCCTGTGGGCGCTGGCGGCAAGGGCAACGAAGGCGTGTCCGCTTTTGTAAGCCGTTTGCCCAATTCGATTGGCTATGTCGAATATTCGTACGTCAAGCAGAACAAGATGACCTACGCGCTAATGGAAAATTCAGCAGGCGTGTTTGTCAAGCCGGAAGAGGATGCGTTTAAATCGGCAGCTGCCGGTGCTGAATGGAACAAGTCGTTCTATCAGATTCTGACCAATCAGCCTGGAAAGGCATCGTGGCCCATCAGCGGCGCGACCTTCATCCTGATGCACGCAAAACAGGATAAGCCTGCCAACGCAACAGAAGTCCTGAAGTTCTTCGCTTGGGCTTATACCAACGGTACCAAGGCTGCTGCTGATCTGGATTACGTGCCGTTGCCCGCTTCCGTGGTAACCATGATCGAAAAGTCGTGGGGCGAAATCAAAGACACCGCTGGCAAGCCGATCGCGTTTAAATAATCGAATAGATCGCTATTAGCTCCATGGTCCCCATATCTTCCCCTGAGGTCGCGTATGGGGACGCCCCTGCCGCTGCGACGGCCATTCAATCGCCCGCTACCATGACTTCCCCCAAACCCGAAAAACGGTCCCACTCGGGGCCGCTGGCCGACCTGATTTTTGCTGTTGCGGCAAAAAGTGCGGCAATCTTGACCCTGTGCCTGCTGTTGGCGATTTTGGGCTCACTGACCATCAGCGCATGGCCCGCAATCAGTAAATATGGTTTGGGATTCATGACGCACGCGGCGTGGGATCCGGTCAAGGAAGATTTTGGCGGTCTGGTGATGATTTACGGTACCTTGGCCACGTCGCTGATAGCGCTGGTAATTGCGGTCCCCGTAAGCTTTGGTATCGCACTGTTTTTGACTGAATTGTCGCCGGCCTGGTTGAAGCGCCCGCTGGGAACTGCCATTGAACTGCTGGCGGCCATTCCGTCCATCGTTTACGGTATGTGGGGCCTGCTGATTTTTGGGCCGGTTCTGGCAACTTACGTCCAGCAGCCTTTGCAGGCCGCCTGGTCTGGTATTCCTTATCTGGGAGCGCTGGTTTCTGGTGCTCCGGTGGGAATTGGTATTTTGTCGGCAGGCATTATTCTGGCGATCATGGTTATTCCGTTTATATCGGCCGTGATGCGCGATGTGTTTGAAGTAACGCCGCCGATGCTCAAGGAATCTGCTTACGGACTGGGTGCAACCACCTGGGAAGTTGTTTACAAAGTGGTTCTGCCTTATACCAAGACCGGCGTGGTGGGTGGCATCATGCTCGGGCTCGGTCGTGCCATTGGTGAAACCATGGCGGTTACGTTTGTGATTGGTAATTTCAACCAGTTGAATAACCTGAGCCTCTTTGAATCTGCCAACAGTATTACGTCTGCCCTCGCCAATGAATTTGCCGAAGCCGGAGAGGGCCTGCATCAGGCTTCCCTGATGTATCTCGGACTGGTACTGTTTTTCATTACCTTTGTTATTCTGTCTTTGTCAAAACTGTTGCTCGCGCGTCTGCGGATGAACGAAGGAGCCAAATCATGATGTCGCCCGAAGTACGCGCGGCGCGCCAGGCTAAATTTACGCAGCGCAATATCGTCAACAAGGTTGCTACCACGCTGGCTTTGTCGGCAATGGCGTTCGGACTGGTGTGGCTGTTCTGGATTCTGATTGCTACGGTGCAGCTTGGTTTTGCAGGATTGAACCTAGCCACGCTGACCGAAATGACGCCTGGACCTAACGAGGAAGGCGGACTGGCCAACGCAATTTATGGCTCCGTTCTGATGGTGACACTGGCTACGTTTGTAGGCACTCCAGTGGGCATATTGGCAGGTATTTATCTGGCGGAATATGACCGTCAGAGCTGGCTGGCCAATGTAACGCGCTTCGTTAACGACATTCTTTTGTCGGCACCGTCCATCGTGATTGGTTTGTTTGTGTATTCGGTCGCAGTGCATCCGGTTGGTTCTTTTTCTGCGTTGGCCGGTGTGTTGGCGCTGGCGCTGATTGTTATTCCGGTGGTTATTCGTACGACCGAAAACATGTTGCAACTGGTGCCCGACGGTTTGCGTGAAGCTGCGTACGCGCTGGGATCGCCCAAGTGGAAAGTGATCTTGCGCATTACGCTCAAGGCAGCGCGCACCGGTGTTATTACTGGCGTATTGCTGGCCGTGGCCCGTATTTCCGGTGAAACGGCTCCGTTGCTGTTTACGGCCCTGAGCAACCAGTTCTGGACTTCGAGCATGTCGCAGCCGATGGCGAGCTTGCCCGTGACTATTTTCAAGTTTGCCATGAGCCCCTACGAGAATTGGCAAAAGCTGGCATGGGCCGGTGTGTTCCTGATCACGCTGGCGGTGCTGGCACTCAATATTCTTGCCCGTGTGCTGACGCGCGGTAAACATTAACGGCCAACTGGCACAAATTCAGAAAGCGCAAAATTTATGCAAGTCGCACAACAGCCTGTCAAAACCAAGATTGCCGTAAAGGACCTCAATTTCTTTTACGGAAAGTTTCATGCACTCAAGGGCATCAACCTTGAAATTCCGGAAAAGCGCGTAACTGCATTTATTGGCCCTTCGGGTTGTGGCAAGTCCACGCTGTTGCGAATCTTCAACCGGATGTTTGAGTTGTATCCTGAGCAGCGTGCGCAGGGTCAAATTCTGCTCGACGGCGAAGACCTCCTGCGCAGCAAGGAAGACGTTGCATTGCTACGTGCCAAGGTTGGCATGGTGTTTCAAAAACCAACACCGTTTCCCATGTCGATCTTCGATAACATTGCATTCGGCGTGAAACTGTTTGAGAATCTAAATGCTACCGACATGGAAGAGCGGGTCGAGTGGGCCTTGCGCAAGTCGGCTCTCTGGACCGAGGTCAAAGACAAGCTGCACCAGAGCGGGAGCAGTCTGTCGGGTGGTCAGCAACAGCGTCTGTGCATTGCGCGCGGTATTGCCATCAAGCCCGAAGTGCTGCTGCTGGACGAACCCTGTTCCGCGCTGGACCCCATTTCCACCGCCAAGGTAGAAGAACTGATTGTCGAACTGAAAGATGACTACACGGTGGTCATCGTGACCCACAACATGCAGCAGGCGGCGCGCTGCAGCGATTACACCGCCTACATGTATCTGGGCGACCTGATAGAGTTTGGCCCTACAGAACAGATTTTTTTCAAGCCTTCACGCAAGGAAACGGAAGACTACATCACTGGACGTTTCGGTTGAGTTCATTGAATTAAGCGTACTGAAAATTACCAGGAGCTACCATGCCAGATAAGCATCTTTCAACCCAGTTTGACAGTGAACTGACCTCGGTTTCGAGTCAGGTCATGGAAATGGGTGGTTTGGTGGAATCGCAGATTCGCCAGGCTATTTATTCGCTGGCGCAGTTCAACATGGAAGCGGCTGAGCAGGTTTCGGCGATTGAGGCGCGCGTCAATTCCATGGAAGTCGAAATTGACTACGAGTTGTCCTCCATCATTGCGCGTCGCCAGCCTACCGCGCGCGACCTGCGCCTGCTGATTGCCATTTCCAAGACCACCGCCAACCTTGAGCGCGTGGGAGACGAGGCGGCCAAAATTGCCCGCATGGTGTGCTCCATTATCCAGAGTGGGTCGCCGCGCTCCTTGCCTTCGCTGGAACTGCGTGTGGCCGCCGATCTGGCCTCCGGTCTGCTCAACAAGGCGCTCGACGCATTTGCGCGACTCGACGTCAACGCGGCAGTGGCTATCCTGAAAGAAGACGACCTGATCGATCTGGAGTTTGATGGCTTTTTGCGCAAGCTGGTGACTTACATGATGGAAGATCCCCGCATGATTTCCCCCAGCCTTGATCTGCTTTTCCTGGCAAAGGCGATTGAGCGTATCGGCGACCACGCAAAGAATATCGCCGAGTTCATTATCTATGTTGTCAAGGGCGAAGACATTCGCCACACCAGCATGGACAAGATCCAAGCGGTGATTCAATGAGAAACATGCCTTCCGTGCTGGTGGTTGAAGATGAGCCGGCAATTGCCGAGCTAATCGCTGTAAATTTGCGGCACAACGGTTTTCGGACCACCTGGTCGATGGACAGCGCCAGCGCAGAGCGGGAAATTGAAGCCGCCGTCCCCGACCTGATTTTGTTGGACTGGATGTTGCCGGGTGAAAGTGGGTTGGTGCTTGCCAAACGCTGGCGTCAGGCAACGCGTACCAAAGAGGTGCCGCTGATCATGTTGACGGCCCGAGGAGACGAGGCTGATCGCGTGGCTGGTCTTGATGCCGGTGCCGACGACTATATTACCAAGCCTTTTTCAACCCGCGAATTGTTGGCGCGGGTGCGTGCCGTTCTGCGGCGCAAGACGCCTGATCAGGTGGGTGAGAAAGTTACAGTGGGTGGCCTCACGCTCGATCCCGTGACCTACCGCGTCACCTATGAAGACCAGCCGTTGCGTCTGGGGCCCACCGAGTTCAAGTTGCTTCAGTTTTTCCTCAATAGCGCCGAGCGCGTGCACAGCAGGGCGCAACTGCTCGACCGCGTGTGGGGCGACCATGTGTATATTGAAGAGCGCACGGTTGATGTTCACGTCAAGCGTCTCCGGGAAGCGCTGGGGGCGGCCGGCACGATGGTGGAAACCGTGCGTGGTGCTGGTTATCGGTTAACCGCCAAACCGCTTGTGCCCGCCAGACTGATTGAGAAAACGGGTTCCTGAAGGGGCCTCCAGTCCATGTTCTGGCGAGTT
>Ga0007854_10000713_pt1 | contig 21456 bp, 17 predicted proteins | sample CryBogCBH12Aug08_FD_60382 | JGI IMG/M metagenome (GOLD analysis project Ga0007854, IMG submission 60382) | Freshwater microbial communities from Crystal Bog, Wisconsin, USA - CBH12Aug08 | ecosystem: Environmental > Aquatic > Freshwater > Lake | place: Crystal Bog, Wisconsin, USA | collected... | reverse complement strand
CGCCTCGCCCCGGCAAACCATTGCAATCAGCTGCGGGCCGGTCGGTTCGGCCAGCCCGGCCAGGCCGCTGGCCTGATGCGCAGTCAGTTCAGGCATGGAAGGCTCCTGTGCGTGCGGCCGGGGAGTCGGTGGCGTGGCTGAAGATAAATCCGAGGTCTGACGCCTTGGGGTCGTAGGCCGACAACGCCACGGCGCGTATGGCGGCCCGTACCAGCTGATCGCCCTGAGCGGCTTCCCAGTCTTCGGGCACCCGCTGGCCGGTGGTTACGCCGCGCAATAGCAGTTGGTGGCGGATGGAAACATCCAGAGCAGGTCCGAGCTTGACCGCTTCATCGATCTTGGAAAGGATGACCTGTTGACCCGTGGCGGATTTGAAATGGGTCACCGTATCTTCCAGTGTGTCGCCGTGGCTGCCGGCGTTAAGCACCAGCAGCGACTTGATTTCCGGCAGGTCGAGCAGCTCCAGCATTTCGCGCTTGCGCGGATCGCGCGGGGCCAGACCGGTGGTGTCGATCAGAACCATCTTCTTGTTCGCCAGCAGGCCCAGCAGGTCTTGCAGCGCTGCGCGGTCGTGCGCCAGATGTGCCACGACACCCAGCATTTTTCCAAACGCACGCAGTTGTTCCTGGGCGCCCACGCGGTAGGTGTCGAGTGTGATCAGGCCGACGCTTGCGGCGCCGTGCTGGCGTGCGCACAAACCGGCCAGTTTGGCCGCTGTGGTGGTCTTGCCAACCCCGGTGGCGCCGATGAGGGCAAAAACACCGCCCTCCTGAAGCAACGACGGTGCGCCGACATCGGTACGCAGATTGCGTTCGAGTACGTCCAGAACCCACTGCATAGCCTGATTGGCATCGATTCCCTCAGGCATGCGTTCCAGAATGGTCCGCGAGAGCGTGGGCGAGAAGCCGGCCCTAATCAGACGCAGCATCATGTTGGACTGCACCGGATTCTGGCGCGCCTGACCCAGCCAGTTGAGCGTATTGAAGCGGTCTTCAATCAGCTCTTTCATGGCGTGCAGTTCGCGTGCGATGCTCTGGTTGGAGGCCGACTGGTTCGAAGCGTAGGCCATAGGCGTGGGCACTGGCAGGGGTCTGCGTGGCAGGGGTGTTGGAGTTGCTGAGGCATTTGCCGACGGTATAGACGATGCTGAAGACGCAGACTGTGCAGAAGCGAATAGATCGACCGGGTGGGCAGCGGAACTGGTCGCTGCACTCATGACCGGGGCGCGGGGCGAACTTGGGGCCTGCGGAGCCTGATGCGTATGTGGCGTCTGATTTGTATGCGGTGCCTGATTCGTATGCGGTACCCGTGTGTCCGATTCCACTTCCTGCGGGCTCTGGCGGATTTGGCCTTTCTGCGCGCTTTCCTGACGGCGTTTGGCCATGCGCTCGCGCACATAGTCCTGGAAGGAGAGCGTGCTCATGGCCAGTTGGTTGGCGTCGTCCTCGACCTGCGAAGCAACGTCGCGATAATTCGGAGACGCACCTGCAGCAGCGGCCGATGCTCCGCGCGCCCCTTTATGGCCTGAGCTGCTACCGGCATTGGTGCCCGAACCCTGTCCGGCGCCAGCGCCTTCCTGGTTCAGTTCTGCCAGCGCACTTTCTGCCGTGGCAACCACCTCCACGCCGTTGTCGGTCGGGCGGTTGGACAGGATCAGGGTGTCTTCGCCAAAGGCCATGCGGGCCTTGGCCAGTGCCTCGCGTGCGGTCGGGGCGGTAAATCGTTGGATGTTCATGCTGCACCTCGGAGGATGGGTCCAATGCGGATGGTGTGGGTCTCGGGAATTTCGCTATGCGCCAGCACTTGCAGACGAGGCGCCACGCGGCGCAACAGGCGCGCAATGGAGCTGCGGATCTGGTCGGGCACCAGCAGGCATGCCGGAACGCCGGTTTCTTCCTGTTTCATGGCGGTCTCGGCGGCATTTCTGGACAGCATTTCTGCCACGCCCGGATCAAGCGCCGGGCCGCTGGCATTTCCCAGCGCCTGCACCAGCAGGCGTTCCAGGGCGGGGTCGATGGCGATGACATTGAGTTCGCGCGTCGGTCCATAAATTTGCTGCACGATGGCGGGCGACAACGCCACCCGCACCCGCTTGGCCAGCTCGGCCGGATCGGTGACGGTGGTTGCGTGCTCGGCAATCGTTTCGATGATGGTGCGGATGTCGCGAATGTGCACCGACTCGTCCAGCAAAAGCTGCAGCACTTTCTGGAATACGGCGATGGAAACCATTTTGGGTACGACTTCTTCGATGAGCTTGGGAGCGAGTTTTGCCACGTGTTCCACGAGTTGCTGGGTTTCGGTTCGGCTAAGCAATTTGGAGGCTTGCACTTGCATCAAGTGTGACAAATGGGTGGCCATCACAGTCTCGCAATCAACCACGGTAAATCCGGCCATTTGCGCCGTTTCCTTTTGCTTGGCGTCGATCCAGTGCGCCGGCAATCCGAATGCAGGGTCGGTGGTGGCGGTGCCCAGTAGCGGCGTCGTGATGCCGCCCGGATTGATGGCCAGAAAATTCCCAGGGAACGCTTCGCCTTCGCCCACAATCACGCCGCGCAAGGTAATGCGATATGCGCTGGGCTTGAGTTCGAGGTTGTCGCGCACATGCACCGGAGGCGGCAGGAATCCCACCTCCTGCGCAAACTTGCGGCGCACGCCCTTGATGCGGTTGAGCAAATCGCCCTGGCGCGTTTTGTCGACCAGCGCAATCAGGCGGTAACCCAACTCCAGGCCCAATTGATCGATCGGTTGCAGGTCGTCCCACGAGGCTTCGCCATCGCCCGGGGCCACTACCGGAGGCGCCGGTTGGGCCGGTGGCGGGCGGTGTGCAATCATCCACGAGGCATAGGCCAGAACCACCGCAATGCTCAGGAAGACAAAGTGAGGCATGCCCGGAATACTGCCCAATACGCCCATGATGACCGACGTAATGCCCAGTACACGTGGCGATACAAACATTTGTCCAATAATCTGTTTGCCGATGTCAGTGCCTTTGCCGACCCGTGACACCACCATCGCGGCAGCTACCGAAATCAGCAAGCCCGGAATTTGTGCCACCAGTGCATCACCAACGGCCAGCAGGATGTAGGTGTTGGCGGCCTCGGAGGCGCTCAGGTCGTGTTGCAGCACACCCACCGTCAGGCCGCCAAAAATATTGATGAGCAAGATCAGGATACCGGCCACAGCGTCGCCGCGCACAAACTTGGACGCACCGTCCATCGATCCAAAGAAATCGGCTTCCTCACCAATTTCGGCCCGGCGGCGCTTGGCTTCGGTTTCGTTGATCAGTCCGGCATTGAGGTCGGCGTCCACCGCCATCTGTTTTCCCGGCATGGCGTCCAGGGTAAAGCGTGCCGACACTTCGGCAATGCGCTCCGAACCCTTCGTGACCACCACAAAGTTGATCACCACCAGAATTGCAAACACGATCAGACCGACGGCAAAATTTCCTCCGATCAGGAAGTGTCCGAATGCCTCAATCACGGCGCCAGCGGCACCCGGGCCGCTGTGGCCCTCGAGCAGCACCACGCGCGTAGACGCTACGTTCAGCGAAAGGCGCATCAACGTTGTCAGCAGCAGCACGCTCGGAAAAGCGGCAAAGTCCAGCGGGCGAACCATGTAGGCCGCCACCATCATGACCATCAGCGCGACGGCGATATTGATGGTGAAAAATGCGTCCAGCACGATGGGTGGCAGCGGCAGCACCATCATCGACAGGATGGCTACGACGAGCATCGGGGCGGCGGCGCCCTGCACGACGCCGGCGTTGCTGCGATACCAGTTTTGCAGGCTTTTGAGTTGCGCGTTCATGGCGTGGCAACCTTCGCGGTTTTGTTCAGCGGATCAAGTTCGGCGGGCACCTGCGGCTGCGGCACGTCGCCCGGCATCGGGCCCTCGCCGCGGATGGCGGCGCGCAGGCGGTAAACATACGCCAGCACCTGCGCCACAGCGGTGTACAGGGCAGACGGGATGTCCTGATCGAGTTCGGCATTGGCGTACAGCGCCCGCGCCAGCATGGGCGACTGCAACACCGGAATGGAATGGTTTTTGGCAATGTCCCGAATCCTCAGGGCCAGCAAATCCGCGCCTTTGGAAATCACCTGCGGCGCCTGCATGGTCTTGTCGTCGTAACGGATGGCAACTGCAAAGTGGGTCGGGTTCATGACCACAAAATCGGCTTTGGGCACGGCGTTGACGCTGTTTCGCTGCGCCAGTTCGCGCTGTTTCTGCCGCATCCTGTTGCGCACCATCGGGTTGCCGTTGGCCTCCTTGCCTTCTTCCTTCACTTCCTGGCGCGACATCTTCATCTGGTCGCGGTGCAGAAATTTCTGAATCGGCACGTCAATCATGGCCGCTACCAGCAGCACGAGCAGCATCAACCCAATTCCGCCGGTAATCCACTGCGTCAGGTGTGCAATCGACGACGAAGAGGGCTGCAACAGTGTCATCGATACGTTGACAAAGCCGTTGCGCAAAAAGATTCCGGCCACTACAAACAGAATGCTGGTCAGCAGCAGCATCTTGCTGGTCGTGACAACCTTGCGCTTACTGAACAGATTGCCAAATCCTTCCAGCGGGTTGAGGCGACTAAAGTCGGGCATGATCGGTTTCAGGCTGCTGACCCAGCCACCGGCCGCTACGGCAGACACAACGGCCGCCACAATCACGACGGCGGCAAACGTGATACAGCCAACCAGCCCCAGCGTGGTGGCATCGCTCAGGCGGGTAAACATGGTTCCGGTGTTTTTGACCGTGCTGGCATCAAATGACAACTGGCGCGCCATGTCTGCCATCAGCTGATCGAAAAGGTGCGGGGCCAGCACCAGCGCCGCGAGGGAGCCGGCGCCAAGCACAGCCAGATGCGACAGGTCTTCCGAACGGCTGACCTGACCTTCGTCCCGCGCCTTGCTGATTTTTCGCTGCGAGGCCGGTAAATTGCGATCTTGACTGCCCGATTCCATGGTGAAAACTTAAGTGGTTTTCTCCATTGTCGCGAGCGGGGTCTCCGGCTAAAGCTTAATAAGCGGGACAGAAAGCAGCCATCTTGGCTGCTTCATCAACACCGGCCAGATCGGGGGTTAGAAACCCAGGCTGGCCAGCAGGTCGTCCACCTGCGACTGATCGGTTACGACGTCCGGATTGTCGTTGCCATTGACCACCGGACCGTCCAGTGCCGGTACGTAGGGCTCGTGGGTGGGGGCGGCCTTGATGGCGGCTTCGGGCGGCGCGGTCTTGATTAGCAACAGCACGAGTTGCTCCTCAATAGTGGCCGCCAGATTGACCACCTTGGCGATAACCTGCCCGGTGAGGTCGTGAAAGTCCTGCGCCATCATGATTTCGGTCAGGTGCTGGTCAACCTTTTTGCTGGCGTTCTCCACGTCGTGAACAAAATTCAGAACATGGCCCTTGGCGACGGCGGCCACCGGGTCCTTGACGATCAGTTCGCCGATGCGGCGCGTTTCAGTGGCAATAAAGTCATGCTGGGCCTTGGCCTGATCGACTTCATTGAGCACTTTTTCAGCAGCTTCGCCGGTCAGGCGGGCAATGTAGGACAAACGGCTCTTGGCGTCGGGCAATTCACCGGCCCAGCCTTTAACCTTGGCAGCGAGCCCGAGTCCGGTGAGGGAGTCGTGCAGTTGGCGCGTCAGGGCGCCGAGCTGGTGGTGGACTTCCTGTGCTGTGGCAAAACTGCCATTGGGTGACTGCTCTACCGGGTCGGCCATACTTATTTCAGTCCCATCTTGGTCAGAATGTGGTTCACCTTGTCTTCAAGTGTGGCTTTGGTGAACGGTTTGACAATGTAGCCGGCAGCACCTTGCTGGGCGGCCATCACGATGTCTTCCTTGCGGGCTTCTGCGGTCACCATGAGCACTGGCAGGTGTTTGAGCTTGTCGTCTTTCTTTATTTCGCTCAACAACTGAAAGCCGTTCATGTTGGGCATATTGATGTCGCTGACCACGAAGTCAAAGCTGGTATTGCGCAATTTCTGCAGCGCCACTACGCCGTCCTCGGCCTCGTCGGCATCGGCATAACCGCTTTCCTTGAGCAGATTGCGAACGATGCGACGCATGGTCGAAAAGTCATCAACGATTAAAAAGCGCAATTCTTTTGACATGACTAACCCTTTCGCGGGCAATTTTCCTATGAACCGGAAGTATGACCGAAATTTTCAGCGATCACGGTGTCGATTTCGCGGAAGCCGCCCCATTTGGCACATCCGAAGTGGCCTGGCCGTCGGTCGCAGCGTTTGCAGCCGATCCCAGAAGGCGCTCCTCGGCCTCTTTGGTCATCACCAGAATACTGATGCGCCGGTTACTCGGCGCACGCGGGTCAACAGGGTCGAGCGGCAGGCTGGAGCCCATGCCTACCACCCGCGCCAGTTTGTCCTCGGGCATGCCAGCCGCCATCAGTTCGCGTCGGCTTGCGTTGGCCCGGTCGGCCGACAGTTCCCAGTTGCTATATCCCTGCGCGCCGCCTCCGTAGGCCTGGCGGTCGGTGTGGCCGTCCAGGCTGATTTTGTTGTCGACGTCCATCAGCGTGACGCCAATTTCTCGCAAAATGTCGCGCATATATGGTTTGACCACCGCGCTGCCACTGTCAAACATGGGACGCTTGCGGTCGTCCACAATCTGGATCTGCAGGCCGTCGGGGGTGATTTCGAGCTTGATCTGCGACGCAAATTCGGCCAGTTTCTGGTTGTTGGAGATGGCTGTTGCTATCTTGGCACTGATGTCGGCGAGTTTGCGGGCTTCTTTTTTGGCAGCTTCAGCCTTCGCCTGCTCAGACGGAGACTTTTTCTTCGAGTCACTGTCCGATTTTTTGGACTGACCGGCCTGCTGGGTCAGGTCGTTGCCACCGCCGGTGATAACGCTGTTGCTGGCCCCCGCGCCCGCACCGCCCTGTAACGCAACTTTGAGGGGCGACTGAAAATAGTCGGAAATGCCTTTTTTGTCGCCATCGGTCGTGCTGCCCAGCAGCCACATCAGCAGAAAGAACGCCATCATGGCCGTCACGAAGTCGGCGTAGGCAATCTTCCAGGCGCCGCCGTGGGCAACGTGGCCAGCCTTCTTGATCCGCTTGATGATGATCGGCTGGAGTTTCTTGGCGTCTCCTGCCATATTCAGTGTTCCATGGTGCTATTTTTTCTTGACGAAGGCTTCTAGTTCGCCAAACGTGGGCCGCTCGGTCGAATAAAGCACCTTGCGGCCAAATTCAATCGCTGTGGACGGGTTGTAACCCTGCATGCTGGCCAGCAACGTGGTCTTGATGCATTGCAGCTCCTTGCCCGATTCTTCCACTTTCTGTTCCAGCAGGCCCCCCAGAGGCTCGGCAAACGCGTAAGCCAGCAAAATACCCAGGAACGTACCCACCAGCGCCGAGCCGATCATGCCGCCCAGCACCGCTGGCGGCTGGCCCACCGAGCCCATGGTATTCACCACGCCCAGCACCGCGGCCACGATACCGAACGCCGGCAGGCCGCCTGCGACGCGCTGAATGGCGGCAACCGCGGCGTGCGCTTCATGGTGGTGGGTTTCAATTTCGCTGTCCATGATGGACTCAATTTCGTGCGCATTTAAATTGCCCGAAACCATCATGCGGAGGTAGTCGGTGATGAATTCGACCACGTGGTGATCGTGACCGACGGCCTCATATTTCTTGAAAATAGGCGAGTCGTGGGGCTCTTCCACATCCTTTTCAATCGCCATCAGGCCCTCTTTGCGGGCCTTTTGCAGGATGTCGAACATCAGCGCCATCAATTCCATGTAGCGCGCTTTGGTGTATTTGCTGCCCTTGAAACAGGCCCCTAGGCCCTTCATGGTGGCTTTTACCACCTTCATCTGGTTATTGGCCAGAAAGGCGCCCATGGTGGCGCCGCCAATAGTGATCAATTCGAACGGCAGTGCATGCAATATGACCTCAATGTTTCCGCCGTGTGCAATAAACACACCGAAAACACAGCCCAAGACGATCAGCCAGCCAACGATTACAAACATAGGTGCATTGTGACAGCGAGGCGACCAGCCCCAGGGGTTTAAGAAGTCGGCTTTTCAACGCCTGTTCCCATCATATCGTCGTGCGGGGGGTCGGGCTTGAATTTTTCGACCGCCGTTTTCAGATTAATGCACCGGCAGGCTGTCTCAGTGCAGCAGGATGCCTCCGTTACCAGTGCCCTTGCCAGCCCGTGCCGGTGGCGAGCAAAGTCCGCATTCGTAGTGGCGCGCATTTTCATAGGCCTCGCTGACAAAGTGGCCGCCGCAGCGCGAGCAGCGTGTCATGGACAACATCTGGTTGTCGATAAACTTGACCAGGCGCCAGGCCCGGGTGATCGACAGAAGGGGCTCAACACCACACGCGGCAATTTGTTCAGTGTAGAGTTTGTAGGCCTTCATGATGGCGTCAATGTCTTCCAGTGCGCTCACTTTGGTCAGATATTCGTAGATGTTCTGAAAAAGCGACGCATGTATATTGGGCTGCCAGGTTAGGAACCATTCGGTGGAAAACGGCAACTGGCCCTTGCTCGGCGAGCGCCCTGCCACTTCCTTGTACAGGCGCAGCAGACGCTCGTACGACAGGTTGGTTTCGCTTTCCAGAACCTGCAGGCGTGCGCCGAGCTGGATCAGGGAGACGGCGCGTTCCACTTCACGGGAATCGCCCAATACGCTTTTTGTGGCCATCGTAATGCTCCGGTGTGGTGGATTACAGCGTCTCGGCAAAACGGCCGGACATCAGGATGCTTGCGTGCAGGCGGGTGGTGGCGTCGTTATCAACCTTGTTCACCGAGTGGTTGGTCAGGAGGTTCCAGACGATGTCGTCGTCAACGCGGAAACGGCACAGCAGCATGTTGCCGGATGCCACTTTCATGATCTGGGCCGGCGACAGGGCGGCAATCAGATCGGCCGCCTCTTCGGACATGCCCAGGCGGAACAGCGCTTCGGCTTTGTCCTGACGAATCAGGTTCTGGGCCAGCATCAGGTAGGTCAGGTTGGCTTCCCGGATTTCGGAAAGAATCTGTTCGTTGGTCATTTGCAGCTCCTTGAAAGTTCAGGGTGTTCGTGTGAATCACCATGAAGCCAATTCTGGAGCGGGGGGCTGGCAAACTGAATCCGAAAGCGGCTAATCGCGCTGTAGGATGCCGCGCCCGGTTGTGTAGGGCAAATTCCTACAAGCCCCTCAGGGCCATCTCAAAAAGCCTATCAGGCGCCCTTCAGCAGAGCCAGCACCTGTTGGGGCAGCTGGTTGGCTTGCGCCACCATGGCCGTTCCGGCTTGTTGCAGGATCTGGGTGCGCGACAGGTTGGCAGTTTCAGCCGCAAAGTCGGCATCCTGAATCCGTGAACGCGCTTGCGTCAGATTGTCAGAGCTGGTCTGCAGATTGGAAATCGAGTCGTTGAAGCGTGATTCCAGAGCGCCAAACTGGGCGCGCTGCGACGAAATTGTGGCAATTGCAGCGTCCACAGTGGTCAGCGTACGGGTGGCCGATGCGGTGGTCGACACATCCATTGTGCTGGCCGCCTGCAGTTGCGCAGAGGCACCTGTGCCGCTGAAAAAACTGGCGCCAGTACCCGCTACACCGGCAGGAGCGCCAATGCCGAAGCTTTGTGACGAATCGAGCACCACTTCACCTGTGACGTACGCTGCCGCACCCGCAGCCGTGGTCACGCCACCGGCGTTGAACGAGCCAACGGATGTGGCGGAACTGGTGAGGGAGATGTCGTCGCCTGCAGCGTTGGTCAGGATGATGCCATTGCCGGTGGTGTTGATTTGCGCCACGACGCCGGTCTGCGACGTCGCGTTGTTGAAGGCGTCAATGGCTGCCGACAGGGCGTCGCTGGTGCTCAGGCCGGCGCCGATGCTAAACGACACCGTGGCTGGGGTGGTAGCAGGGTTGCTGGATATCACCTGGAGCGAATAGCTGCCCGCGGTCGTGAAATTGTTCAGGGTGGTTGTGGTGTAGGCAGTTGCCGTAACGCCAGTAATGTTGGATTGGGCGTTGATGCTTTTGGAAACCGTATTGGCACTCGCGCCGGCCGCAATTGCTACGGTTGCGCTGCCGGCTCCGCCATTGATGGTGAGCGTATCGGCCAGAATGCCACTGGCGGCGGCGGCAATAGCGGTCGACGGGTTGGTGCCGGTACCGCCCGAGCCCATCACCAGGTCGCCGACGCCACCAATGCTGGTGGCAATGGATGCGCCGATGCGGAAATTACCGTACATCGGCGTGGTGAAGTTGCCGGTGGTTGCGGTAATGATCTGGTTGGCATTGGCGCCCACCTGAAACGACGCCGAGGTGAAACTGCCGTCCAGCAGGTTTTCGCCGTTGAACTGCGTGGTCTGGGCAATGCGGTTCAATTCCGACGTAAGCTGTCCGACCTCGGCATTCAGCGCGGCGCGGTCACTGGCGGTGTTGGTGGCATTGGCAGACTGCACGGCCAGTTGGCGAATACGCTGCAAGATGGTGGTCGACGAGCCAAGCGCGCCTTCAGCCGTCTGGGCCAGTGAAATACCGTCGTTGGCGTTGCGTGCAGCCTGATTCAGGCCGTTGATCTGCGAGGTCATACGCTCGCTGATGGCCAGTCCCGCCGCGTCGTCCATGGCGCTGTTAATGCGCATGCCAGACGAAAGCCGCTGGATCGACGTCTGCAGCGACGATGCGTTGCTGGCCAGATTGCGCTGCGCGATCAGCGAATCGATGTTGGTATTGATGGTTGAGGCCATTGCGGAACTCCTAAAAAAGTCAGTACCAGCGTTGCCACTGGCTTAAAGCCTGCAGGTGCAGACGTTTAATAACAATGGGATGAATTCTGGAGACTGGGCCTTGCGCCATTTGCCCGATAAGCGTGGGAAAAACGGGCCATCTATGCCGCGTCGCGGAAAACTTAATAAGGGTTTACCCTAATATGCAAAAGATACCCGGAAATAGCCTCTCAATTCAGTGAGTGCGTGCCTTTGCGTCGTGTTATTCGCACCACTTGATGAAAGTTGCTAAAGTTTTTTCAGATATTCCCGAAAACTATTCCAACGGGTCCACAGGATTCGTCGTCCGGACAGCCTCCAACCAGGCGTGCCGGTCATGGCGGTCTGCAGTGATGCAGGCGTTGAGATCGGCATTTCGCCGGATTTAGTGAGACTTTTTCAGGAGTTATCGAAATGGCAAATTCAGTTAATACCAACGTCGGTTCGCTGATTGCGCAGCGCAATCTGTTGAACAACCAGTCTTCATTGCAGACATCGATTCAACGTCTGTCCTCAGGCCTGCGTATCAACAGCGCAGCCGATGACGCGGCGGGTCTGGCCATCAGTGACCGGATGTCCGCGCAGATCAGTGGTCTGATGCAAGCAGGTCGCAATGCCAACGACGGTATTTCACTGGCCCAGACGGCTGAAGGCGCGCTGGGCAGTGCCGGCACCATGCTGCAGCGTATTCGCCAACTGGCCGTGCAGTCTGCCAATGCCACCAACACCGCCAGTGACCGTGCCGCGCTGAATGCTGAAGTCGGACAGCTCACCTCGGAATTGAACCGCACTGCGCAAACCACACAGTTCAACGGACAGAACCTGCTGGACGGCAGCTTCGGCTCGGCAACCTTCCAGGTAGGTGCAAACGCCAATCAGACCATTACTGCGACCACCGCCAACTTTTTGACCTCGAAGTATGGCAACTACCGCATGGGCTCCATTGCAGCGTCGACCGCTGGCGCTGCAGGCGATCTGGTGACCGGCTCCAGCGTGGGCACGTTTGCTTCGACAGCCATTGCAGGAACCGCCAGCACCATCGGCGCAGACGCTACTTTTGCCATCAATGGTTCACTGGGAAGTGCAACCATCGGCGTGACAGCAGGCGAGTCGGCTAAGACTCTGGCGGCCAACGTCAATGCCCAGACCGGTACCACTGGCGTAACTGCATCGGCCCTGACACAGATCGACCTCGGCACATTGACAGCCAACGCCAGCTACTCGATCAGCGTAACGTCCGACAACTCGACCGCGGTGACGGTCTCGTTTACGGCTGGTGCCGCCAACAACGCCGATGGTCTTGCAGGTGCTATTCAGGCCTTCAATAACGTGTCATCGCAGACTGGCGTGACCGCGCAGCTTAACTCCGCCGGAACCGGACTGACACTGACCAACGCCAGCGGTAACGATATCAAGCTGGACAACGGCGCTGGTTCCGGTGGCTCGTTTACGGCTCAGGGCACTGTAACCGGTAGTAACAGTGGCGCGGCCGTCACTATTGCTGCAGGCAGCTCTGCCTACGTGACAGGCCAGTTGACACTGGATTCCAACGCTTCGTTTGGTATCGTGGCTGCAGCAGGCGGCGCGGCTGGTGTCAATTATTTCAACGGCACCAACAACTCTGCGCAGTTGCAGGCAACCAGCACGCTGGACGTCAGCACCGTGGCCTCTGCCACACGTTCGCTGGCGACAGTGGATGCGGCAATTTCCGCTGTGGATGCCCAGCGCGCCAAGTTCGGCGCTTTGGAATCGCGTTTCAACAACACGATTTCCAACTTGCAGACCAGCTCGGACAACCTGAGTGCATCGCGTTCGCGTATTCAGGATACCGACTTTGCGGCAGAAACCGCCAACCTGTCCCGTGCACAGATTCTGCAGCAGGCAGGTACCGCGATGGTGGCGCAGGCCAACCAGTTGCCGCAAGGGGTGCTTGCGCTGCTGAAGTAGTAGTTGGAAACTAACGGCCCGGTTAAAAAAGACAAGGGCCGCCGCGGCGCCGGAGGGTTTGCACCCCCTGGCGTCGTTGCCTTTTGTGGTTTTGTAAAGCTCCGCAGGGTTTGAGGCATGATATGAACGATGGCCGTAGAATTAGCCGGGCTTTAGACGTTAGATGAACTGGGGGTTTTATGGCCGGTACTATCACTTCACTGGGTATAGCCAGTGGCATTGACTCCAACAGCATTGTGTCGCAACTGGTGGCGCTGGAAAAGGCGCCGCTCACCCAGTTGCAGGCCGTAGCGACGCAGGACAAAGCCCAAATTACCGCTTTTGGACAAGTTCAGTCCGAATTTGCCGGATTGGCAACTACGGCCAATGCTATGGTCGACCCCACAGCCTGGCAAGCCAAGACGGCTTCGTCTTCCAACTCCAGCGTCGCCACCATTTCTGCTAACACATCAGCCTCGGCTGGCACCTATGTGCTGAATGTCAATTCGCTGGCGCAGGGACAATCCGTCACCTCCGGGGCGGTTCCCACCGGCAGCACCGTTGGCTCAGGTTCACTGACTTTCCAGCTTGGCACGTGGACGCAGGCCAACCCCACAGCAGTGCCACCAACTCAGGCATCCTTTGTCAACAACGGCGCTGCAGTTACCGTAAAAATTACAGCGTCGGACACCATTGCGTCAATTGCCCAGAAAATCAACCAGGCCAATGCTGGCGTGTCGGCAACGTCATTTAACGACGGCACGAGCGACCGCCTGCTGCTGACCTCCAAAAACACCGGCGTTGCCAATGGCTTCAAGATAACCGCGGCAGATTCCAGCGGCAACCCGCTGACCGATGGCACCGGCGTCTCTGCGTTAGCGTTTGATCCGCCGCAGGCAAACGACACCAGTTCGGGCAATTACGGCATCGCCGCAGCCGGCAATCCGATTCAATACGGGGCCAATGCCTCCGCCACTATCAATGGCATAGCGGTAACGTCGCCGTCCAACACGCTTAGCACCAATATTTCCGGCATCACCATCAACCTTCTGGGAACGACGGTCAGCGGAACGGGGGCCAGCCAGACCAGTAACCCGGTTACGTTGTCGGTTACACAGGACCTGACGGGCGTAGTAGCCAATATTTCGGCTTTTGTTACGGCCTACAACACGTTGGTAACGGATCTTACCAATCAGACCGCCTACGACCCCGCAACGCAGACAGCGGCCCTGTTTCAGGGTGATGGTTCGGTAGTCGGCCTCGAAAGCCTGCTCAGCAGCATGGTGGGGTCCGTCAGCAATGGCAGTACGGATTACCAGCGACTGTCCGATGTGGGATTGCGTGTGCAAACCGACGGAACCTTGTCGATCGATACCGCCGCGCTGTCAGCTGCCGCCAACAATGGTACGCAGCTACAGGCACTTTTTACCACGAATAGCGGCAATGCAAGTACCGATGGGTTTGCGCTTAAATTTGGTAATTTTGCCTCTGGTGCGCTGGCTGCCGGAGGGTTGGTGGCGACCAAGGCGCAGGCACTTCAGGACCAGTTAACCCAAAATACGACTGATCAGCAAAACGTGCTGACCAAGGCGGCCCAGTTTCAGACCCGTCTGCAGGCACAGTACACGGCTCTGGATACCAAGATGGCAAGCCTGAACGCCCTCAACAGCTACGTTTCCGAGCAAATTACGACCTGGAACAAGAGCACGACGAGCACCTGAAGCAGGAGGTTTGGGAAATTGCTTTCGCCGCACTTCAGTTGACCCGCAATCTGCCGATATTGTTGGTACAGGATCAGGAAGCAAACCATGTTTATCTCTACCACCACACGATCTGCATCTGCCTACAGGCTGGCAAGTGTCGAGGCCAGTGTTCAGATGGCGGATTCGCACGGGCTCATCAATTTGTTGTTCGATGCCTTGCTAAGGACCATCCGTTCGGCAAAGGTGGCCATGCAGAGCCGTGATATTCCGGCCAAGTGCAAACACATCGGCTCGGCGGTGCGCCTGTTGGAGGACGGACTGATTCTTGCCCTCAATCCGCAGGAGGGTGGTGAAATTGCTCAAAATTTAGGCGACCTGTACAAGTACTGCGTACTGCGGCTGGTGCAGGCCAATGCAAAGAATGATGTGTCTGCACTGGAAGAAGTGGAACGCCTGATCGAGCCGGTAGCCGATGGCTGGCGTCAGATTAAATCCGCAGGTGCCAACGCCCTGCGCCCCGTCTGAGCGGCTGCAAAGCCAGGAGAACGGCTTAATTGGGGTGTCGCTATGACGCAAATGCTGATTGATTTCTATCGTGCGATTGAGGACAGCAGTGCCAAGATGCTCGAGGCCGCGAAGGCCGAAGACTGGGATGGTGTGGTGCGCTATGAGGGCACCTGCGCGGTGCTGATCGAGCAATTGCGCGCGCGCGCCCAGAATGCCGTGATGGACAGTGAGACGCGTCAGGAAAAGTCCCGCATCATGTTGCGAATCCTGCACAACGACGCCCAGATCCGTCATCTGGCGGAACCCTGGCTGGAATATTGCGAACGCCGTTTTGAGGCGGGCAACTGGTTACACTGAGCGGCTGCATTGGAAGGGCCGCTCCGGCTCCGTGCTTACAGGGCCTTTATCAGGGCATCCAGCCGGTCTTCCAGATTACGGGCAAATAGCGGCGTATCGAACAGTGCGCCATCCTTGCGTACCTGGCCCAGTTGCGAGCGGATGCGCTGACAGGCCGCCGGATCACTGGCCAGACCAACCGCCTTGTCCTCGTATTCCTGCAACGAATAGCTGATCAGCTCCGGCAATTGCGCGGCAGTCAGCAGCGCACCGGCCATGCGGGATGCAAAGGTCCGCCCGGCAAGGGTGAGAATAGGCAATCCCATCCAAAGCGCGTCATTCGCGGTGGTGCCGGCATTGAAGGGAAAGGTATCCAGAAACAGGTCGGCACAGGCGTAGCGGGCCATATAGTGCATGGGCGAAAGGCGGGGCGCAAAGATAAGGCGCGCGGCTTCAATACCACGCCGCTCGGCTTCAATGCGCAAATTGGTCTCGGCCCAAGGGTTGTCTGACAACAGCCACAGCACGCTGCCCGGGCAGCGCTTTAATATGCGCGCCCACGCATCAAAGATTTCGGGCGTGAACTTAAAGTTGTTGTTGAGCGAGCAGAATACAAAAGCATCCGCGGGCAGGGCGCAACTGGCGCGGTCGGGTATTGGCCCTATTTCGCGTTTGCGGTCACTGACCTGATAGATGTCGGGCATATACAGCGGCTTTTCCGAATAGAACGCTGCGCTTTCTTCAGGAATCAGAAATTTGTCGGCTATTACATAGTCAATGGAGGGCAGGCCGGTGGTGGCTGGCAACCCCAGATAGGTAATCTGGATGGGCGCCGGGCGGTGCGCCAGAATGTTGGGCCTGGCACCGGACGTCTGGCCCTGCAGGTCTATCAGGACATCAATTTCGTGCGATCGAATCAGCTGTGCGGCCGCCAGATCGTCCAGTCCGTGGATGCGGTGAAAGTGATCCATCGATGCAATGACGCGCTGGCGCATGGCCGAGCCGTCTTCCGGGCTCCAGCAATAGCCATAGACTTCCACGCGGCTTCGATCGTGAAGCTCAAATAGTTCTGCCATCAACATCGACACCGGATGCAGGCAAAAGTCGGACGATAAATAGGCTATTCGCAACCGCGAGTGGCCGTAACCCTTATCCTCCGCCAGGGCCGTAACGTCTTTCAGAACACGCTTGGCCACGTATCGCTGCGCCGTAGCGAGTTGCGCGGCAGGGTCGTCGCTAACGCTCAGCATGGCCAGAGCGGAGGTGGAGTCGCGCATTTCCTGCTCGTCCACTCCCGGTAGCGCGGCGTAAACCGGCCACAGGCACTGCTTCTGGCGCAGGTGCACCCAATGGTGCAGTGCCTCGTATTGATGCGGCGAAACCTGCAGACTGCGTGTCAGCGCGGCGCTGGCGTCTGCGAGTCTTTTGTCGGACTCGCAGACGCGCCCCATGTGGTTGAGCGCCATGACCAGAAGTTCTACGTTTTCGGGATTGTCTGGGGCCACGTTGTCAGCCACCCAGCGCCACTCGGCCAGCGCTTGCTCAATTTTTCCCTGGCGTTCAAACAGTGTGCCAAGGTTGAGACGGGGTTGAACAAACGCGGGAAAAATATCAATCGCCTTCCGATAAGCAGTCTCTGCCGCGCGCAAATCTCCAGCCGCCGCCATGCTCAGCGCCATATTGAAATAGCCGGCGTGCGCATACGGACTGGGGTTGCGCTGCAGCCAAACCTGATAAAGCACGGCCGCAAAGTGCGACGACTTATTGGTTTCGAGTTGGGCTGTTATTTGTAGCAGCTGAGAAAAATCGATCCGGTTAAACCACGCATCGGCTATCGCCTTGCTAAATAGCTCCTGATCTTGCATGGTGCGGCAATCCTTTCCTGATCTGACTATCTAAATGAATAGCGGGCATGTTAACCATGCAATTTACCGATTGGAAACGGTGAAGCGTGAAATCGACGCCAAAAGTTGGCGTGTTTTTCCGGTCTAATTTGTGGCTGTGCTGACACATAGCCCTCCTACACTCGCCGCATGCTGTATCGGGTTTCTCCTATCTTGTTGCTGCTATTGTGCGCCTGCGCTCAGACGCAGGACTATCAGCGCCCGCCTGCACCGGTTGCACAGGAGTGGCCTGCCGGGCTTGATGTGTCGGGCAAGGAAGAGGCCACCAAGACCCATTGGCGCAGCTTTTTTGTTGACCCCCGCCTGCAGGCACTGATTTCTGCAGCGCTGGAAAACAACCGCGACATGCGCATTGCGATCGAGCGCATTCGCGAGGCCCGGGCCCAATACAGGATAGTGGATGCAGATCGCCTGCCGTCGGTCAACCTGGCCGGCAGTGCCACCATCGGATCAACCCCTGCCGATCTTTCCGGTACAGGGACCGTGATCAATGGTCAGCGTTACGATCTGGCGCTCAGCAATATCTCTTATGAAGTTGATTTCTGGGGGCGCGTGGCCAGCCTTTCGGAGTCGGCGAAGCGTAGTTTTCTAGCGACCGCGCAGGCCCGTCGCGCCTACGAACTGTCGTTGATCAGCGAAGTGGCAACGACCTATTTCCAGCAGTTACAACTGACAGAGATCTCCAGTCTGGCGCGTGCCAATCTGGCGTCACGCGAATCGAGTCTGGACGTGGTGGAAAAAGGGCGGGCCGTCGGTGGAGTTGAGGACTATGAATATCAGGCGGCGCGCGCTGCGGTGGAGAGTGCCCGCAACGATCTGGATTCGGTCGATTACCAGCGCATCGTGGCTACCAATAAGCTGAATTATCTGGTGGGCGAGACGCCTTCCGACCTGCCGCCCGGGTTGGATCTTGCGCATCAGGGGCTCGACGCGTCTCTCTCACCGGGACTTCCCGCAGAGGTGTTGTTGCTGCGCCCGGATGTCATGGCGGCAGAGCAGCGCCTGATTGCAGCGCACGCCAACATTGATGCTGCGCGGGCCGCATTTCTGCCCAAGGTTGCGCTGACCGCCAGTCTGGGCCTGGCCAGCCAGGGCCTGTCCAGTCTGTTCAACGGTACCGCCTGGAGTTTTCAGCCAATCATTTCATTGCCGCTGTTTGATGGCGGAAAGCTGGCTGCCGGTCGTGATCTGGCCGAGGCGCGCAAGGTCATTGCCGTGGCGGATTACGAAAAGACAATCCAGATGGCGTTCCGCGAGGTGGCTGATTTGCTGGCCGCCCGCGCCTCTTTGGCACGTCAGATGCGTTCAGCCCAGATCAACGAAGAAGCACAATTGCGCAGGATGGATATTGTGCTGGCGCGCCACAAGGTGGGACTGGTTGGCGTGCTGGAGGTGCTCGATGGCGAGCGCAATCTGGTGGCATCGCAGCAATCGGCGTTGCAGACCCGCCGTGCGCAACTCGACGTTGCCGCCCAGCTTTACAAGGCATTGGGGGGCGGCGCATGAGCACGGCAGTCCGGTCAGCGACACGCGACAAGCGTATTTTTCTGGAAACCATTCGTTCCGCAAGGCTGGGGGTGCCCGAAGCCCAGTACGAAGTGGGCCTGATGTATGCCAATGGCATCGGCGTAGGGCAGGATATTGCGCAGGCGGTGCACTGGGTTCAGCAGGCGGCGCAACGTGGTTTGGCCAGCGCCCAATATTTGCTGGCAACGCGGTATGAGTCGGGCATCGGGGTTGGGCAGAGTATTCAGCAGGCCATGCTCTGGTTTTCCCGGGCTGCTGAGCAATCGCACACCAAAGCAATTTTCCGGCTGGGCAAACTGCACTCGCGCAGCCACGCCGAGCAGGCTATGGCCCTGTACCGGCAGGCCGCCGATGCAGGGTTGGCGGAGGCTCAGCATGCGCTGGCCACCGGCTATGCGACTGGTTGGGGCGCCGCCAAGGATCCGGGCTCGGCATTTCACTGGTACAGCGCAGCGGCGGAGCAAGGTTTGTCGTCTGCCCAGTTTTCATTGGGCGAAATGTATGCCAGCGGGGAGGGTGTGCAGCGCGACGATGCGCAGGCATTGCGCTGCTATCGGCAGGCCGCGTCGCAATATCACTTGCCTGCCAAGGTGGCAATTGAGCGCATGGAGCAATCTACCGAAGGCGCGCCCCGCATGCGTGGCAGGTCCCGCGCTCGCCGCCCGGCCAGTGGTGAGGAGCGTCGCAGCGCAGAGGCCGCGTGGCAGAGAGCGGCTGAAAGTGGTGATGCCGATGCCCGCTATAACCTGGGTCAGATGTATGCGCTGGGTTTAGGATTGCCGGCAAACCCGGAGGCCGCGCTCCAGTGGTATCAGCAGGCTGCGCAGCAAAACCACCCGCGTGCGCAACTCGCGCTGGCCGGACTTCTGGAGCGCAATGGCAGCACCGACGCGGTGTACTGGTATGAGCGTGCGGCCGATCAGGGAGAGTCACAGGCGCAGTTTGCATTGGGACGCATGTACTGCGCGGCCGAAGTTCTGGCACCCGATTTTCTGCGTGGCATTGGTTATTACCTGCGGGCCGCCGAGCAGGGGCACGAACTGGCGTTGGTGACGCTGGGCAACCTGTTTAACAGCGAAATGCACCATGTGGCGGTGAACTGCTTTGCCCATGCGGCCGGGCGTGGGTCGGCTCAGGCGCAATTTCTGCTCGGGCAGCAATATCTGCAGGGCCGTGGTGTTGCGCGGCACCCGGGAAGGGCTTTTCTATGGCACGAAAAGGCAGCGCAGCAACACCATGCAGGGGCTGAATGTGCGGTGGGGATCGCTTATCTGAATGGAGACGGTGTGGAAAAAAATCTCAAACAGGCCTTTCACTGGCTGCAAAAAGCGGCCCTTCAGGGTGATGCGCAGGCCCAATGGAATTTGGGCGCGCTCTACGCGTCAGGTACCGAAGACGTGGCGCGTGACCTGAAGCAGGCCATGCACTGGTGTCAGCGCGCAGCCGATCAGGGGTTTGTGGCGGCGCAAGCAAATCTGGGCGTCTTATATGCACTCATTGGCAAACCTGAATTAGCGGTGCAATGGTGGCAAAAGGCTGCGCAAAAAAACGATCCCGAAGCCTTGTACAACCTCGGTCTGGCTTATCTGAAAGGCGAAGGGGTCGAGCAGGACCGTACCCGCGGATTTGAGGCCATATTGGGCGCGGCAGAGCAGGCTGTCGCAGCAGCGCAATCTCGTGTGGGTTTAATGTATGCAACAGGCGATGGCGTTGCGCAGGACCCGGTTGAAGCCCACAAGTGGTTTGTATTAGCCGCGGCCCGTTCGGATGCCGCGGCAAGGGGCAATCTGGCCCGGTCGCAGGCCCTCTGTACGCCGGCACAGGTGGCAGAAGGGCAACGCCGTGCAGACGCCTGGACGGCCGAGCGGAGTCCTGGTAATTTTTGATAAAAGTGATGACTGCGTGTAAATTTCGGTAATTTGAACGCTTATTAACAGAAGAATCTGATTTTTTGGTGCGAGTGCTTAAGTATTTGAATTTTGTGTCGATGATCAGGAACGGCCGCATTCCGCTAGTGGACGGGTATTAGCCCATCCGGTCAAGTCAGCAACCCCAAATAAAATGGGGAGAAGTGGAGTGAGGAGGGGGTGACAACTTCTGCAGAGGGGGTCATTTCAGAGAAAGCGCGCAGGAATACCGATTCCAAAAGGAATGAAAAATGGCTAGCAATCTAGGTGGATTAACAACAGGGCAGATAGCGACGCTGACGTCAACGCAGATCAATGCGCTGACGACAGACGATATCCTTGCCTTTTCTACGGCGCAAATCCAGGCATTTACCAGCGCGCAGGTTAAATATTTCACAACCACTGCCATCCAGACGCTGACCTCGGCCGATGTGCAGGCGTTGTTGACGTCGCAGGTGGCCGCGCTGACCACGACGGACACGGCGGCGCTGTTGACTTCGCAGATCAACGTTTTGCTCACCGGTCAGGTTGCTGCGCTGACGACCGGTCAGGCGGTTGCGTTGACCACCGGGCAGGTTGCGGCCCTCACCACATCGCAGGCGCAGGCTATTACGACGGCCGATCTGGCGGTTCTGAAGACCTCGCAGGTGCAGGCTATTACCACCGCTGACTTGGTGGCGCTGGGCACGGGCCAGATTCAGGCAATTTCCACGTCAGACGTTGCAGCGCTGACCACCGGGCAGGCACAGGCGCTGCTGACCTCGCAGGTTGCAGCCTTGACCACGGGTCAGGCGCAGGTTATTTCCACCGCCGATGTGGCAGTGTTGACGACAGCGCAGGCAATTGCGATCACGACAGCAGACGTTGCAGTGCTGAAGACAGCACAAGTTGCGGCCATATCGACCGCCAACGTCAA